>Ga0065721_10003799_pt1 | contig 74637 bp, 76 predicted proteins | sample Mesricmetagenome_FD_59108 | JGI IMG/M metagenome (GOLD analysis project Ga0065721, IMG submission 59108) | Mesophilic microbial community from rice straw/compost enrichment Sample: eDNA_1 v2 (version 2) | ecosystem: Engineered > Solid waste > Grass > Composting > Bioreactor | place: USA: Davis...
CTCGACATGACCCCCGAGAAGGTCATCGAGGTGCAGAAGTACGGCCGCGAGCCGATCTCGCTGCACACCCCGCTCGGCGAGGACGGCGACAGCGAGTTCGGCGACCTCATCGAGGACACCGAGGCGGTCGTGCCCGCCGACGCGGTGGGCTTCACGATGCTGCAGAAGCAGCTCGAGTCGCTCCTCGACTCGCTCTCCGAGCGCGAGGCGGGCGTCATCCGCATGCGCTTCGGACTCGGCGACGGGATGCCGAAGACGCTCGACCAGATCGGCGACACCTTCGGCGTCACGCGCGAGCGTATCCGCCAGATCGAGTCGAAGACGATGGCGAAGCTGCGTCACCCGAGCCGCTCGCAGTCGCTGCGCGACTACCTCGAGTGAGCCGACTCGAGTAAGCCGAACGAAAGGGTGGCCGTGTCGCACGACGACCTCCACGTCCCGTACGACGAGAACCGCACCCGGCCGCGCGAGGTCGAGGTCGACGGCGCGCGCTTCGAGCGCATCCCGATCAAGACGCACGTCGTGATGCCGGGTGAGCCGCTCGGACCCGTCGTCGAGAAGTACGGCCTGCCGGAGCTCCGTGACGGCGACTGGTTCTTCATGACCGAGAAGATGGTCGCGGGTTCGCAGGGCCGTGCGTACCCGGTCTCGGAGACGAAGGCACGCCCGCTCGCGGTGTGGCTCAGCAAGCGAGTCGTGCGCACGCCGTGGGGCATCGGCCTCGGCATCCCGGAGACGATGGAGTGGGCGATCCGCGAGGTCGGCACCCCGCGCATCCTGCTCGCGGCCGCGGTCTCGGTCGTGTCGAAGAAGGTGTTCCGGCGCTCGGGCGACTTCTACCGGATCGCCGGCAAGAAGGCGCGCGGGATCGACGGCCCCGGCTACCCGACGATCCCGCCGTACGACGAGATGGTCGTGCTCACGGCGGCGAAGCCCTACCAGGTCTGCCGCGACATCAAGGCCCTGCTCGCGACGCACGGCAAGGACGTCGAGGTGCTGCTCGTCGACATCAACGACATCGGCGGCAACATCCTCGGCTCGACGGTCTCGAAGCCCGACGAGGCCCTCGCGGTCCGCATCCTCAAGGACAACCCGATCGGCCAGGGCCACGAGTCCACCCCGCTCGGCATCATCCGCCGCCTCGCCTGACCCGGTGGTCGAGTAGCCGCCGCCGGCGCAGACCCGGTGGTCGAGTAGCCGCCGCAGGCGGCGTGTCGAGGCCCGGTGGTCGAGTAGCCGCCGCAGGCGGCGTGTCGAGACCCGGTGGTCGAGTAGCCGCCGCAGGCGGCGTGTCGAGACCTAGCCGAGGTAGACCCGCGGAATGCGGGTCGACGCGCGAGCGAGGAGCTCATCGCCGATCGTGCCGGCCCAGGTCGCCCACTCCTCAGCCGTCGGTTCCCCGCGGTCGCCGGGGCCGAACACGATCGCCTCGGAACCGACCATCGCGTCGGAGGCGACCTCCGTCGTGTCGATTCCGACGGTGAGCACCTCGGCGCGCCGGCCGCCGAGAAGGACGTGCGCCCCCGGGGCGTGGGGTGGGATGCCATCGGCCGACCCGACGTCGAGCACGGAGACGCGGTCTCGCGCGTCGATGACATCGGCGTAGAGGGTCATCGGGGCGATCATGCCGAGCTCCCGGGCGCTCTGGTCGTCGAACGGGGAGGAGCCGTAGGCGGCGATGCCGAAGCGGACGAGGTCGAACCGCGCCTCCGGCATCCGGATGCCCGCGGAGCTCGCCGCGAGATGAAGGACCGGCCGGGCGGGGCCCTCCATCGACACGCCGAGGTCCGCGGCGACGGCGACCGCGGCCCGGAACTCGGCGAGAGCTGTGGCGTCGTCCGCGGGGGAGGCATCGGCGAGGTGCGACCACATCCCGGCGATGCGCACGTGACCGGCCTCGGCGAGCCGCAGCGCCTCGGTCACAAGCGCGGGCCAGTCCTCGGGACTCGCGCCGTTGCGGTGCAGACCGGTGTCGATCTTGAGGTGCACCGCCGCGGGACGGCCGACCGACGCCGCTGCCTCGCCGATGCGGCGCAGCTCGAGCAGCGACGACACTCCGAGGTCGACGTCGCGCTCGACGGCGGCCGCGAACGCCGCGTGCTCGCCGTGCAGCCACGCGAAGAGCGGGACGTCGATCCCCGCACCGCGGAGGGTGAGAGCCGCATCGATCTCGAGCACGGCGAGCGAGTCGGCACCCGCCTGGAGGCCCGCGCGGGCGATGGGGATCATCCCGTGGCCGTAGCCGTCGGCCTTGACGGCGAGCATCGTGCGCGCGGGTGCGGCGATCGCGGAGAGCGTGCGCACGTTGCGCCGGAAGGCCTCGAGGTCGATCTCGATTCGCGCGCTCATCGGGCGACCCTCTGCACGCGCGGCGCGAGCCCCGCGGTCAGTGCCAGAGGCTCGCGCTCGGTCCACCGGGCCCAGTCCTGGGGCGACGGGTCGCCCGCCGCTCCGCCGAACAGCACGGCATCCATCCCGAGCTCGAGGTCCGCGTCGCCCACGTCGAGCACGAGCTGATCCATCGCGATGCGCCCGACGAGCGGGAAGAGCTCGTCGCCGACCCGCACCCGCGCGCGGTTGGAGGCGAGCCGCGGCACCCCGTCGGCGTAACCGAGGCCGACGAGCGCGAGCGTCGTCGGGGCCGTGGTGCGGTGGGTGTATCCGTACGACACGCCCACGCCCGCGGGCACGCGCTTGAGGGCGACCACCTCGCCGACGAGGGAGAGCACGGGATGCCCGCCCTCCTCGAGCCCGTACGCCGCGGAGTCCGCGCCGCCTCCCGTGCGGTCGACGACCACGTCCGCGGGGGCGAACCCGGCCTCACGGGCGACCGCGGCATCCCGGTCGTCGGAGACGACGATCCGCCTCACCCGGGTTTCGACGGCTGCGGGCGCGACGAGCGACAGTCCGTGGCCGAAAGCGTCGGCGCGGGCATCCAACGTCTCACCGGCCTGGGAGCGGAAGACGTCGAGGTCGATCACCGCGCGACGCCTGAGCACACTCCATCCAAGCACGAACGGCGAAAGGCCCCCGGCGTGAACCGGGGGCCTTTCGCGAAGTCTGCGGGTCAGTCGGCGACGGGCTCGAACAGGCGGCTCGACTCGTCGTGCCACTCGAGCGCGACGGGCTGGAGCTTCGACTGGAACTCCTTCGCGTGGTGGTTGCAGAAGAGCAGCTCGCCGCTCGCGAGCGTGGCCTTCACGTACGCCTGCGCACCGCAGTAGTCGCAGCGGTCGAGCGCGGTGAGGAGCTGCTCGGGGCGCTCCAGCTCGTCGACCGTGTTGTCGGGGGCGAACTGCGACATGGCTCCTCCTCGGGTTCGTGATCGGCTTTCCGTTGCTTCCATCCAAGCACGCACCGCGGTCACGGTTGCGTCACGAGGGGGGCATTTCGCTCTCGGCGCACTCGTGTTGACGCCGGGATGCTGCGGGTTGTCCGCCGGTCGGGGTGGCATGCCGGGGAGGGTCCCCGGCCGGGGTTAGAGTGATCGACGGCCTGCGTCCGGCCACCGTCTCCCGAGCCCTTCAGGAGGGTCAACCCGTGTCGAGCAGCGACTATTCCGCCCGCCACCTCTCGGTGCTCGAGGGGCTCGAGGCGGTGCGGAAGCGTCCCGGCATGTACATCGGGTCGACCGACTCGCGCGGCCTCATGCACTGCCTGTGGGAGATCATCGACAACGCGGTCGACGAGGCCCTCGGCGGCTTCGGGTCGGACATCGAGATCCTCCTGCACCCCGACTCGAGCGTCGAGGTGCGCGACCACGCGCGGGGCATCCCCGTCGACATCGAGCCGAAGACGGGGCTCTCCGGCGTCGAAGTGGTCTTCACGAAGCTCCACGCGGGCGGCAAGTTCGGCGGCGGGTCCTACTCCGCGTCGGGCGGCCTGCACGGCGTCGGCGCCTCCGTGGTCAACGCCCTGTCCGAGCGGCTCGACGTCGAGGTCGACCGCGACGGCGCCACGTGGGCGATGTCGTTCCACCGCGGCGAGCCGGGCACGTTCGACGACCGCAACGGCCCGAGCCCCGACAACCCGTTCACACCCTTCGTGTCCGGCAGCGAGCTGCGGAAGGTCGGCAAGGTCGCGAAGAACGTCACCGGCACGCGCATCCGCTACTGGGCCGACCGGCAGATCTTCACGAAGGGCGCCGAGTTCGAGATGGACTCGCTGCTCGCCCGCGCGCGGCAGACGGCGTTCCTCGTCCCGGGGCTCGGCATCCAGGTCGTCGACGAGCGCGTCGAGGGCGGCCCGACGACGGAGACGTTCCGCTTCGCCGGCGGCATCGCCGAGTACGTCGACTTCCTCGCGCCCGACGCACCCGTCACCGACACCTGGCGCCTCCAGGGCACGGGCACGTTCACCGAGACCGTGCCGGTGCTGCAGGAGAACGGCCACATGATGCCGACGGAGGTCGAGCGCGAGGTCGCGGTCGACATCGCGCTGCGCTGGGGCACCGGCTACGACACGACGTTCCGCTCGTTCGTCAACATCATCGCGACGCCCAAGGGCGGCACCCACCAGTCGGGCTTCGAGCAGGGGCTCATGAAGTTCCTGCGGTCCGAGATCGAGAAGAACGCGCGGCGCCTCAAGGTGAGCGCCAACGAGAAGCTCGAGAAGGAGGACATCCTCGCGGGCCTCACGGCGGTGCTCACGGTGCGCTTCCCGGAGCCGCAGTTCGAGGGGCAGACGAAGGAGGTGCTCGGCACGCCCGCGATCCGCAACATCGTGTCGGGCGTCGTCACGAAGGCGCTCGCGGAGCGGTTCTCGAGCTCGAAGCGCGACGACAGGAACCAGACGGCGCTCGTGCTCGACAAGATCGTCGCGGAGATGAAGAGCCGCATCTCGGCGCGAGCCCACAAGGAGACCCAGCGGCGCAAGAACGCCCTCGAGTCGTCGTCCCTCCCCGCGAAGCTCGTCGACTGCCGGTCGAACGACGTCGAGAACACGGAGCTCTTCATCGTCGAGGGCGACTCGGCGCTCGGCACGGCGAAGTTCGCGCGCGACTCGCAGTTCCAGGCGCTCCTGCCGATCCGCGGCAAGATCCTCAACGTGCAGAAGGCCTCGGTGGCCGACATGCTCGGCAACGCCGAGTGCGCGTCGATCATCCAGGTGATCGGCGCGGGATCGGGCCGCACGTTCGACCTCGAGCAGGCGCGCTACGGCAAGGTCATCATCATGAGCGACGCCGACGTCGACGGCGCCCACATCCGCACGCTGCTGCTCACGCTCTTCTTCCGCTACATGCGGCCGATGATCGAGGCCGGCCGGGTGTTCGCGGCCGTGCCGCCGCTGCACCGCGTCGTCGTCATCAACCCCGGCTCGAAGCCGAACGACGTCATCTACACCTACTCCGAGGCGGAACTGCACGGCGTCATCAAGAACCTCGAGCGGCAGGGCAAGAAGTACCAGGACCCGATCCAGCGCTACAAGGGCCTCGGCGAGATGGATGCCGACCAGCTCGCGGAGACGACGATGAGTCGCGCGCACCGCACCCTCCGCCGCGTGCAGGTCGGCGACGCGGAGCAGGCGTCGCGCGTGTTCGAGTTGCTCATGGGCAACGAGGTCGCTCCGCGCAAGGACTTCATCATCGCCGGGCAGGGCCTCGACCGCGATCGCATCGACGCGTGACGTCGGCGGTCCGCGGGATGCCGATCGGCTGTGGCGCCGTGTCGGCGCCGGAGGGAATGCTGAGTCGGTGACGTCACAGAGTCTTCCGCTGTCGGTCGAGGACCGCGTGCGGGCCGCACGACGCGCGGGCATCCGCGGCGCCGCCATGGTCGTGCTCAGCTACATCCCGTTCGGCCTCGCCGCGGGTGCCGCGATGGGTGCGACGAGTGTGCCGGAGTGGATCTCGATCCTGTCGTCGCCCGTCATCTTCGCGGGCGCCGCCCAGATCGCGGCGGTGCAACTGCTCCACGTGGGCGCCGGCATCGCGCTCGTCGTGTTCACGGTCGCCGTCATCAACGCCCGCCACCTGCTCTACAGCGCGGCGCTCGCCCCTCATCTCGTCGACTGGTCGGCGTCGCAACGCCTCGGCGCGGCGTTCCTCCTCGCCGATCCCATCTACGCCCTGGTCGCGGCGAGGTTCGACGCTCCGGACGGCGGCGGGACCGACCGCGAGAAGCGCGCCTTCTACTTCGGTGCGGGCTTCACCTGCCTCGTCGGCTGGTCGTCGCTCCTCGCGATCGGCATCGTCGCGGGTGCCTTCATCCCGGAGTGGGTGCCGTTCGAGCGTCGCGATCCCGCTCGACCTTCCTCCTGCTGACCGCTCCCACTCATCCGCAACAGCGCGGGTCTCGTCGCCGCCGCGGTCGCGGGCATCGTCGCAACCGTCGCGCACGCGCTCCCGACGGGCGTCGGACTCCTGCTCGGCGCCGTCGCGGGCGTCATCGCCGGGGCCGTCGTGCTCAATGCGACGGACCGTCGCCGGGAGGTGGCCGCGGATGCTTGAGCTCATCGCCGTGCTGCTGGGCGGCGTCGTCACGTTCATCAGCCGGGCGCTGTTCCTCGTCTCCCGGAAGCTGCGCCCGCCGAAGCGCGTCGAGCGCTACCTGCCGCTCGTCGGTCCGGCGGTGCTCGCCGCGATCGCCGTGCCGGGCATCCTCGCGCCGCGGGGCGAGGTGAATCTCGTCGACACGATCCCCGCCGTGCTCGCCGCCGTCGTGACGTGGCTCGTCTGGCGCTGGACCCGGCAGCTCGCGCTCGGGCTGCTCGCGGGGCTCCTGCTGTGGTGGGGCATCCTCTCGGTGCTCGTGTTCGTTGTCGGCGTCGTGCGCTAACGTCGCACGGGCCACCATGAGCTCCGCCGCCACCACTCCGCGCCTTCCCGGAACCCGATCATTTCTGAGGTTCGTGCGCCCGTCCCTGCCCGGGTTCGGCCTCGTCGCGGCTGTCTACGTCGTCGCGAGCGTCGCGACGGCGGTCATCCCGCTCGCGGTCGGCTGGCTCGTGGGCGCACTCGCGTCGGGCGGCGACCCGTGGCCGTCCGTGTGGCTCCTGCTCGCGTGCAGCACGGGTCACATGGTCGCGTGGCACGGCGCCGAGCTGCTCTACACGCGTTTCGTACTGCCGGTGAGCTTCCGGTATGAGACGGCGCTCTTCCGGAACGTGTTCCGGCGCCCGTACGACTACTTCGTCGACAAGCTCACGGGCAAGATCGGGTCGTACGTGACCGGCATCGCGCAGGAACTGCGCCAACTGCTCATGGACGTCTTCTTCGAGTACATCGGGCAGGTCGTGAACGTGGTCGTCGTGGTCGCGATCCTCACGTCGATCAACTGGCAGACCGGCGCGATCTACGTCGGCGGCATGCTCCTGCTGTTCGTCGTTGGGCGCTGGCCGCTCCGGCACGCCCTGCGCGCTCAGCGGGTGGAGACGGATGTCGTGTCCACCAAGAACGGACGCGTCATCGACGCGGTGGCGAACTTCGCATCGGTGAAAGCCTTCTTCACCGATGTCGCCGAGGTCGCGCGGATGGCGGAGGAGCAGCGACGCGCTCTCCGTTCCGCGCGATCGGCGTTCCTCTGGGACGTCGTGTTCTGGTCGACCATGAGCATGGTCGTGCGCAACGCCATCTGGCCGGCGGCGATCATCCTCAACGTCGTGCTCTTCCTCGACGGCGCGATCACGCTCGCGCAGCTCACGACCGTCCTCGCGACGGCGGTGCTGTTCTCGACGACGATCTGGCAGCTCATCTGGCAGGTGTCGTATCTGAGTATGAAGTTCGCCCGCGTCGAGGAGTCGCACGGCTACCTGTTCGGCCCCGCGATCATCGACGACGCGGAACTGTCGGAGCCCGGCGAGGTGCCGGAGTTCCGCGACCGTCTCGCGATCGACGGTCTGTCGTTCGCCTATCCCGACCAGCCCGACCAGGAGGTCATCCGCGACTTCTCGCTCCGGATCCGTCGCGGGGAGAAGATCGGGATCGTCGGGCGCAGCGGGAGCGGCAAGAGCACGCTCACCAAGCTCCTGCTCGGCTACTACCCCTCGCAGGTCGACCAGATCGAGCTCGACGGACGTCAGGTCGACATCCGCTCGGTGGCCCGGATGATCGCGTACGTCCCGCAGGACACGAGCCTGTTCCACCGCTCCATCGAGGAGAACATCTCCTACGGCACGCGGCGCAGGCTCACGCGGGCGGACGTCGTGGGCGCGGCGCGGCGTGCGCAAGCGGACGAGTTCATCGAGCGCATCGAGGGCGGTTACGACGCGCTCGTGGGGGAACGCGGCGTGAAGCTCTCGGGCGGCCAGAGGCAGCGGATCGCGATCGCCCGGGCCGTGCTCAAGGACGCCCCCATCCTGTTGCTCGACGAGGCGACCTCGGCGCTCGACAGCGAGTCGGAGGTGCTCATCCAGGAGGCGCTCGACGAGCTCATGCGGGATCGCACGAGCATCGTCATCGCGCACCGCCTGTCGACGATCGCGAAGCTCGATCGCATCCTCGTCATGGATGACGGACAGATCGTCGAGGAGGGCACGCACGCCGAGCTTCTCGCCGCCGACGGCCGTTACGCCCGGTTGGGGGCGCGCCAGTCGGGCGGTTTCCTCGACGAGTAGAGGCCTCGTCAGAGCGCGCGGCCGATGGAGCCGACGACGGCATCCATCGGGGTGCCCGACGCGTCGCGCTTCGCGCCCGAGTCGGGGAGTGCGCGGAGCGACCCGTCGGAGCCGACCGCGAGCGCCGGCTCGGGGCCGACCCAGGCGAGCGCGAGGGCGCTCTCGCCCTTGAGGAACGCGTGCGAGCGCACTCCGCCGGTCGCGCGGCCCTTGCCGGGGAACTCCGCGAACGACGACACCTTCGCGCGGCCGGGGTCGGCGCCGGGGAGCGTGTCGGCGGGCGTCGAGATGGTCGCGACGACGTTCTCGGTCGACGGGTCGACGGCGCCGAAGAACAGCACCTTCGCGCCCGAGGAGACGTTGATGCCGGCCATGCCGCCCGCCGCGGGACCCTGCGGGCGCACCGCGGAGGCGGGGAAGTGCAGCAGTTGGGCGTCACTCGTGACGAAGACGAGCTCCTCCGAATCGGGGCCCTGCGCGACGCCGACGACCTCGTCGCCGGGCTTGAGCGAGATGACCTCGAAGTCGGGCTTGTTCGGCCAGTTGCCCGGGGTGACGCGCTTCACGACGCCGGATGCGGTGCCGAGCGCGATCGGGTCGTCGGACGTGAGCGAGACGAGCTCGAGCACGCGCTCCTTCTTGTCGGGGAGGCCGAGGTACTCGGCGATCTTCGCTCCCGCGGCGAGCTGCACCGAGTTGCCCGGCACCGACGGGAGGTCGACCGGGGAGAAGCGCACGAGGCGGCCCCTCGACGTGATCGCGCCGAGCTCGCCGCGCACCGTGGTCGCGACGGTGGAGCGGATGGCGTCGTGCCGGTTGCGACGGCCGCTGCGGGCGGTGATCTCTCCGCCCTCGACGCGCACGGTGCGACCTGTCGTCGAGAGCACGACGAGCGTCGGGCCGTCGGCGATCTCGAGAGCGGGGCCCCCGGCCGCGGCGGCGCGACGCTGCGCGGGGGTCGCCGCGATCGACGCCTTCGCCTCCGTGAGGAGCGTGCGGCGGGGGGTGCCGAACTTCTCGGCGACCTCGTCGAGCTCCTCCGCGACCTTCTGCCGCACGAGCGCGGGATCGCCGAGCAGCGCCTCGAGCTCCGCGATCTCGGCCTGGAGCTTGTCGCGCTCCGCCTCGAGCTCGATGCGGGAGAACTTCGTGAGCCGACGCAGCTGGAGCTCGAGGATGTAGTCGGCCTGGAGCATCGAGAGGTCGAAGACGTCCATGAGCCGCGTGCGCGCCTGCGCCGCGTCGTCGGACGTGCGGATGACCTGGATGACCTCGTCGATGTCGAGGATCGCGATGAGGAGGCCGAGCACGAGGTGCAGGCGCTCCTGGCGCCGCGTGAGGCGGTAGCGCGAGCGGCGCGTGACGACCTGGATGCGGTGGTCGAGGTAGACCTGGAGGAGGTCGCGCAGACCGAGGGTCTGCGGGCGGCCGTTCACGAGGCACACGTTGTTGATGCCGAAGCCGTCCTCGAGCGGCGTCAGGCGATAGAGCTGCTCGAGCACGCCCTCGGGGCTGAAGCCCGTCTTGATGCCGATGACGAGGCGCAGGCCGTTCTTGCGGTCGGTGAGATCGGTGACATCCGAGATGCCGGTGATCTTCTTCGACTGCACGCCGTCCTTGATCTTCTCGATGACCTTCTCGGGCCCGATGAGATACGGCAGTTCGGTGACGACGAGCGCGGTCTTGCGTGCGGAGACCTGCTCGACGGTGACCTTGGCGCGCGTCTTGAACGTGCCGCGGCCGGTCGCGTAGGCGTCGCGGATGCCGTCGAGACCGACGATGGTGCCACCCGTCGGAAGGTCGGGGCCGGGCACATACGCCATGAGGTCGTCGAGCGTCGCGTCGGGGTTCTCGAGCAGGTGCCGCGCGGCGGCGGCGACCTCGATGAGGTTGTGCGGCGCCATGTTGGTCGCCATGCCGACGGCGATGCCGGACGCGCCGTTGACGAGGAGGTTCGGGTACGCCGCCGGGAGCACCTCGGGCTGCGTGAGCTGGTTGTCGTAGTTGGGGACGAAGTCGACGACGTCCTCGTCGAAGCCCCTCGCACATCGCGACGGCGGCGGCGCGCATCCGAGCCTCCGTGTAGCGCGCGGCGGCGGGTCCCGTCGTCGAGGGAGCCGAAGTTGCCGTGCCCGTCGACGAGCGGCACGCGCATCGTGAAGTCCTGCGCCATCCGCACGAGGGCGTCGTAGATCGCGCCGTCGCCGTGCGGGTGGAGGCGACCCATGACGTCGCCGACGACACGCGCGCTCTTCACGTGCCCGCGGTCGGGACGCAGCCCCATCTCCGACATCTGGAAGAGGATGCGGCGCTGCACGGGCTTGAGCCCGTCGCGGGCGTCGGGGAGCGCGCGCGAGTAGATGACGGAGTACGCGTACTCGAGGAACGACCCCTCCATCTCCGCGGAGACGTCGATGTCCTGAATGCGTTCGCCGGCGGGGGCGCCGGCGGTCGGGGTGGTGCTGTCGGCGGGAGGAGGCGGTGGAGGAGTCATAGGATCGGGGCCATGCTACCGGCGGCCCGAACACACCGGTTCAGCCTCACCGACGTCCTGCGGAATTGCCTCGAGGCGGTGTGCGGCGACCGCGGATCCCTCGGACTCCCGACCGTCGACCACGCCGTCGTGCTACTCGTCGACGGCCTCGGCACGGCGCCGCTCGAGGCGCACCGCGCCTACGCCCGGCGGCTCGTCGCGGCGCCCAAGTCGGGCGTCATCCAGTCGGTCTTCCCGTCGACGACGGCGTCGGCGCTCGCCTCCCTCACGACGGGGGAGCTCCCGGGCGTGCACGGGCTCGTCGGGTACCTCGGCTTCGACTCGAGCGGCGACCGCGTCGTCAACCACCTCACCGGGTGGGGCCCCGAGCTCGACCCCGGCACGTGGCAGCGCGTGCCGACGCTGTTCGAGTGCGCGAAGGAGCGGGACGTCCCGGCGTTCGCCGTCGGACCCGCCCGCTACCGCGACTCCGGTTTCACGGCGGCGGTGCTGCGCGGCGCCGAGTACCGGCCCGGCGCGACCGTCGCCGACCGCCTCGCGGAGGTGCGCGGCATCCACGCGCAGCACGCGCGCTCGCTCACCTACGTCTACGCGCACGAGGTCGACGCGGCGGCGCACGCGAAGGGCGTCGGGTCCGACAGATGGACGGCGGCGCTCGAGGAGGTGGATGCCGCGGTCGCCGCGTTCGCCGGCACGCTCGGCCCGCGCGCGGGGCTCCTCGTCACGGGCGACCACGGGGGGCTCGACATCCCGTTCGACGACCACGTCATCGTCGACCCCGCCCTGCTCGACGGCGTGCGGCACGTGTCGGGGGAGCCGCGCTGTCTCGCCCTGCACCTCGAGCCGGGCGCCGACGCGGGCGAGGTGCTCGCGCGCTGGCAGGCGGCGGAGGGCCGGCGGGCGTGGATCGCGACGCGCGACGAGGCGGTCGCGGCCGGGTTCTTCGGCGACGTCGATCGCGACGTGCTGCCGCGCATCGGCGACGTGCTGGTCGCGGCGCGGGCGCGCATCGCGTACTACCTCGACGAGGACGACCCGGGCCGGGCGATGGTCGGGCAGCACGGCTCGCTCACGCCCGAGGAGCGCGACGTCCCGCTCCTCCGCTTCGGCGCCTTCGGGCGGTAAGCCCTACTCCTCCGAACTCACTCCTCGTCGGTGCGGGCGCCGAAGACGATCTCGTCCCACGACGGCATCGACTGACGTCCCTTCGAGCCGCGCTTGCCGTGCGACCCCGTCGTGCGCTGCTGCTCGCGCTGCTCGCGGGCGGTCGGCTTCGTGCGGAGCGAGTCGACCGGGGCATCCTGCGCGGCCGTCTCGAGCGGCACCTCGATGAGGCGCACGGTCCCCGTGGACGGGTGCGCCGCCAGCGGCTCCTCGTGCTCGGGATCCATCGGGTCGCGCTCGCCCCGGCGCTTGCGGAGCGCCTCGAGCAGGTCGGCGGTCTGATTCCGCTTCACCGGGAGCGGCTCGGTGTCGCCGACGCGGCCGTACGGCACGGGCTCGAGCAGCGGACCGGTCTCGTCGGCCGGGGGGTCGACCGCGAACGCGCCGCTGTCGAAGCGGGCGGCGTCCGGCTGCTCGCCGATCGGCACGGCGCGCAGGCGCGGCACGAGGTTGGCGGGGAGGTCGCCCTGCTGGGAGAGCGAGATCGCCTCCTGGTTGAGCGGGGCGAGCGTCGACTTCTTCGGGTCGAACGACCAGCGCGCGTCGTGCTCGATCGTTTCCGCGACGAAGGTGAGCTTGACGACCCAGCCGCCCTTCTCTTCCTTCCACGACGCCCAGCGTTCGCCGATGGCGTTCGCGTCGGCGAGGCGACGGCGGATGACGGAGCCGAACGTCGACCCGCCGCCGAGCGGATCGGTGTCGACGGCGAGCTGCACGGGCACCGCGAGGGCGGACTCGATGACGAACTCGCGCCTCCGCGAGCACGGGTCCCTCGAAGCGCTGCACGTAGTCGAGCGGGGCGCCCGTGACGGCGGCGACGTCCTCCGCCGACATCCCGGCGCGGATCTGCGCCTGGATCTCGCGCGGCGACAGCTTGCGGGCGTCCCCGGGGGACGGCGAGGCCTGACGCAGCCGCGACTGGAGCACGTCGTCGATCGCCACGCGATACCGGGTGCCCTCGTCGGAGGCGACGAGCAGCGAGCCGCTCTCCACGCCGATGACCTTCAATTCCTGCATCGGGGCCCTCCTCTCGCGGTCAGGATGCCACGGGATCTCGCGGATCCCGGGGAATATCCCGGGCGCGCCGGAAGTTGTCCGGGGAGCAGCGAACATCGGCCGTCGCGGCGGTTTGCGAATCCAGGTTCGATCATGCAGACTGACGCCGCCGAATCGAGCACCACGGCACGCAACACACGAGATGGATGGGCATGGCAACCGACTACGACGCACCGCGCAAGACCGACGAGGACACGGAGTCGATCCAGGCCCTCCAGGAGCGCACGCCCGACAAGCTGTCGGGTGTCGTCGACGTCGATGACGCCTCCGCCGACGGCTTCGAGCTGGGCGGCGCCGACCTCTCCGACCTCGACCTCGACGTCGTCGTGCTCCCTCCTCAGGAGGACGAGTTCACGTGCGTCAACTGCTTCCTCGTGAAGCACCAGTCGCAGCACGACCACGACTCGAAGCTCGGCCCGGTCTGCAAGGACTGCTCCGCCTGACCTAGCCGTTGAGCGCGGCCGCGAGTTCTTCGGGGCGGCGCGTCGACACGAGCCAGTAGGGCGTCGGGTCGTCGGGATCCGTCAGTTCGACGCGCACGACGCCGGACAGCCACGGGCGCAGCAACAGCCACGCGCGCGCGTCCAGGCGCGTCCCGCGCTCCGCGAACGCCTCCCGCCCGGTGTGCGCCGACACGTCCCCGAGGAACGACCGCTCGATGCGCGCCTTCCCGGCGCGCAGCTCCGCGTCGGTCACCTCGATGACGGGCGTCGTCACGAGGAGCACGACGACGATCGCGCCGTACAGCACGGCGGCGACGACGTAGCCGGCGACGACCGAGATCGGGAGGAAGACGAGCAGCGTCGCCGGGATGACGAGAGCCGTCGCGAGGAAGACCCACCACGCGGGCCAGAGCTTCTCGCGATAGGCAACGGGACGTTCGGGGTGCCGCATCCCTCCATTCGACCATGGACTAGCCTCGTGGGGTGACCGAGTCCATCGAGGTGCTGTACACGGGCGCCCTCCCGGTCTACGCCCACCCGGGGGACGCCGGCGCCGACCTCGTCTCCGCCGAGGACGTCGTGCTCGGCCCCGGCGAGCGGGCGACCGTCCCCACCGGGCTGTCCATCGCGCTCCCGAACGGCTACGTCGGCTTCGTCGTGCCCCGCAGCGGGCTCGCGATGAAGCACGGCATCACGATCGTGAACTCGCCGGGCACGGTGGATGCCGGGTACCGCGGCGAGATCCGGGTGACGCTGCTCAACACCGACGCGCGCGAGCCGTACTCCATCACCGCGGGGGACCGCATCGCGCAGCTCATCGTGATGGAGGTGCCGCGTGTGCGCTTCGTCGAGGTGGAGCGCCTGCCCGGCAGCGAGCGGGGGGAGAACGGATTCGGCTCGACCGGCTACCGACACCAGGAGGCGTCCTCGTGACCGACATCGACCAGCCCAAGTCCGCTCCCGAGGACCGCGCGACCGCGGGCCCGTTCGACGAGTCGGAGGCGAACCCGGTCCGTCCCTACGTCGACCTCGGCGGAATCAAGCTGTTGCCGCGTCCCGAGCTCGCGGTGCGCCTCGAGGTCGAGGAGGGCAACAAGCGCGTCGTCGCGGTCGCGCTCGACTACGCCGGGTCGACGCTCCAGCTCCAGCCGTTCGCGGCGCCGCGCTCGTCGGGCCTGTGGCACGAGATCCGGGCGCAGATCGTGCAGCAGATTCAGAAGCAGGGCGGCCGCACGCAGGAGACCGACGGTCCGTTCGGGCCGGAGCTCCGGGCCGAGCTGCCCGCGCCCGACGGGCAGGGCTCACGCATCGCGCGCTTCGTCGGCGTCGACGGCCCGCGCTGGTTCCTCCGCGGCGTCATCAGCGGCGAGGCCGCCGTCAACCCCGAGGCCGCGGCCCGCGTCGAGGAGTTGTTCCGCAGCATCGTCGTCGTGCGCGGCTCGACCCCGATGCCGCCGCGCGACCTCATCCCGCTGCACGTCCCCGCGTCGGTGCAGGGTCAGACCCCGCCCGGTGCGGTGCGGCCCGGCGGCCCCGCGACGGCGGTCTGATGGCCGAGGAGCAGCGACCCGCCGAGCCCGGCGAGGCGCAGGCGGGCGACGCCGTCCCGACCTTCCGTGAGGCGATGGCCGCGGCCGCGCAGCGATCGGGTCTCGGTCGGGTGAAGCCGGGGGAGACCCCGACGGCGGGTGCCCTGCTGTCCGCGATCGGCGGGGCGCGCGGGCTCGTCGAGTCGATCCTCCCCGGCCTCGGCTTCCTCGTGACCTACACCGTCACGAAGGAGCTGCTGCCGTCGGTGCTGGCCCCCCTCGCGGTCGCGGTGGTCTTCATCGTCGTCCGGCTCGCGTCGCGGCAGGCGGTCACGACGGCGGTCGCAGGGGCGCTCGGGATCGGCATCTCCGCGGCGCTCGCGCTCTTCACGGGTAACGCCAACGACAACTTCGTGCCCGGCTTCTTCATCAACGGCGCCGTGCTGCTCGTCATGCTGCTGAGCCTCGCGCTGCGCCGCCCGTTCATCGGGGTGATCGTCGCGCTCCTGCTGAACGACGACGACTGGCGGAAGGATCCGGCGAAGCTGCGGGTCGCGGCGATCGCGACGATCCTGTGGGCCGCGCTCGCGGCGCTGAGGCTCGCCGTGCAGGTGCCGCTGTACTTCGCGGCGACCGCCGACGCCCTCGCGGCGACGAAGCTCATCATGGGCGTCCCGCTCTATGCGGGCCTCCTCTGGGTCACCTGGCTGCTCGTCCGCACCGCGTGGCGTGCGCGCGAAGAACCCGACGACGGGCGCTAGAATTATCTCGACATCAAGATAATTTTGCACCTCAGCGGGCTTAGGCTTGCCTAGCTGGCAGCGTCGCGAGAGCGCGGGTCAGGATGGTGCCGACAAGAGGCCCGGTGGGGGCCCGCCACGAGGAGAAGGCCATGTCGCAGGTGAACAGCTTCGGAGCGAAGGACTCCCTGTCGGTCAACGGGACCGACTACGAGATCTTCCGGATCGACAAGGTCCCGGGCTACGAGAAGCTCCCGTTCAGCCTCAAGGTGCTGCTCGAGAACCTCCTCCGCACCGAGGACGGCGCCAACGTCACGAAGGCGCAGATCGAGGCGCTCGGCGCGTGGGACCCGACGGCGGAGCCCGACACCGAGATCCAGTTCACGCCGGCCCGCGTCGTCATGCAGGACTTCACCGGCGTCCCCTGCATCGTCGACCTCGCGACGATGCGCGAGGCCGTCACCGCCCTCGGCGGCGACCCCGCGAAGGTCAACCCGCTCTCGCCCGCCGAACTCGTCATCGACCACTCCGTCATCGCCGACCTCTTCGGCACCGAGAACGCCCTCGAGCGCAACGTCGAGATCGAGTACGAGCGCAACGGCGAGCGCTACCAGTTCCTCCGTTGGGGCCAGACGGCGTTCCAGGACTTCAAGGTCGTACCCCCGGGCACGGGCATCGTGCACCAGGTNAACATCGAGCACCTCGCGAAGGTCGTCTACGACCGCACCGTCGACGGCGTGCTCCGCGCCTACCCCGACACGTGCGTCGGCACCGACTCGCACACGACGATGGTCAACGGCCTCGGCGTGCTCGGCTGGGGCGTCGGCGGCATCGAGGCCGAGGCNGCNATGCTCGGCCAGCCCGTCTCGATGCTCATCCCGCGCGTCGTCGGCTTCAAGCTNACGGGCGAGATCCCCGCGGGCGTNACCGCGACNGATGTCGTGCTCACGATCACNGACATGCTGCGCAAGCACGGCGTGGTCGGCAAGTTCGTCGAGTTCTACGGTGCCGGNGTNGCCTCCGTCCCGCTCGCGAACCGCGCCACGATCGGCAACATGAGCCCCGAGTTCGGCTCGACCGCGGCGATCTTCCCGATCGACGACGTCACGCTCGACTACCTCCGGCTCACCGGCCGCGACGAGCAGACGGTCGCGCTCGTCGAGGCGTACGCGAAGCAGCAGTCGCTCTGGCACGACCCGAGCGTCGAGCCGCACTTCTCGGAGTACCTCGAGCTCGACCTCGGCACCGTCGTGCCGTCGATCGCCGGCCCGAAGCGCCCGCAGGACCGCATCCTCCTCTCGGAGTCGAAGGAGCAGTTCCAGAAGGACATCCTCGGCTACGCGACCCCGACGACGTCGAACGACATCGTCGACCTCGAGTCGAAGCACTCGTTCCCCGCGTCCGACCCCGGCTCGGTGCCCGGCGAGGAGGAGGACGAGACCCGCGACGTCCACATCAGCAGCGGCAACGGCAGCACCGGCGTGTGGTCGAAGCCGGTGCCGGTGACGACCGAGGACGGGCAGACCTACCTCCTCGACAACGGCGCCGTGACGCTCGCCGCGATCACGTCGTGCACCAACACGTCGAACCCCTCGGTCATGATCGCCGCAGGCCTGCTCGCGAAGAAGGCGCTCGACAAGGGCCTCACGCGCAAGCCGTGGGTGAAGACGACGCTCGGCCCCGGTTCGAAGGTCGTCACCGACTACTACGAGAAGTCCGGTCTCGACAAGGCGCTCGAGGGCGTCGGCTTCTACACCGTCGGCTACGGCTGCACCATCTGCATCGGCAACTCGGGCCCGCTCATCGAGGAGGTCTCGGAGGCGGTCAACTCGCACGACCTCGCCGTCACCGCGGTGCTCTCGGGCAACCGCAACTTCGAGGGCCGCATCAGCCCCGACGTGAAGATGAACTACCTCGCCTCCCCGCCGCTCGTCGTCGCGTACGCTCTCGCCGGCACGATGAACTTCGACTTCGAGATCGACCCGCTCGGCAAGGACAAGGACGGCAACGACGTCTTCCTCAAGGACATCTGGCCGGCTCCCGACGAGGTCCAGGCGATCATCGACTCCTCGATCTCGCGCGAGCAGTTCATCAAGCAGTACAAGACCGTGTTCGACGGCGACGAGCGCTGGAAGAGCCTTCCGACGCCCGAGGGTCCGATCTTCGAGTGGGACGCGGACTCGACCTACGTGCGCAAGGCGCCGTACTTCGACGGCATGTCGATGGAGCTGACCCCGGTCTCCGACATCACGGGTGCGCGCGTCATGGCGACGCTCGGCGACTCGGTGACGACCGACCACATCAGCCCCGCGGGCAACATCAAGCCCGGCACGCCCGCCGCGCAGTACCTCGAGGAGCACGGCGTCGACCGCCTCGACTTCAACTCGTACGGCTCGCGTCGCGGCAACCACGAGGTGATGATCCGCGGCACGTTCGCGAACATCCGCCTCAAGAACATGCTCGTGAGCGCGGTCAACGACGGCAAGGTCGTCGAGGGCGGCTACACGCGCGACTTCACGCAGCCCGGCGGCCCGCAGTCGTACATCTACGACGCGTGCATGAACTACCAGAAGCAGGGCACCCCGCTCGTCATCTTCGGCGGCAAGGAGTACGGCTCCGGTTCGTCGCGCGACTGGGCGGCGAAGGGCACTTCGCTCCTCGGCGTGAAGGCCGTCATCACGGAGAGCTTCGAGCGCATCCACCGCTCCAACCTCATCGGGATGGGCGTCGTCCCGCTNCAGTTCCCGGCGGGNNAGTCGTGGGAGTCGCTCGGCCTCGACGGNACNGAGATCGTCTCGATCGAGGGCCTCGAGCAGCTCAACGAGGGCGTCACGCCGAAGACCGTCAAGGTCACGGCCGAGCCGAGCGAGTTCTCGCCCGAAGGCAAGCAGACGGTCGTGTTCGACGCGGTCGTCCGCATCGACACGCCCGGTGAGGCGGACTACTACCGCAACGGCGGCATCCTCCAGTACGTTCTGCGTTCGCTCGTCTGAGCAGCGGTTCGAGAGGCCCCCGTCAACCCTCAGGATGACGGGGGCCTCTCCGCGTAGGCTCGGAGTATGACGTTGCTGGAGGGCATCCGCGGGCCCCGGGACCTGGATGCGCTGACCAAGGAGCAGCTCGTCGAACTCGCCGCGGAGATCCGCCGCTTCCTCGTGACACAGGTGTCGAAGACGGGCGGTCACCTCGGCCCGAACCTCGGCGTCGTGGAGCTCACGATGGCGATCCACCGGGTCTTCGACTCGCCGCGCGACGCGGTCGTGTGGGACACGGGCCACCAGAGCTATGTGCACAAGCTCCTCACCGGCCGCCAGGACTTCAGGCGCCTCCGGATGAAGGGCGGCTTGGCGGGATACCCGCAGCGCAGCGAGAGCGAGCACGACATCGTCGAGTCCTCGCATGCGTCGAGTTCGCTGTCGTGGGCGGACGGCATCTCCCGCGCGTTCGAGATGACGGGCCAGGGTGACCGGCACGTCGTGGCGGTCGTCGGCGACGGCGCCCTCACCGGCGGGATGACGTGGGAGGCGCTCAACAACATCTCCGACGACAACGCGCGCAACCTCGTCATCGTCGTCAACGACAACGGCCGCTCGTACGCGCCGACGATCGGCGGGATGGCGCGCTTCCTCAACGACGTGCGCACGCGCCGCTCCTATCGGAGCCTGCACCGCACGAGCCGCGCCGTCTTCGCGCGCCTCGGGCCCGTCGGCCGTGCCGTGTACCGCGGAACCCGCGGGGCCGTCCACGGCTTCCTCTCGCGCTTCACGAACAACGAGGCGCTCTACTCGAACCTCGACATCAAGTACCTCGGTCCCGTGCACGGGCACGACCTCGTCGCCCTCGAGGAGACGCTGCGCCAGGCCAAGGATTACGGCGCCCCCGTCATCGTCCACGTCATCACGGAGAAGGGACACGGCTACGGTCCCGCGGTCGCGGACGTCGCCGACCAGTTCCACGCCGTCGGGCAGATCGACCCCGAGACGGGGGAGCCCGTCGAGGCGCCCTCCCGCCCGTCGTGGACGAGCGTGTTCGCCGACGAGATCGTCGAGATCGCTGATGCCGACCCGGGCGTCGTCGGCATCACCGCCGCGATGCTGCGCCCGACGGGGCTGCACCGCCTCGCGGAGAAGTACCCGGAGCGCGTCTTCGACGTCGGCATCGCCGAACAGCATGCGGTCGCGAGCGCGGCTGGGCTCGCGTTCGGCGGACTGCACCCCGTCGTCGCGGTGTACGCGACGTTCATCAACCGCGCCTTCGACCAGGTCCTCATGGACGTCGCCCTCCACAAGGCGGGCGTCACCTTCGTGCTCGACCGCGCCGGCGTCACGGGCCCCGACGGCCCGAGCCACCACGGCATCTGGGACCTCGCGATCCTCCAGGCGGTGCCGGNNATCCGCATCGCGGCCCCGCGCGACTCGACGTCGGCTCCGCGACGGGAGCGTGCGCGAGGCGGTCGCGGTCGACGACGGCCCCACGGTCGTGCGCTTCTCGAAGGGCAGCGTCGGCAACGAGCTCGAGGCGGTGCGCCGCACCGACGACGGCGTCGACGTGTTGCGCGAGGCCGCGCACCGCGACGTGCTCATCGTGACGGTGGGTCCGATGGCGAAGCTCGGGCTGCAGGTCGCCGAGCGCCTCGCGGCCCAGGGGATCGGTGCGACCGTCGTCGACCCGCGCTGGGTGGTGCCGGTGCCGGCGTCGGTCATCGAGCTCGCGCGCGACTACCGCCTCGTCGTCTCGATCGAGGACGGCATCCGCGTCGGCGGCATCGGCACGCGCATCCGCCAGGACCTCCGCGCCGCTGGGGTCGACACGGCGGTCGACGAGCTCGGACTCCCCGACGAGTTCCTCGAGCACGGCGACCGCGCGGAGATCCTCGCCGAGGCGGGACTCTCCGACCGGCAGATCGCGCGCGACATCGTCGCGCAGGTGCTCGGCACGCGCATCCCGGTCGCGCGACCGTTGCCCGAGGAGGCGGAACTCGGAGAATCCGCCGACATCCGGGAATAGCGCCTCGATCCGCCGGGTTGTTCACTCTCAGCGGAACGCGCCCGGCGAGTCGTGTCCGGGGTCCGCGTTAGCCTGAGACCCGGCCGTTCGGCCGTCGCACCCCCGGAGAGATCATGACGGACACCACCGTGCCTACGAACCCCTCGACCGGCTCGGTGCCCGCGCTCGCGACCCGGCTCGACGCGCGCTCGCGCCAGGCCCTCGTGCTGTTGCTCGCGGCCGTCTTCGTCGTCTTCCTCAACGAGACGACGATGAGCGTCGCGATCCCGACGATCATCGACGACCTGAACATCACCGCGGCCAACGGTCAGTGGCTGACGACGGCGTTCGCGCTCACGCTCGCGGTCGTCATCCCGATCACCGGTTGGCTGCTCCAGCGACTCACGACGCGGCAGGTCTTCACGACGGGCATGGGGCTCTTCGTCGCGGGCACGCTCGTCGCCGCGACCGCGCCCGTGTTCGGCATCCTCGTGCTCGGCCGCGTCGTGCAGGCGAGCGGCACGGCGCTCATGATGCCGCTCATGATGACCACCGTGCTCACGATCGTCCCCGTGCACCTGCGCGGGCGCATCATGGGCCGGATCTCGATCGTCATGTCGGTCGCGCCCGCCGTCGGTCCCACCATCTCGGGCGTGCTGCTGCAGGCGTTCGGGCAGCAGTGGCGCGCACTGTTCTGGGTCATGCTCCCGATCGCGGTCGTCATGCTCGTCATCGGGTTCCTCCGCGTCCCCAACGTGTCGGAGCTCCGCAAGGTGCCGCTCGACGTGCCGTCGGTCGTGCTCTCGGCGATCGGCTTCAGCGCGTTCGTCTACGGGCTCTCGAGCTTCGGCGAGGCGGCCGACTCCGGGTCGCTCCTGCCGCCGTGGCTGCCGCTCGGCGTCGGCCTCGTGTTCCTCGCCCTGTTCGCGCTGCGCCAGTTCGTGCTCCAGCGCCGGGATGCCGCCTTCCTCGACCTGCGCACGTTCGCCTCGCGCACGTTCACGGTCTCGGTGATCATGCTGTCGATCGGCATGCTGTCGCTGTTCGGGATGGTCATCCTCCTGCCGATCTACCTGCAGAACGCGCTCGACCTCGAGACGACGACGATCGGTCTCATGCTCCTGCCCGGGCCGCTCCTGTCCGGTCTGCTCGGGCCGTTCGTCGGCCGCGTGTACGACCGTGTCGGGCCGCGCCCGCTCGTCGTGCCCGGGTCGGTCATCCTGAGCGCGTCGTTCTGGGTCTTCGCCCTCGCGCTCGGGGTCGACACGCCGATCTGGGTCGTCGTGCTCGCGAACGTCATGCTCGGCCTCGGCCTCGCGCTCCTGTTCACCCCGCTCTTCTCGAGCGGCCTCGGCTCGCTGCCGCCGCACCTCTACTCGCACGGCTCCGCGCTCGTGTCGACGCTGCAGCAGGTCGCGGGCGCCGCGGGCACCGCGGTGTTCGTCGCGCTCCTCGCCGTCGGGATGGCGGCCGCGGGCGAGACGGACGTCACGATCGCGTCGCCCGAGCAGATCGTCGCCGGCATCCACCTCGCGTTCCTCGCGGGGGCGATCACGTCGCTCGCGCTCATCGCGGTGTCGTTCCTCGTGCGTCGACCCGAGAACGCCCCCGCGATGCCCGGCGGCCACTGACCCGCTCACGGCCGGTGGTCGAGTAGCGGCCGCAGGCCGCGTGTCGAGACCCCAGGCGAAAGGCCCGGTCACCCCGAGGGTGCCGGGCCTTTCGACGCGTGACGGAGTCCGCTTACGCGACGCCCTTGATCGGCGGGTTGTGGAACGTCGCGCCGAACACGCGCTCACTCGCCCCCACCCGGTCGAGGTAGGGCGTCGCGCCGCCCATCTGGAACGGCCAGCCCGCGCCGAGCAGGAGGCAGAGGTCGATGTCCTCGGCGCCGTGCACGACGTCGTCGTCCAGCATCCGCTTGATCTCGTCGGCGAGGCCGTCCTCGACCCGGCGGCGGAGCTCCTCCGCGGTGAGCGGCTCCGCGTCCTTCGGCTGGTGCTTCTTGACGATCGCGATCGCCTTCTTGTCGATCTTGCCCGTCGGCTTGCCCTTGCCGTCCTTGTCGAGCAGGACGCCCGCCTCCGCGAGCTCGTGCAGCGCCTTCGACTCGAAGAACCGGTCGGGGAACGCCGCGTGGTGCGTGTCGAGCACGTGCGCGCCGACCTTGAGCCCGACGAGGTCGAGGAGCACGAACGGGTCCATCGGGAGGCCGAACGGGCGCACCGCCTCCACGACGTTCTCCGGCGGCGTGCCCTGCTCGAGCGCGTGCATCGCCTCGCCGAGGAGCTTCGCGAGGATGCGGTTGACGACGAAGCCGGGGGTGTCGGCCGTGATGACGGCCGTCTTCTTGAGCTTCGCGGCCGTGACCATCGCGGTCGAGAGCACCTCGTCGGTGGTCTTCGGCGTCTTCACGACCTCGATGAGCGGCATCACTGCGACGGGGTTGAAGAAGTGGAAGCCGACGACGCGTTCGGGGTNCTTGAGCTTCGCGCCGATCTGCTCGACCGAGAGCGACGACGTGTTCGTCGCGAGGATCGCCTCGGGGGAGATGTACTGCTCCACGTCGGCGAACACGGTCTGCTTGACGCCGAGCTCCTCGAAGACGGCCTCGATGACCCAGTCGCAGTCGGCGAAGTCGGCCTTGTCGGTCGTGCCGGTGACGAGCGCCTTGAGACGGTTCGCGTCGTCGGAGCTCAGCCGGCCTTTCGCGAGGAGGGCGTCGATCTCGCCCCGGATGGTCGCGACGCCCTTGTCGACGCGCTCCTGGTCGAGGTCGGTGATGACGACCGGCACCTGGAGGCGGCGCACGAAGAGCAGCGCGAACTGCGTCGCCATGAGGCCTGCGCCGATGACGCCGACCTTGGTGACCTTGCGTGCGAGCTCCTTGTCGGGGGCGCCGGCGGGCTTCTTACCGCGCTTCTGCACGAGGTTGAACGCGTAGATCGACGCGCGGAACTGGTCGCCGGCGATGAGGTCGGCGAGCACCTCGTCCTCCGCGGCGAACCCGGTCTGCTTGTCGGTGTTCTTCGCGGCCTTGAGCAGCTCGAGCGCGGCGTAGGGGCTCTTCGCGACCCGACCGATGCGGGAGGCGAGCGTCTTCTCGGCGATGCCGATCGCGACATCCCACTTGACGGTGCGCTCGATCTTGCCGGGCTCGTTCTTGCGCTTGACCTTGATCTTGCCGGTCAGCACGCCGTCGGCCCACTTCAGCGAGTCCTCGAGGAAGTTGGCGGGCCCGAACATCGCGTCGGCGATGCCCAGCTCGAACGCCTCGGGTCCCTTGAGCATCCGGTTGTTCTTGAGCGGGTTCGAGATGACGACCTCGAGGGCGTTCTCGATGCCGATGAGGTTCGGCAGGAGGTANGCGCCGCCCCAGCCGGGGATGATCCCGAGGAAGACCTCGGGGAGCGCGAACGCCGGCACCGACGAGTCGATCGTGCGGTAGGTGGCGTTGAGCCCGATCTCGACGCCGCCGCCGAGGGCGAGGCCGTTGTAGAANACGAACGACGGNACGCCGAGGGTCGCNCANCTTNCCGAGCGTCTCGTGACCGAGCTNNGCCATGAGCANGCCNGTCTCGCGGTCCGGGATGTCGCCCACCTTCGACAGGTCGGCGCCGGCGGCGAAGATGAACTGCTTTCCGATCACGCCGACCGCGTCGATCTCCTTCGCCGCGGCGCGAGCCTTCAGCTCGTCGAGGCGTGCGGCGAGTTCGAGCATCGTCGCCGGCCCGAGGGTCGACGGGCGCGTGTGGTCGCGGCCGTTGTCGAGCGTGATGAGCGCGAGCGTCTTGCCGCTCGGCAGCCGGACGTCGCGGACGTACGAGTGCGTGATGACCTCGTCGGGGTCGAGCCCCACGAGCTTCGAGAAGTCGGTCACTTACTTCTTCCCCTTGTAGTGCGGGTTCTCCCAGATGATGCTCGCGCCCTGGCCGAGGCCGACGCACATGGCCGTGAGGCCGTAGCGCACGTCCGGTCGCTCCTCGAACTGGCGGGCGAGCTGGATCATGAGCCGCACGCCGGAGGAGGCGAGCGGGTGGCCGATGGCGATCGCGCCGCCCCACGGGTTGACCCGCGGATCCTCGTCGTCGATGCCGAAGTGGTCGAGGAACGAGAGCACCTGCACGGCGAAGGCCTCGTTGAGCTCGAACAGGCCGATGTCGTCGATCTTCAGCCCGGCCTTGCGGAGGGCCTTCTCGGTCGACGGGATCGGGCCGATGCCCATGACCTCGGGCTCGACGCCCGCGAAGGCGAACGACACCATGCGCATCTTGGCGGTGAGGCCGAGGNNCTTCGCGGCNNCGGCGCTCGCGAGGAGCGACACCGTCGCTCCGTCGGTGAGCGGCGAGGCGTTGCCCGCGGTGACCCGGCCGTGCGGGCGGAACGGCGTCTTGAGGGTCGCGAGGCCCTCCATCGTCGTCTCGGGGCGCATGCCTTCGTCCTCGGTCGCGAGGCCCCAGCCCTCGGCGCTCTTGATGGCGACGGGGATGAGGTCAGGCTGGATCTTGCCCGCGGCGTACGCGGCGGCGACCTTCTGCTGGCTGCGCATNCCGTAGCGGTCGGAGCGCTCCTTGGTGAGCTGCGGGAAGCGGTCGTGGAGGCGCTCGGCGGTGTTGCCCATGTTGAGCGCCTGCGGGTCGACGAGCTTCTCCGCGAGGAAGCGCGGGTTGGGGTCGNCGCCCTCGCCCATGGGGTGGTGGCCCATGTGCTCGACGCCGCCCGCGATGGCCACGTCGTACATCCCGACGCCGATCATGCTGCCGACGGTCGCGACGCTCGTCATCGCGCCGGCGCACATGCGGTCGATCGCGAAGCCGGGGACGGTCACGGGAAGGCCGGCGAGGATGGCGGCCGTGCGTCCGATCGTGAGGCCCTGGTCGCCCGTCTGCGTCGTCGCGGCGATCGCGACGTCGTCGACGCGCTCCTTCGGGAGGTTGGGGTTGCGCTCGAGCAACCCGATCATCGCCTTCACGATGAGGTCGTCAGCACGGGTGTTCCAGTACTGACCCTTCTCTCCGGCGCGTCCGAACGGGGTCCTCACCCCGTCGGCGAACACGACGTCCTTCACCTCGGCCACGATGCCTCCACCTTGTGTCGATCGGCTTGCCTCTCGATCCTAGGAGCGCCGATTTTGGGGTCCGGAATCCTTTGACTATTCCGACGACGGGGGCTCTTCGGCGGTTTCCGCCTCTTGTGGAGACTCTACGAACGCGGCGGCGATCAACTGTGCAGTTGCGGCAACCTGCCAGTCGCGTGCGCCGTGCTCGCGGAGGGCGTCGCCGATCGTCTGCTCATCGATCTGCGCGGGCGGTGTCCAGGCGACGCGGCGCAGGGTGTCGGGCGTGAGGAGGTTCTCCGTGGGGAGTTCGAGTTCCTCCGCGCGCGCCAGGACTGCGGCGCGGGCGCGCTTGAGGCGTCCGTCGGCCTCGGGGTTCTTGTCGGCCCACACGCGCGGCGGCGGCATCCCGTCGCCCGGCACGCGGCTCGACGGCAGATCCTCGGTGGCGAGGCCGCGCTCGATCGCGGCCCACCAGCGGTCGAGCTGGGACCGGCTCGCCCGGCCGTTGAAGTCCTTCATGCCGGCGAGCTCCCGCTTGCTCTTCGGGAGCGCTTTCGCGGCCGCGAGGAGCGACGAGTCGGGCACGAGGCGCCCCGGCGCGCTGTCGATCTCGCGGGCGTAGTCGTCGCGCGCGTGCCACAGCTCCCGCGCGACGGCGAGGTTGCGCGGCTGACGCAGCGCGTGGATGCCGGACAGGCGCCGCCACGGCTCCTGGCGCGAGACGGGCTCGCGACGCAGCACGGCGGCGAACTCCTGCCGCGCGATCTCGGTCTTGCCCGCGTTCTCGAGGAGGTCGGCGATCTTGTCGCGCAGGTCGGGCAGGAGCTCCACGTCGAGCGCCGCGTAGACGAGCCAGCTCTGCGGCAGGGGCCGCGTCGACCAGTCGGCCGCGGAGTGCTCCTTCGCGAGGTGGATGCCGAGGAGGTCGGCGACGACGGTGCCGAGTCCGACGCGGGGGAGACCCGCGAGCCGGGCCCCGAGTTCGGTGTCGAAGATCACCTCGGGGTCGAGGCCGACCTCGCGGAGGCAGGGGAGGTCCTGGCTCGCGGCGTGCAGGATCCACTCCTCGTCCGCCATGACCTCGGCGAGCTCCGAGAAGTCGCCGATCGCGGGCGGGTCGAACAGGAACGCGCCCGCGCCGCGGCGGTACACCTGGATGAGGTACGCGCGTTGCGAGTACCGGAAGCCGGAGGCGCGTTCGGCGTCGACCGCGAACGGACCCTCGCCCTGCGCGAGACGCGCGGCGGCATCCCGGTACTTCTCGACCGTGTCCAGGACCTCGACGTGCTCGTGCGGCTCCGGGGGAGCCGGGGTGGGGTTCGCGGCGCCGGTCGGTTCGGTGCTCTCAGCCACGCGCCGCCCGGCGATTCGGAAGCAGGCCGACGGTGTCGGGCGTCGGCGGGAGGCCGGCGAGCCGGCACAGGAGGTCGCTCCAGGCCTCGACGGAGGCGCCGACCCCCGAGGCGTCGGGCGTCCACGACGCGCGCACCTCGAGCTGGGCGCCGTCGCCCTGGTCGGCGAGCTCGCCGAAACCGGTCGACAGCACCTTCGTGGCGGTGCCGGAGGCCGCGGTGTAGTGCGCGTCGCGCGCCGCGAGGGAGTCGACGAGCCACGACCAGGCGACTTCCGCGATGAACGGGTCGAGGCCGATGTCGGTCTCGAGCGGCGCCTGCGCGAAGCAGACGACGCGGAACGGGCCGCCCCACGCCTCCGGCTCCTCGGGGTCGTAGAGCAGGACGAACCTGCCCGTGCCCAGCACCGAGTCGACGCCGTGGGCGACGGGGATCACGTCGGCCGCCATCGCGACCGCGTGGGGCGCGAGCCCGCCGGGCGCCGGGATCTCGCCGAGACGGAGCTCGGGACGGATCGTGGCGCGGCGGACCGCGGTGAGCGCGCGCCCGAAGACGGCGGGGACCGCCGGATCGAACGCGTCAGAGGCCACGATAGGAACACTAGGGTTCAAGTCGGGGCCCCGTCACGTGCCACGCCGAGGCGGTGGGGTGCGGGAGGCTCCACGGCGGAGGAGGACGGGATGCGCGCGCGCACGAGAGTCGCGGTCGGCGGCGTCGTCGGCGCCCTGGCGCTCGTCGGTGCGGCAGCTGTCGCGACGGCCGCCGTCGGGGTGCTCGTCGCGCGCAAGGTCATCATCCCGCCGTCGCGTCGCGAGGAGGACGTGCACGTGCGCGCCGTCGACCTCGACGAGGGCCTCATCGTGCTCGACCGCACCCCCGACTCGCTCCTGCCGGGGGAGTACAGCTTCTGGTTCGGCCGCGAGACCGGCCACGCGCGACTCGGCGAGATCGTCGAGACGACGTCGGACTCGGTGACCCGCCGCATCCTCGGGGTCGACCTCGGCGACCTCACGACGGCCGACCGCGGGCGGCTGACCGGGTGGTTCTTCCTCACGCCCGCCGACCTCGGCGTCCCGTTCGAGGACATCGACATCGCGACGCCCGTCGGCGCCGCCCCCGCCTGGCTCATCCCGCCGGCGTCCGGGTCGACGGGGAGCCGGTGGGCGATCCACGTGCACGGTCGAGCCGTGCGTCGCCCCGAGACGCTGCGCGCGGTGCCGATCTTCCGCGAGGCCGGCTACACCTCCCTCGTCGTGTCGTACCGCAACGACGGTGAGGCGCCGCGCAGCGACGACTTCCGGTATGCCCTCGGCGACCGCGAGTGGCTCGACGTCGACGCGGCCCTCCGCTATGCCGTGAGCCACGGCGCGACGGAGGTCGTGCTCGTCGGCTGGTCGATGGGCGGCGCGACGGTACTCCAGGCGCTCACCCGGTCGACCTACCGCGGCCGCGTCGCCGGGGTCGTGCTCGAGTCCCCGGTCGTCGACTGGATCACCGCCCTCGACTTCCAGGTGCGGCTGCGCCGGCTGCCGCTCTTCGTGCGCTCGTTCGTCGTGCTCCTCTTCCGGCATCCGTGGGGCCGGCTGTTCACGGGACTCGCGGAGCCGCTCGACATCGACCGCCTCGACTTCGTCACGCGCGCCCGCGAACTCGACCGCCCCGTGCTCGTGCTGCACAGCGACGACGACGGGTTCGTGCCGTCGACCGCGTCACGCGCCCTCGCGGTCGCCCGGCCCGACATCGTCACCTACGAGGCGTTCGAGGTCGCCCGCCACACGAAGCTGTGGAACTACGACCGTGCGCGGTGGGAGGGCGCGATCCGGTCGTGGCTCGCGAAGCTGCCGGGGGGACCGGCGAAGGCCTGAAGCTTCCGCGGCGACGGACGCCAGCGCGCGTACAGCGTGCCGGTGTCGTCGGCGAGGAGCTGGAGCAGTTCGAGGTCGCGCGGGCCCGGGGCGGCGCCGCCGAAGAGGATCTGCGGCCGGCCGAGGATGCGCGGAACCGTGGTGAGGCACAGTTCGTCGACGAGGTCGGCGGCGAGGAGCTGACCGACGAGACGCGGTCCGCCTTCGCACACGACGCGCTCGAGTCCGCGATCGTGCAGAGCCTCGAGCAGTCGGGAGAGCGGCACGGCGCGGTCGCCGTCGACGGCGAGGTACTCGAACGGGGCCGAGAACGTGCGGCGCGCCCGGTCTTCCGCTCCCGAGGGACCGACGACGAGGATGCGGCCCTCCGCGATGTCGTCGCGGACGGCGGCGCCCGTGAAGTCGCCCGTCGTCGTGAGGACCGTGAGGTGCGTGCTCCTCGGCACGAGTCCCGGCTCGGCGCGGAGGGTCGCGGCACCGACGAGCACGGTGTCGCTCACCGAGCGGATGGCGCCGAGCACGAGGCGGTCGGCTCCCGTCGTGATGCCCTGGCTCGTGCCGGCGGCATCCGACGTGCCGCCGTCGAGCGTCGCGACGAGGTTCACCCGGAGTCCCGGCGGTGGGTACAGCGCCGCGACGCGCTCGCGCGCATCCGGGGCCTCGGTGTCGATGGCGACGGCGTCGGCCGTCGGGTCGCCCACGGGCGACAGTCTGCGGAGGATCACGCGGCCGTCTTCTCCCGGACCTGACGCTTCGTGCGCCCGAGCAGCGCCGACATCCCTCGGATGCGCAGCGGGCTCACGGCCTCGGTGAGTCCGAGCGTGAGCGGGTAGTCGTCGGGAACGGCGAGCACCTGCTCGACCGTGAGCCCCGCGAGCCCCTGCACCAGGATCGACGCGAAGCCGCGCGTCGTCGGCGCCTCCTTGGGCGCGGTCGCGTGCAGGTGCACGACGCCGCCGCCCTCGTCGGCCGGCTCGACCTCGACGAAGATGAAGACGGGCGACTGGCACTCCTCGACGCGCTCGAGCAGGTCGGGGTGGTCCGCGTACCGCTCGGGGAGCTCGGGGAGTTCGTTGGCGAACTCGAGCAGCAACTGCAGCCGCTCGTGCTGCTCGAGCGCGAGGAAGTCGTCGCGCGTGGTCGCGAGCGCAGACGGCAGGTCGGAGTCGCTCACGCCTCCAGCCTACTTCGCCGTTCCGCTACTTCGACGGCACGGCGCCGGGCTCGGAGCCCTTCACGATCGGCACGCGCACGGCGCTGCCCCACTCGGTCCACGAGCCGTCGTAGTTGCGGACGTTCTCGAAGCCGAGGAGGTGCTGGAGCACGAACCAGGTGTGGCTCGACCGCTCGCCGATGCGGCAGTACGCGATGACCTCGTCTCCGTCTTTGAGCCCCGCGCCGTCGCGGTAGATCGCGTTGAGCTCGTCGACGCGCTTGAAGGTGCCGTCGTCGGCGACCGCCTTCGCCCACGGCACGCTCTGGGCGCTCGGGATGTGGCCCGCGCGGAGCGTGCCCTCCTCCGGGTACGCGGGGGCGGTGGTGCGCTCGCCCGAGTACTCCTCGGGGGAGCGGACATCCACGAGAGGCTTGCCCAGGTGGGCGAGCACGTCCTCCTTGAAGGCGCGGAGCTTCGTGTCGTCGCGCTCGACGACGGGGTACTGCGTCGCGGGGCGGCTCGGGACCTCGGTCGTGTAGGGGCGGCCCTCGGCCTCCCACTTCGCGCGCCCGCCGTCGAGGAGGCGGACGTCGTCGTGGCCGAAGAGCGAGAACACCCACAGCGCGTACGCGGCCCACCAGTTGTTCTTGTCGCCGTAGATGACGACGGTGTCGTCGCGCGAGATGCCCTTCGCCGACAGGAGCTTCGCGAAGCCCTCTCCGTCGAGGTAGTCGCGCACGACCGGGTCGTTGAGGTCGGTGTGCCAGTCGATCTTGACGGCGCCCTCGATGTGACCCGTCTCGTAGAGGAGCACGTCCTCGTCGGACTCGACGACGACGAGGCCGGGTTCGCCGAGGTGGTCGGCCAGCCACTGGGTGCTGACGAGGCGCTCGGGGTGGGCGTAGCCCGCGAACTCGGGGGAGGCGTCGGTCTCGACGGTCATCGTCTTCTCCTGGAAGTAGGGTGGGGTGCGTCCGCCTTTCAGGTTAGGCAGTCGCTCGCGGGCCCGCTGACGTGCCGTAAGAGTTCGACACACGTACCGTTCCCACTCCCACAAGGGTCCCATGACCGAGATCACGTCGCTCCTCGACCGCGCGCCCGCGATGACGGGCGCCGAGCTCGCGGCCTCCCTCGTGCCGCCGCGGCAGTTCGACGAGGCCACCCTGGACAACTACCGCCCGGACGCCGACTACCCGTCGCAGGCGGAGGCGGTCGAGCGTGTGCGGGCGTTCGCGGCGTCGTGGAAGCCGGGTGGCGGGCTGTTCCGCAAGAAGCCCGCGACGCCCGCGAAACCGGGCCTCTACCTCGACGGCGGCTTCGGCGTCGGCAAGACGCACCTCCTCGCGGCGCTGTGGAAGCTCGCCCCGGGCCGCAAGTACTTCGGCACGTTCATCGAGTACACGGCGCTCGTCGGGGCCCTCGGCTACCAGGCGACGGTGAAGCTCCTNANNGGCNCGACACTCCTCGCGATCGACGAGTTCGAGCTCGACGACCCGGGCGACACGATGATGATGACGCGACTGCTCGGCGAGCTCGCGGAGTCGGGCACGCGCATCGCGGCGACGTCGAACACGCCGCCGAACGCGCTCGGCGAGGGCCGGTTCGCGGCCGTCGACTTCCTCCGCGAGATCCACGCGCTCGCGGCGCGGTTCGATATCCTCCGCATCGACGGGCTCGACTACCGCCGCCGCGACGTCGAGGGTCACGCGGTCGCACTGGCCGACGACGCCGCGCTCGACGCAGCGGTCACCGCGATCGGCGGCACGGTCACGGTCGACGACTTCGACGCCGTGCTGCGCCACCTCGCGACGGTGCACCCGTCGCGATACGTCAAGCTCGTCGACGGCCTCGCCGCGGTGGGGCTGCGGGGCGTGCGCGTGCTGCAGGACCAGACGGATGCACTCCGCTTCGTCGCCGCGGTCGACCGGCTCTACGACGCGCGCGTGCCCGTGCTCGCGACGGGCGTGCCGCTCGACGAGGTGTTCGGCGACGANATGCTCGCGGGCGGCTANCGCAAGAAGTACCTGCGCGCGATCTCGCGGCTCNTCGCCCTGACGTCGGGCGCCCGGGAGTAGCGTCGGGCGCGTCGGACGACACGGCGGCGCGGCGGTGCTGGGCCGCACGGATCGCGGTCACGACGACGCCCGCGATCGCGGCGACGGTCGACCCGGTCAACACGCCGAGCGTGCCCTCGGCCGCGACCTCCGGCTGCCCCTCGTAGGCGAGCTCGTTCATGAGCAGCGACACGGTGAAGCCGATCCCGCCGAGCGTCGCGACGACCGCGAGGTCGCCGAGGGGGAGGGCGGCGCGCCGCTCCGACGCGGGCACGAGCCGCGACCCGAGGATGCCGCCCGCCCCGATCCCGAGCACCTTGCCGATCGGGAGCGCGATCGCGAGGGCGAGGAAGACGGGGCTCCACGCCTCGCCGCCGACCGCGGGGACGACGACGAGCGATGCCGTGAAGGCGAACAGGGGCAGCACGACGGCGTTCGACCAGGGCTCGAGGACGTGCCGCACCCGCTCGGCCGCGTGCGGCGCCATGATGAGCCCGAGCGCGACGCCCGCGATCGTGGCGTGCACGCCGGAGAGCAGCACGAGGAGCCACGCGGCGAGGCCGAGCAGCACGAGCACGGGGATGAGCACGCGCTTACCGCGTCCGAGCACACGGTGGCTGAGGAAACCGAACACGAGGATGACGGGGACCGCGGCGAGGAGCGGCAGCGGTGCGAGGTCGGTCGTGAAGAAGAACGCGATGAGGACGATCGCGATGAGGTCGTCGATGACGGCGAGGGCGAGGAGGAACGCGCGAACGCGGGCGGGGAGGCCGCGGGCGACGAGCGACAGCACGCCGAGCGCGAACGCGATGTCGGTCGCGGTGGGGATCGGCCAGCCGGCGGCGAGGGCCGGGTCGGGTACGAGTAGGAGGAAGATCACCGCCGGGGCGATGACGCCGCCGACCGCCGCGATGACGGGGATGAACGCCTTGCGCGGGCTGTCGAGCTCGCCGCGCGTGAGCTCGTGCCGCAGCTCGATCGCGGCGAGGAAGAAGAAGACGGCGAGGAGCCCGTCGGTGATCCAGTGCCCGCCCGAGAGGTGGATGCCGAGCCAGGGGATGTCGAGATACGTGTCGCGTACGCCGAGGATGCCCTCGCCGACGGGGGAGTTGGCGAGCACGAGTCCGAGTGCGGCGGCGAGCACGAGCAGGGCGGCCGACAGTCGTTCGGAACGGAAGATCACGGGGTACTCCAGGCTCTCTACGACGCTCTCCGCGTCGGCCGACCAGACTTCCCGGCACTCCGCCGTCGAGCCTACGGGACGGATCGGGGGCGTTCTCGCGGCGGATCCGTGGCGTCCCGAAACACGATGTTTACACCGGTCGGGAGGGTGTAACACTTCCGAAACACTTCCCGAGCGCTGCCGAAACCTGCCGTCGGCAAACTGACCGGCGTACCCGAGGCCGCCGCATCGAATCGCGGGGCGCCCGACGGACACGATCATTGCTAACTCTTAGAGAGGTAACAGTCAGCCATGGATACTGGCGAACTCGCCTGGGCGGTCACCGCCTCGGCACTGGTGCTGTTCATGACCCCCGGCGTGGCGTTCTTCTACGGCGGACTGGTCAAGGCGAAGAGCGTCATCAGCATGATGATGATGAGCTTCGGCGCGATGGCCCTGGTGGGCGTCCTGTGGGTCCTCTACGGCTTCAACATGTCGGCCGTCGGCGGTCCCTTCGAATTCGCCGGCAACCCGTTCTCGGAGAACTTCGCGCTGACGGGCCTCGACAACGACACCCTCATCGGCGCGATGTTCGGCTCGACGTTCGCGATCATCACGGTCGCGCTCGTCTCCGGCGCGATCGCCGACCGCGCGAAGTTCGGCTCGTGGCTGATCTTCGCGGGCCTGTGGGCGACGCTCGTCTACTTCCCCGTCGCGGCGTGGGTCTGGGGCGGCGGCTGGGTGCTGTCGCTCGGTGAGCTCACGGGTCTCCCGGCCGTCATCGACTACGCCGGTGGGACCGCGGTGCACATCAACGCCGGTGCCGCGGCCCTCGCCCTCGCGCTCGTCCTCGGCAAGCGCATCGGCTTCGCGAAGGGTGCGCACACGCCGCACAACCCGCCCTTCGTGCTCCTCGGCGCCGCCATCCTGTGGTTCGGCTGGTTCGGCTTCAACGCCGGTGCGGAGTTCGCGAACGACCTCGCGGGTGTCGGCCTCATCGCCGTCAACACGCTCGGTGCGACCGCTGCCGCGATCATCGGTTGGCTCATCGTCGAGAAGCTCAAGGACGGCAAGGCCACCTCGGTCGGCGCCGGCTCGGGTGCCGTCGCGGGTCTCGTCGCGATCACCCCGTCCTGCGCGAACCTCGAGCCCGGCTGGGCCCTGCTCCTCGGCGTCCTCGCCGGTGCGCTCTGCGCCCTCGCGGTCGAGCTGAAGTTCAAGCTCGGCTTCGACGACTCGCTCGACGTNGTNGGCATCCACATGATCGGCGGNCTCATCGGCACGCTCTACCTCGGCTTCTTCGCCATCGAGACNGGCCTCTTCACCGGTGGTGACCTCGGCCAGCTCGCGTCGCAGGCGATCGCCGCCTTCGGTGTGCTGATCTACTCCTTCGTCGTCGCCTTCATCATCGGCTTCGCGATCGAGAAGACGATCGGCTTCCGNGTGAAGAACGAGGACGAGATCGCCGGCATCGACACCGTCGTGCACGGCGANGAGGGCTACGTCCTCGACGCCAAGTAAGTCGATCGATCAGCGGACCTGACATGGCCGCGCGGGGCGCCGTCTCTCCGGAGGCGGCGCCCCGTACATTCGCTCCATGACCACGCTCTTCGTCGCGATCTCGTTCGCGGGCGGCGCGCTGGCCACTCTCGCCGTCCTCCAGCTCGTCCGTCCCGCCCTCGGCGGACGCATGATCTGGCCGGCCCTCGGTGCCGCCGCGCTCACGACCCTCGTCACGAGCCTGGTCGGGGTCCTCAGCGGCGTCGCCCGGCTCGACTACCTCCTCGGGGTGTCCGCGTTCACCCTCCCCGTCCTCGTGCTCCTCGAGGCGGCGGCGATCGGCTCGGGCGCCGACCGGGTGGCGCGCTGGGTGCTCATGCTCGTGTGGGGCCTCGTGGTGTTCCCGGCCGCGACCCTCCTGCCGCTCGCGTTCACGGCGCCGTGCCGCTTCGCGGGCTGCGCCGTCGTCGACTTCGGCGGCGCCCTGCCCCTCTTCGTCTCCGCGGGGGCGTACGTGCTGCTCGCGTGGGCGCCCCGCCGCGAGCGCGCCCTGCCGACGGTCGGCGGACGGGAGGCGCTCGCGGGCGTGTTGGGCTTCTGGTTCGCGTTCGCGATCTGGCTCGCGAGCCTCGAGGCGGCGCTCGACGCGTACGTCGTCCGCATCCTCATCGCCGCCGCGGTCGGACCGGCTTCGGCCGCACTCGGCTGGCTGCTCGTCGACCGGCTCAGGGCCGTCGGACGGCCGCTCACACGCTCGCTGGGCTTCGGGTTCCTCGCCGGGATCGCGGCGACGACGTCGGGTGCCGTGAGCGTCTCGTTCCCCTGGTCGGCCGTCGTCGGCGCCCTGGCCGGGATGCTCGCGGCACTCATCCACGCGGCGGGTCCCCTCGCGCGCGGCTCCGCGGCGCCGCGCTGGGGACTCACGGTGCTCGGGGCGACCGCCGTCGGGTTCCTCGCGCCGCCGGTGTGGGGCGACACGGTGGGGGTCCTGTTCAGCGCGCAGGTCGGCATCCTCGCGGCTCCGCTCATGGCGTTCCTGGGGGTCGCGGTCGGCTCCGCGCTCCTGTCGGCGCCCGTCTGGGTGCTGCTGCGACGGCGGCAGACGGCGCACGACGTCGAGGATGCGGCGGAGGCGGCGTGACGGTGGGGATGCCGGAGCCGATCTCCCGGACGGCGCCGCCGCTCGCGGGCCGGGCGCTCGCACGCCAGCGCTGGAGCGACCTGACGTTCCTCCACTGGCGCGTCGAGCCATCCCTCGTGGCCCCGCACCTCCCGCCCGGGGTGCGCCCCGACGAGTTCGACGGGTCGACGTGGGTGGGGCTGATCCCGTTCCTGCTCGACCGGGCGAAGCTCTTGGGCAGCCCGCCGGTGCCCTACCTGGGATCGTTCGTCGAGGTCAACGTGCGGCTCTACGGGGTCGACGAGGAGGGTCGTCGCGGCGTCGTGTTCCGGTCCCTCGAGGCGTCGCGGCTCGTCGCGGTGCTCGCGGCCCGCGCCGTCTTCGGGCTCCCGTACGTGTGGGCGTCGACGTCGCTCGCGTGGCAGGGCGACGTCGTCCGCTACCGGTCGCGTCGGCACATGGGCGGGGCCGGGAGCGCGGCGACGGTGCGCGTCGGCGCCGAGGTGGAGGCCGACCCGCTCGCCGACTTCCTCACGGCGCGTTGGGGGATGTTCACGCGTCGCCACCGGCGCACCCGGTTCGTGCCGAACGAGCACGAGCCGTGGCCGCTGCGCCGCGCGGAGCTACTCGAACTCGACGACGGCCTCCTCGCCGCCGCGGGGTTCCCCGGGCTCGCCGACCGTGCGCCCGACTCGGTGCTGTTCTCGCGCGGCGTGTCGACACGTTTCGGCCGGCCCGTGGCGGAGGGGCGCTGAGGATGGCGAGCCAACGACAGCGGCAGTCGCGACTCGCCAGCCTGCTGCGCGACCTCGGCCGTCCGGAGGCCCCCGCGCGGCCGCCCGCCCCGAGGCTCGACACGATGCCCGCCGAGGCGGTGGACCGTGTGCTCGCGCTCTACCGCGCCCTCGGCGGGGATGCGGAGGACTTCGTGGACTTCCGCCCCGGCGTGTGGGACATCGTGCTCGCCGACGGCGTCATCGTCGAGCTCGACGAGGAGCAGCACTTCAACCGTTACCGGAGGGTCACCCTCGAACCGGACTGGACCGACGGGCTGCCCTGGGCATCCGACTTCCGCCGCTACTGCGACGAGCACGAGCTCTCCTCGCTGCGGAAGGCGAAGCGGGGCGGTTACTGGTCGAGTCCGTCGACGGAGCGGATGTTCGGCCCCGCCGCGCCGCCGGGCGAGTTCGGCGGCCACGGGTCGCCGAGGTGGAAGCAGCGCGCCCTCTACGACGCCATGCGGGATGCCCTCGCGGCGGCGGGGGAGGTGCGGCTCGCGCGCGTCGCCGTGTGGGACTCCGTCGGGGACGCGACCCTCGCACGTGTGCTCGACGGGCGGGTGGAGGCCGACCACGATTCGCTCGCAGAGCTGGTGGAGCGGCGGACGGCCGGAGCCGCGGCGGGGGAGTGAGTGGTGGGCGATACCAGACTCGAACTGATGACCTCTTCCGTGTGAAGGAAGCGCGCTACCAACTGCGCCAATCGCCCGTGGCATCCATCCTGCCATATCGCCCGGGTCGCCTGTGTCGCATCCGGGCCGTGCGAGCGTCCCGCACGCCCGGACACCGAGGCACGCGGCGGGGGCGCCGTCCCTAGGCTGACGCCATGCCCGTCGGACGTTTGCTCGTGGTGGAAAAGGGGGACCGGTCGCTCGGAGTCATCGACCTGGACTCCGGTCGGCGGATCGGGGGCGTGCGGTCGTCGGACTGGACCCCCCACGAGGTCGTCGCGACGGCGGACGGCAAGCGCGCGTTCCTGCCCGTCTACGGCGACGCGAACCTCGCCCAGCCGGGTTCCGACGGCCACACCCTCGACGTCGTCGACCTGCGCGAGCTCGACGACCGGAAGGTCAAAGAGGACAAGGGCCAGCATGTCACCGTGGACCTCGGGGCGCCCTCCCGTCCGCACGACGTCGCCCTCGGCGTGGAGGGGCGTGTGTACCTCACGACGGAACTGCTGCAGGCGGTGACGATCCTCGACCCGGAGACGCGGGAGGTCGTGCAGACGATCCCGACGGGACGCGACGAGTCGCACATGGTGGCGCTCTCGTCGGACGGGCGATTCGCGTACACCGTCAACGTCGGCCCCGGGAGCGTGAGCGTGCTCGACCTCGCCGCCGGCGAGCTCGCCGACGTGGTCGAACTCGGCACGCGGGTCAACCGGATCTCGATCTCGCCCGACGACGCCACCCTCTACGTCGCCGACCAGGCGGCGCCGCGGCTCGCCGTGATCTCGACCGCCGACCGCTCGGTGCGGTGGATCGACCTCCCGGCGGTCGGGTACGGCACGGCGCCGACCCCCGACGGATCGCGGCTGCTCGTCGCGTTCCGCCCGACCTCGCAGGTCGGCATCCTCGAGCTCCCGGCGGGCGAGGTGACCCACCTCATCGACGTGCCGCCCACGCCACAGCGGATTGTCATCCCGCCGCCGCGCACCGAGGAGGAGGATCGCGAGCGCACCGCAGCCGACGAGCGTCCCGACGACTACGCGTACGTCTCGTGTTCGGATGCCGCCCTCGTCGTCGAGCTCGACCTGCGGGCGGGGGAGCTACGGCGCGAGATCGGCGTCGGGACCGATCCGGACGGTCTCGCCTGGTCGCGAGTGCCTCCGGAGCGGGCTTCGGCGTAACACGCCGGGTCTCGGTTTTGCCTCCGCGAGCGCATCGGCTAAAGTCGAACTCGCACGCGAAAGCGGGCAACGCGGATGTAGCGCAGTTGGTAGCGCATCACCTTGCCAAGGTGAGGGTCGCGAGTTCGAGTCTCGTCATCCGCTCGAGGGAGAAGTCTCACGGTCCACCCGAGTCGGCCACGGCGGGGTCAGGTGGCCCACACACATGGTGGCGTGGCCGAGAGGCGAGGCAGCGGCCTGCAAAGCCGTCCACACGGGTTCGAATCCCGTCGCCACCTCTCTCACCGCATCCGGGAGGCTCACGATAGAGTCGCCGGGACACGGGCGATTGGCGCAGCGGTAGCGCGCTTCCCTGACACGGAAGAGGTCACTGGTTCGATCCCAGTATCGCCCACCACAACTCCCCTGAGAAATCAGGGGAGTTTCGCTCTTCCCGCCGGATTCTTCGTCTACCTCCGGCAACCTCCCGAGGGGTGGAGGGCGTTCTCGGACTGGATCATCACCAACGCCCCGTGATCTGCTCCTCCCCAGCGAGGCGGATACGCATCGGTCGCTAATCCCTGGTCGGGCGAGCATCGGATGTCGGTGGCGGGTGCTCTACTGAGGGCATGGAACACCTCCCGCTGCTCGACGAGACGCAGGCCGACGTGCGGCTCGAGTTCGGGCTCGCCGAGGCTGAGGTCGCGGCCGAGGCGATCGCGCGGGCGACTGCGGCGCAGGTGCATGCCATCGTGACGGTTCTCGCGGAGGCGCGGCGGCATCCGGAGCTGTTCGTCGCACCGGGCGCGCTGGCGAACCTCGACGAGGAACGCGACTGGGCGGAACGCGCGGCAGTGCTCGACCTCGCGACCCGCATCGGGATGGCGGAGGGCACGGTGCTCGCGCTCGCGCAGCAGGGGCGCCGGCTGCGGCGCGCGACGCCGCGTGTGTGGGTGCTCTTCCGGGAGGGCGGGATCTGCGCGGCCAACGCTCGGGCGCTGGCCGACCGCGTCGACGACGTCCCCGACGACCGTTGGCGCGAACTCGACGAGGGCGCCGCAGCGATCGCGAAGCTCGCCCCGGCACGGTTCTCGGCGCGGCTCCGGTCGATCGTCGAACGTCTGGCGACCGAACCCCTCGCGGTGCGGCATCGGCGCGCGCGCGAGGCGCGGCGGCTGTGCGTCGACGGCGACCGTGACGGGATGTCATGGCTGGCGGTGTACGTGCCTGACGAGGCCGCGGCGCGCGTGAAGGCGCACGTCGACGCCTTCGCCCGGCAGCTCGCGGCCGCGCCGGGCGAGACGCGCACGATGGATCAGCTCCGCGCGGACGTCGCCGTCGACCTGCTCACGAGCACCCCGGGCGGCGGGAGCGCGGTGCGGGCGACGGTGCACGTGACGGTGCCCGTGTTGACGCTCCTCGGCGCCTCCGACGACCCGGCGACGCTCGACGGCGTCATCCCGATCGACGCCGACACCGCCCGTCGCCTTGCCGCCGACGCGCCGTCGTTCTCCCGCATCCTCACCGACCCCGTCACGAGCGCCGTCCTCGACGTCGACCGCGCGGCCTACCGCGTTCCCGCCGACCTTCGGCGCGCGGTGCTCGCCCGGCACCCCCGGTGCGTGTTCCCGGGATGCGGGCGGCGGGCGCAGGATTGCGACCTCGACCACCGCGTCGACTGGGCCCGCGGCGGACTCACATCGGTCGAGAATCTCGCGCCCCTGTGCCGACCCCACCATCGTGCGAAACACGTCACCCGGTGGGAGTACCGCCGGGGCCGCGACGGGTTCGAGTGGGAGAGCCCCACGGGAGCCGCGCACCGGGTCGACGACCCACCGCCATTCTAGCGCCACCCTTCCTTTCGCGCGGCGGCACCACCGCGCTAGCGAATCCGATGCCGGCGCGCAAGAGCCTGGGTGCTCCCAGGCGGCGCAGCCACGCTCGAGGGATGGCCGGAAACGACGATCCGACGAAACCTCTCCCCGTCGTGGGCGACACGGGCGCGCCGACCGAGCCGATGGCGGAGTCGATGACCGAGAACCCCGCTGTCGCGCCGCACGTACCCGTCGCCGACGTGCACACCGCCGAGCTCGGTGCCGCCGCCCCGCTGCCCCCGACGCGACGGTCGACGTCGGGGCGGCTCCTCGCCGGCATCCTCATCACCGTGGGAGTGGTCGCCGCGGCGGTGCTCGGCCTGGCATTCCTCGGTCCGCTCCTGAACCGCGGGACGACGCCGGTCGCACCGGAGACCGCGACCCCGACGCCCACCGAGACCGAGAACACGGAGGAGTCGGTCGCCCCGGTGGATCCGGGGCCCGAGGAGCCCGAGCCCGCGCCGGAGGAACCGGCGCCGGAGCCTGCGCCCACCACGACGCCCGCGCCGACCGAGCCGCCCGAGGAGCCGGAGCCGACCCCGGAGCCGACGCCGTAACTTGGCTGCATGACGGTGCTGGAAGCGGTGCTCGGATTCGCGGTCGTCGCCGCGCTCCTGACGGTCATCCCGGGCCTCGACACGGCTCTCGTGCTGCGCAGTTCGCTCACGCGGTCGCAGTCGTACGCGATCGCGACCGCCCTCGGCATCCAGTTCGGTGTCATGGCCTGGGGCATTGCCGCCGCCGTCGGGGCGACCGCCCTGCTCGCCGTCTTCGAGCTCGCCTACGAGGTCGTGAGCCTCGCCGGCGCCGTCTACCTCGCGGGTCTCGGTGCGTGGCTGCTCGTCTCCAGCTTCCGGCGCCATCCCGTCGATGCCGTCGAGCTGCCGCCCGTGCGCGGCGGCGTGCTGCGAGGGTGGGCGATGGGTGCCGTGACGAACCTCCTCAACCCGAAGGTCGGCGTGTTCTACCTCGCCACCATCCCGCAGTTCGTCCCCGCGGGAGTCTCGCCGCTCGCCATGGGGGCGCTGCTCGCCGGGGTGCACTGCGTGCTCGGTCTCACCTGGTTCGCGATCATCATCGCGGGGAGCAGCGCCCTCGGTGCCCGGCTCCGCACCCCGCGCTTCACGCGCTGGATCGACCGGGTCACCGGGGGCGTGCTCGTCGCGTTCGGGCTGAAGGTCGCCCTCGACGCGCGACTGTGAGCGCCGCTACTTCTTCTTGACCGCGTTCACGATGAGGCCGACGACGGTCGACACGATCGCCCCCGCGACGCCTCCGCCGACGAGGTTGCCGGCGATGCCCGCGATGTCGAGACCGCTCGCGAGGAGGCTCTGCACGAGCGCGCTGCCTCCTGCGCCGCCCACGGCGCCGAGGATGCCGTTGATGATCGGCCCCAGCTTGTTCTGCTTGACCGCGGCACCCGAGCCGATGCCGCCGAGGGCACCGCCGACGATCCCGAGGATCCACTCCATGTCCGAACTCCTTTGTCCGACGTACGGCGCGGCACTTCCGCGCCGTCGAACCAGAACGTAGCAGCAGCGGTCGTCGTCGCCGGCACGAGGCGCGTCAGCCCCCGAGGTGCGCGGTCATGAGCACCGACACCAGCACGCCCGGCAGCTCCGGGCCGAGCCGGCCGACGGCGCGAGCGGGCGGGTCGACCGGGAAGGCGGCCGCGTAGGCGTCGTTCATCCCGGCGAAGTCCTCGGGATGCGCGAGCAGCACCGTGACCTGGGCGACGTCCGCGAGGGAGCCGCCCGCGGCGCGAACGACGGCCTCGCAGTTCGCGATCGCCTGCCGGGTCTGGTCCTGGATGGTGGGTCCGGCGAGTTGACCCGTCGCGGTGTCGACGCCGACCATCCCGGAGACGTGCAGCGTGTCGCCGACACGCACGCCCTGGCTGAACAGGGGCGAGGACGGGGCGTCGGGCGTGGAGACGATCGAGCGGGACATGCGGGGAGCCTACGTCCGGCCCGCGACGAGCGGGAGCCCTTCTCCCACGCGACTATCGTTGGTCGGGTGAGTGCGCAGACCGGGTTCGACCTCTTCCCCGACCGCTCCGTCGTCGCGATCCGCGTCAACGGCGAGCTGAAGGACAAGGCGACGACGGTCACCCCCACCGACGTCGTCGAACCCGTCGCGATCGACTCGCCCGACGGGCTCGACATCCTCCGCCACTCGACCGCGCACGTCCTCGCGCAGGCGGTGCAGCGCATCAACCCGGAGGCGAAGCTCGGCATCGGCCCGCCGGTGCAGGACGGCTTCTACTACGACTTCGAGGTCGCGACCCCGTTCACCCCCGAGGACCTTCCGGCGATCGAGAAGGAGATGGACCGCATCATCCGNTCCGGNCAGCGNTTCGTGCGCCGNGTCGTCACNGAGGACGAGGCGCGCGCNGAGCTCGCGGGGGAGCCGTACAAGCTCGAGCTCATCGGGCTCAAGGGCGCGGGCGACAGTGGGGAGAGCGTCGAGGTCGGCGGCGCCGAGCTCACGATCTACGACAACGTCGACCGTGACCGGCACCACGGTCTGGAAGGACCTCTGCCGCGGCCCGCACGTGCCCAACACGGGCGCGCTCGGCGCGCACAAGCTCATGCGCATCGCGGCGGCCTACTGGCGCGGCTCGGAGAAGAACCCGCAGTTGCAGCGCCTCTACGGCACCGCGTGGCCCGACAAGGCGGTGCTCAAGGACTACCTCGCGCGACTCGAGGAGGCCGCGAAGCGCGACCACCGCAAGCTCGGCAAGGAACTCGACCTGTTCTCGTTCCCCGACGAGATCGGCTCGGGCCTCTCGGTGTGGCACCCGCGCGGCGGCGTCGTGCGCATGGAGATGGAGCAGCACGCCCGGAAGCGCCATGTCGAGGCCGGCTACACCTACGTCTACACGCCGCACATCGCCAAGCAGGACCTCTTCCTNCAGTCGAACCACCTNGTCACNTACAAGGAGGGCATGTTCCCGCCGATCGTCATGGACGAGGAACGCGACGANGNGGGCAACGTCNCCAAGCAGGGCGTCGACTACTACCTCAAGCCGATGAACTGCCCGATGCACATCCTCATCTACAAGGAGCGTGCGCGGAGCTACCGCGACCTGCCGATGCGCCTCGCTGAGAACGGCACGGTCTACCGCAACGAGCTCTCCGGTGCCCTGCACGGCCTCACCCGGGTGCGCGGCTTCACGCAGGACGACTCCCACCTCTTCGTGACCCCGGAGCAGCTCGAGGAGGAGGCGACCAAGGTCCTCGAGTTCGTCATCTCGATGCTGCGCGACTTCGGACTCGACGACTTCGAAATCGAGCTCAGCATGCGCGACGACGAGAAGTCGAAGTGGATCGGGTCCGACGAGTTCTGGGAGTACTCGACGAACGCGCTCCGGAACGTCGCGAAGGCGTCGGGGCTCAAGCTCACCGAGATGCCCGGCGAGGCGGCGTTCTACGGTCCCAAGATCGACCTGAAGACGCGCGACGCGATCGGGCGCACGTGGCAGCTCTCGACGGTGCAGGTCGACCCCAACCTCCCCGAGCGCTTCGGCCTGGAGTACACCGACCGCGACGGCGAGAAGAAGCGGCCGATCATGATCCACCGCGCCCTGTTCGGGTCGATCGAGCGGTTCTTCGCGATCCTGCTCGAGCACTACGCCGGCGCGTTCCCGGTCTGGCTGTCGCCCGTGCAGGTCGTCGGCATTCCCGTCGCGGAGGACTACGCCGACTACCTCGGCGGCATCATCGACCGCCTCCGCGGCGAGGGCGTGCGCGCCGAGCTCGACGTGAGCGACGAGCGGATGCAGAAGAAGATCCGCAACCACACGCTCCTCAAGGTGCCGTTCCAACTCATCGCGGGGGAGAAGGACGCGTCCGCCGGCACGGTGTCGTTCCGCTTCCGCGACGGTTCGCAGGACAACGGCGTGCCCGTCGACGAGGCGGTGCGCCGCATCCGCGAGGCGATCGACACGCACGCGCAGGTCTGACGTGAGCGACGTCCCGCCCGACTACGACGGCTCGGTCTACCCCGACGTCGAGGTCGTGCACGGCGACGAGGGGCCGTTCCAGCGCCTCTGGACGCCGCACCGCATCGCCTACATCGAGAAGGGCGGCGCCGCTCCCGGCGACGAGTGCGTGTTCTGTGCGGCCGTCGAGAAGAGCGACGACGACGCCCTCATCGTGCACCGCGGCGAGTCGGCGTACGTCATCCTCAACCTCTTCCCGTACAACGCCGGGCACCTGCTCGTCGTGCCCTACCGGCACGTCGCGCTCTACGACCAGGCGACCGACGACGAGACCGCGGAGATGGCGCGACTCACCCAGACGGCGATGCGCGCCCTCACGATGACGTCGCGCTGCGACGGCTTCAACGTCGGGATGAACCAGGGCGCGATCGCCGGGGCCGGCATCTCCGCCCACCTGCACCAGCACGTCGTGCCGCGGTGGGCGGCGGATGCGAACTTCTTCCCGATCGTCGCCCGTACGAAGGCGATGCCGCGGCTGCTCGGCGAGATCCGCGACGAGCTCGCCGCCGCCTGGCCGAAGTCCTGACCCCGGCGGTCGAGTAGCGGCGCAGCCGCGTGTCGAGACCTAGCCCAGCTTCCGCACCTCGAACTCGAGCCGCGGGTGCGCGTAGTGCTCCTGCGACTCGACGAGCTGCAGCTCCCGCTGGCCGGAGGCCAGCGTGTTCTCGAGGAGGGCGAAGACGCTCGACGCCGTGCGGCCGAGAGCGGTCGAGGCATCCCCGGTCGCCCGGTAGTGCGCGGTGAAGAGCGCGGCGGTGACGTCGCCCGAACCGTTCGCCTTCATCGGCAGGAGCGGCGTCTGCACGATCCACGCACCGCGGTCGTCGACGACCATCATCTCGATCGTGTCGGGCTCGCGGTCGGGCCGCTCGACGCTCGTGACGAGCACCGTCGACGGACCCATGGCGCGCGCCCTGTCGACCGAGCGCAGCGTGTCGTCGATCGTGAGCGGCTCCGTCTCGGTGAGGAACCCGAGCTCGAACTGGTTGGGCGTGATGATGTCCGCGACGGGCACGACGCGCTCCCGCAGCAGGATCGGGATCTCGGGGGCCACGAAGCATCCGGACTTCGCGTTGCCCATGACGGGGTCGCACGAGTACACGGCCGACGGGTTCGCGGCCTTCACGCGCGCGACGGTGTCGATGATGACGTCGGCGATCCCCGCGCTGCCCTGGTAGCCGGAGAGCACCACGTCGATCGCGGGGAAGACGCCTCGGTCCTCGACGCCGGAGATGACCGCCGCGACGTCGCCGGGCGGGATGAGGGGGCCCTTCCACGCGCCGTAGCCGGTGTGGTTGGAGAAGTTCACCGTGTANACNGGNAGCACCTCGACGCCGATCCGCTGGAGCGGGAAGACGGCGGCGGAGTTTCCGACGTGACCGTAGGCGACGGCGGACTGGATGGAGAGGACCTTCACGCGGCCATTCTTCCAGTGCCCGGCGGGCCGACCGGATCATGCCACTTTCTGGCGGATTGGACTGATCGTGGACGCGCGCGGGGGAGCGGCCCGGATCTACCATCGTCGCCATGACGATCACCGAGACCCCCCAGACCGGTCAGCCCGCGACCGGAACCCGCGGCGTGAAGCGCGGCCTCGCCGAGATGCTCAAGGGCGGCGTCATCATGGACGTCGTCACCCCCGACCAGGCGAAGATCGCCGAGGATGCCGGTGCCGTCGCCGTCATGGCGCTCGAGCGCGTCCCCGCCGACATCCGCGCGCAGGGCGGTGTGGCCCGCATGAGCGACCCGGACCTCATCGACGGCATCATCTCCGCCGTCTCGATCCCCGTCATGGCGAAGGCTCGCATCGGCCATTTCGTCGAGGCGCAGGTGCTCCAGGCGCTCGGCGTCGACTACATCGACGAGTCCGAGGTGCTGTCGCCCGCGGACTACGTCAACCACATCGACAAGTGGCAGTTCACGACGCCGTTCGTGTGCGGCGCCACGAACCTCGGCGAGGCGCTCCGGCGCATCACCGAGGGTGCGGCGATGATCCGCTCCAAGGGCGAGGCCGGCACGGGCGACGTGTCGGAGGCGACGAAGCACATCCGCACGATCACGGGCGAGATCAACGCCCTGAAGTCGAAGACGAAGGACGAGCTCTACGTCGCCGCGAAGGAGCTCCAGGCGCCCTACGACCTCGTCGCCGAGGTCGCCGAGACCGGCAAGCTGCCCGTCGTCCTCTTCACGGCGGGAGGCGTCGCGACCCCTGCGGACGCCGCGCTCATGATGCAGCTCGGTGCGGACGGCGTCTTCGTCGGCTCCGGCATCTTCAAGTCGGGCAACCCGGCGGCGCGTGCTGCGGCGATCGTCAAGGCGACCACGTTCCACGACGACCCCGCCGTCGTCGCTGAGGCGTCCCGCGGGCTCGGCGAGGCGATGGTCGGCATCAACGTCGCCGACCTGCCCGCGCCGCACCGCCTCGCCGAGCGTGGCTGGTAACGCGACCACCGGTGGTCGAGTAGCCGCCGGAGGCGGCGTGTCGAGACCCACCGTCGGTGTCCTCGCGCTCCAGGGCGACGTCCGCGAGCACCTGAGCGTGCTCCGCGCGCTGGGGGCGGATGCCGTGCCGGTGCGCCGGGAGAGCGAGCTCGACCGCGTGGCCGGGCTGGTCATCCCGGGCGGCGAGTCGAGCGTCATGGACAAGCTTGCACGCCTGTTCGGGCTCTACGAGCCGCTCCGTGGACGCATCGCCGCCGGGATGCCGGTGTACGGCACGTGCGCCGGGCTCATCATGCTCGCAGATACCGTGCGCGACGCGATCGACGGGCAGCGCACCCTCGGTGGACTCGATGTCGTCGTGCGCCGCAACGCCTTCGGCAACCAGAACGACTCGTTCGAGACCGACCTCGAGGTGCCGGAGCTCGGCGAGCCGCCCATACACGCCGTGTTCATCCGCGCGCCCGTCATCGAGGAGGTCGGACCCGACGCGCGCGCCCTCGCGACGCTCCCCGACGGCCGCGTCGTCGCGGTCGAGCAGGGGCCGCTCCTCGGCACCGCGTTCCATCCCGAGGTCACCGGCGACACGCGGTTCCACGAGCGCTTCCTCGCCCGGGTCCGGGAGACGACCGGCCGGTAGGGTCGGGGCATGAGCACGCCGACGTCCGAGGCACTGGTCCCCGTCGAGCCGACGAGCCCCGCCCCGAGGCGATCGCGCACGCCGTGGGTCGTCGTCGGCGTCGTGCTCGCGGTGCTCCTCGTCGCGGGAGGCGTCATCGCGGCGCTGTTCCTGTTCGCGCCGCGTGCGACCGCCGGGCCCGCCGACGCCGTGCTCGCCTACGACACCGCCTACGCCGACGCGGACTGCGACCTGTACGTCTCCGTCACGACGGTCGGCTACCGCGAGAGACTCGCGCCGACGTGCGCCGACTTCGAGGCCGAGGCGCGCGCCTTCGCCGACCACTTCTCCGAGTACGAGGTCGTCGTCCAGTCGACCGAGGTGGACGGCTCCACGGCGACGGTCGTCACGACCGAGACGTGGCTGCTCGACGGCGCCGAGAACTCCGCGGAGTACACCTACACGCTCGTCGACGACGACGGCACCTGGCGCATCGACGCGCTCGACTGAGCCCGATCCCCTCAGGGACTGAGCCGCACGGCCGCGGGGCGGCATGATCGGGGCATGAAGATCTACTCCGACTTCGCCGGCCGCCGCACCCGTCAGATCGTCGGCGACGTCGCCGCGGTCGTCGCGATCGCGCTCTGGATCTGGTTCGGCGTGACCGTCTTCCAACTCGTCCACGGTCTCGCCTCGTGGGGCGTGCAGATGGAGGAGGCGGGTGCCGGGTTCGCCGACACGATGACCGACATCGGCGACACCCTCGGCGGCGTGCCGCTCATCGGCCCCGGCATCCGGGTCCCGTTCGACGGGGCGAGCGGCGCCGGGGCGGCCCTCGAGGAGGCCGGCCGGTCCCAGCAGGAGGCCGTGCTCCAACTCGCGACGACCCTCGGGATCGGCATCCCGCTCGTCCCCGTGCTCACGATCCTCGCCGTCTGGCTCGTGCCGCGCATCCTGTTCATCCGCCGGGCCGGCCGGGCGACGGCGGTCTCGCAGGCGGACGCCGGGATGGAGCTCCTCGCGCTGCGGGCGCTCGCGACGCAGAAGCTGTCGAAGATCGTCGAGATCGACCCGGATGCGCTCGGCGCGTGGCGCCGCGGGGAGCCGCAGACGGTGCGACGACTCGCGCAGCTTGAGCTGCGGGCCGCGGGCGTGCGGCTGCGGGACGACTGAACCGCGCCAACCCCGGGGCTCAGAGCACCTCGGTCCGGAGAGTCACCTCGACGGGGGCGGCGCTCGCGACGGCGCGGTAGGCGGCCGACTTCCGCACGGCGCCGGCGAAGTCGGAGACCGTCGTCGGGCCGAAGTGCCACAGGTGTCCGCGACCGAGCGCGCGGCGCGCCGGTGTCCACCGGAAGGCGAGGCACAGGGTCACCTGCACGATCGGCTGATCGTCGCCGTCGCGGATGAGCTGACGGGTGAGACCTGCCGTGAACCGGGTCGCGTCGGCATCCGGACCCCACTGCCAGAGCAGCCCGTCGCCCTGGTCGCGGAGCGAGGCGTGCTGGGCGCGATGGTCGGCGTAGAAGCCGGTCGTCGCGGCGAGCGCGCCCGCGATCCGCAGGCCCTCGACGGTCTCGCCGGCCTCCGCGAGGTAGCGGCGGAAGGCGTTCTCGGCGAACGAGATGCGGAACCACCGGGCAGGCACCCCGAGAGCCTAGGACGCGGCGCGGATGNCGNCGCCAGCTAAGATCGGACGGGTNNCGNNGNAGTAGAGGAGCANCGTGAGCGGTCATTCCAAGTGGGCNACGACNAAGCACAAGAAGGCNGTCATCGACGCGCGNCGTGCCAAGTCGTTCGCNAAGCTCATCAAGAACATCGAGGTCGCNGCCAAGATCGGCGGNCCCGACCTCANCGGCAACCCGACGCTCTTCGACGCCGTGCAGAAGGCGAAGAAGACCTCCGTCCCCAACGACAACATCGACCGCGCCATCAAGCGCGGCGCCGGCATCGGCGGCGAGGCGGTCAGCTACGAGTCGATCATGTACGAGGCCTACGGCCCGAGCGGCGTCGCCTTCCTCATCGAGTGTCTGACCGACAACAAGAACCGCGCAGCCGCGGAGGTGCGCACCGCGCTCAGCCGCAACGGCGGCACGCTCGCCGACCCCGGCAGCGTCGCCTACAACTTCAGCCGCAAGGGCGTCATCTCGATCACGAAGGCCGACGGNGTCGACGAGGACCGCATCCTCGAGGCGGTGCTGGACGCGGGGGCCGAGGAGGTCAAGGACCAGGGCGGCGGCTTCGAGGTCATCACCGAGCCGTCCGACCTCGTGCAGGCGCGCACCGCCCTCCAAGAGGCCGGCATCGAGTACGACTCGGCGGAGGCGGAGTTCGTGCCGAACCTCGCGGTCGAGGTCGACGCGGAGACGGCGCGCAAGGTGTTCCGCCTCATCGACGCGCTGGAAGACAGCGACGACGTGCAGAACGTCTTCAGCAACTTCGACATCCCCGCCTCGGTGCAGGCGGAGCTCGACCAGGACGACTGACCGGGACCCGCCCGGTGGTCGAGTAGCCGCCGCAGGCGGCGTGTCGAGTGGTGGTCGAGTAGCCGCCTCAGGCGGCGTGTCGAGACCCATTCGTACACACGTTCGATAGTGTGTCGACGTGCGCATCCTCGGCATCGACCCGGGCCTCACCCGGTGCGGCGTGGGCGTCGTCGAGGTCGGCGCCGCGCGTCGGGCCACGTTCGTGCACGCGGGTGTCATCCGCACGCCCTCCGACGCGCCGCTCGACGCCCGCCTGCTCGCGGTGTCGACCGGCATCCGCGCCCTCGTCGCCGAGTTCGCGCCCGACGCCGTCGCGGTGGAGCGCGTCTTCGCGCAGCACAACCTCCGCACCGTCATGGGCACGGCACAGGCGAGCGGCATCGCGCTCGTCGTCGCCGCCGAGCACGGGCTCCCGGTGGGACTGCACACGCCGAGCGAGGTGAAGGCCGCGATCACGGGCTACGGGTCGGCGCAGAAGCCGCAGGTCGGCGCGATGGTCATGCGCATCCTCGGGCTCGACGCCATCCCGAAGCCCGCGGATGCCGCCGATGCCCTCGCGCTCGCGATCTGCCACGGGTGGCGGGGAGCGGGTGCCGGCGCGCCGCCTGCGGCGGCTTCTCGACCACCCGCTTCGGGACTCACGCCGGCGCAACAGGCGTGGCAGGCGGCCGAGCGCTCGACCCGGTCCTCGTCGGCGGCGAATCGTAGGGTGGCGTCGTGATCGCGTCCGTGCGGGGAGAGGTGCTGAGCCTCACCGGCTCCCACGTCATCATCGAGGTCGGCGGCCTCGGCTACGCCGTGCAGATCACGCCGCAGCACGCGCTGTCGCTCCGCGTCGGGCAGGAGACGCGCGTCCACACGGCCCTCATCGTGCGGGAAGACGACCAGAGCCTCTTCGGCTTCGCGACGCGCGAGGAGCTCGAGATGTTCGACCTCCTGCGCGGGGTCTCCGGTGTCGGGCCCAAGTCGGCGCTCGGTGTGCTCGCCACCCTCACGCCCGACGAGATCGCGGCCGCCGTCGCCGCCGAGGACGACGCCCCGTTCCGCAAGGTCTCGGGCATCGGCCCGAAGACCGCGAAGCTCATCGCCGTCTCGCTCGCGGGCAAGATCCTGCCGCCCGCCGGCGCCCCCGTCGCGGCGTCGTCGCCCGCGGCGTCCGACACGACCCGCAGCGTCGTCACCGCCCTCGTCGGCCTCGGCTGGAACGAGAAGGTCGCGACGCAGGCGGTCGACGAGGTCGTCGAGGCGGCGACGGAAGACGGGGCGCTGCCCGTACCGGCGCTCCTCCGGCTCGCGCTCGCCCGGCTCGGACCCCAGCAGGTGCGCTCGTGAGCGACGCGCCCATCGGTCGCCCGGCCGCGGAGTCGGAGGCGGAGCTCGCCTTCGAGGGCGCCCTGCGTCCGCGTTCGCTCGCGGAGTTCGTCGGCCAGGCGAAGGTGCGCGGTCAGCTGCAGTTGCTNCTCGACGCCGCNGCGCTGCAGANCCGCACTCCCGACCACATCCTGCTCGCCGGCCCGCCCGGGCTCGGCAAGACGACGCTCGCGATGATCGTCGCCCACGAGTCGGGACGCCCGCTGCGGATGTCGAGCGGCCCCGCCATCCAGCACGCCGGCGACCTCGCGGCGCTNCTGTCGAGCCTCGTGCCGGGGGAGGTGCTCTTCATCGACGAGATCCACCGCATGGCGCGCTCCGCCGAGGAGATGCTCTACCTCGCGATGGAGGACTTCCGCATCGACATCATGGTCGGCAAGGGCGCGGGGGCCACGAGCATCCCGCTCGACCTNGCGCCGTTCACNCTCGTCGGNGCGACGACGCGGTCGGGCCTNCTGCCGAATCCGCTGCGCGACCGCTTCGGCTTCACCGCCAACCTCGAGTTCTACGACGACGCCGAGCTCGACGAGGTGCTCGCACGTGCGGCCCGGATGCTCGGGCTCGAGCTCCCCGCCGACGCGCGGCGCGAGATCGCGAGCCGCAGCCGTGGCACGCCGCGCATCGCCAACCGGCTCCTGCGCCGCGTGCGCGACTACGCGCTCGTGCACGGCGGGGGAGCGGGCCTCGACTCGGTCAACGCCGCGCTCGAGCTCTACGACGTCGATCCGCTCGGGCTCGACCGGCTCGACCGCGCCGTGCTCCAGGCGATCATCGAGCGCTTCGACGGCGGCCCGGTCGGCCTCGGCACGCTCGCCGTGAGCGTCGGCGAGGAGTCCGACACGATCGAATCCGTCGTCGAGCCCTTCCTCGTGCGCGCCGGGATGCTGAGCCGCACGCCCCGCGGACGCGTCGCCACGCGGAGGGCGTTCGAGCACCTCGGCGTGCGGCCTCGCGCCGACCGGATCCGGGCTCAAGGGACCCTGTTCGACGATGACATATGATTCAGGGGGTTTCGCGGCCACCCGATCGGCTGCGCCCACCCCCTGAACCCTGGAAGGTCATCCCCGCATGGAACTCTTCGCCGATCCGGTGAACCTCGGCCTGTTCGCACTGATCGCGGTCTTCATCGTGTTCATGATCTTCAGCTCGCGGCGCCGTCGCCGCGCGACCGAGGAACTGCGCGCCAAGATCCAGCCCGGTGCCGAGATCATGACGAGCTTCGGCCTGTACGGCACGCTCGTCTCGGTCGACGAGGACAAGAACGAGGCGATCGTCGAGGTGCAGCCCGGCGTCACGATCCGCGTGCACAGCCAGACGATCGCGAAGGTCGTCGACGAGACCGAGGAGCCCGCCGCCGACGAGGCGGAGGATGCCGAGATCCTCGAGGCGACGGGAGCGATCAGCGACCCCGACATCAACATCACCGACGAGCCCGAGTACGGCGAGCGGGCTGAGGCTCCGGAGTCCCCGGACAAGCCGAAGCGCACCCCCAAGAAGCCCACGGAGTAGTCGTCACCCGAACCGCGGTCCCGGCATCGGGGCCGCGGGCGGTGCGCATCCGTTGCGCACCGTGTCCGAGCAGAAAGTAGAGGCGCGTGGCCACGAAGTCGTCGACGCCCGCCCGAAAGGCCGCGCGGTCCCTCGCGTGGCTCGGTGCGATCATCGCCGTGCTCGCCGCGATCGTCGGCGGCGGAATGCTGTGGGGCGGCTGGTCCGGCACCCCGAAGCTCGCTCTCGACCTCGAAGGCGGCACGCAGGTCATCCTCCAGCCGGTCATCGCGGAGGGTCAGGCCGACCCGACGCAGGAGCAGCTCGACCAGGCGGTGTCGATCATCCGCCAGCGCGTCGACGCCACCGGTGTCGCGGAGGCCGAGATCTCGACGCTCGGCAACAACATCGTGGTCGCGATCCCGGGAACGCCCGACCAGGCGACGCTCGACCGCATCCAGGCGGCCGCGAAACTCGAGTTCCGCGCGGTGCTCCTCACCGGGCTCCCGTCGGCGAGCACGATCGACGACGGCACGGAGGACGGCGACGGCACCGAGGACGGGGACGCGACCGAGGACGGCGCGAACCCGGAGCCGACCGAGTCCGCGACGCCCGACCCGGCGGCGACCCCGAGCGCGGAGCCGACCGACGGCAGCGACCTCAACTGGATCACGCCCGAGCTGCAGGACGAGTACGACGCGTTCGACTGCTCGACGCTCGTCACCGCCACGACGAACGCCGCCGACCCGGGCAAGCCGCTCGTCACGTGCTCCGACGACCTCTCGGTCAAGTTCCTCCTGGGCCCCGTCGAGGTCGACGGTTCGACGATCAGCGACGCGACCGCAGGCATCAAGCGCGGCGCCAACGGCGTCGCCCTCAACGAGTGGGCCGTCTACCCGGNNTTCGACGAGGCCGGCACGAAGGCCTTCGGCGAGGTCACCACGCGTCTCGTCGCCCTCTCCGGCGCGCGCAACCAGTTCGCGATCGTCCTCGACGGCAAGGTCATCTCCGCCCCGACGACGAACGCCGCGATCACCAACGGCAAGCCCGAGATCAGCGGCTCGTTCACGCAGGAGACCGCGCAGACACTCGCCAACCAGCTCAAGTTCGGCGCCCTGCCCCTGAGCTTCGGGGTGCAGAGCCGCGACACCATCTCCTCGACGCTCGGTGAGAGCCAGCTCGCGAGCGGACTCATCGCGGGCGGGATCGGGCTCCTGCTCGTCGTGATCTACTCGTTCTTCCAGTACCGGCTGCTCGCCACGGTGACGATCGCGTCGCTCGTGGTCGCCGCCGTCATCACCTACCTGACGATCACGATCATGGCGTGGGGTCGTCTCGACTACCGGCTCTCGCTCGCCGGTGTCGCGGGCCTCATCGTCGCCATCGGCTTCACCGTCGACTCGTTCATCGTCTACTTCGAACGCATCAGGGACGAGCTCCGCGACGGCCGCGGCCTGACCGGCGCCGTCGAGGCGGGCTGGAAGCGCGCGCTCCGCACGATCTACGCGGCGAAGGGCGTGACCCTGCTCTCGGCGATCGTGCTGTACATCGTCGCCGTCGGCAACGTCCGAGGCTTCGCCTTCACGCTCGGCATCACCGTGATCATCGACGTGCTCGTCGTCGTGCTGTTCACGCATCCGATGCTCCAGCTGCTCGCCACCACCCGGTTCTTCTCGTCGGGTCATCCCCTCAGCGGACTCGATCCGGAGGCGCTCGGCGCGGTCTACCGGGGACGAGCCGAGTTCCGGGTGTCGAGCGAGGCGCGGCGTAGCGGCGCGAGCCGCGAGGCCGGCAAGCGCCAGACGATCGCCGAGCGCAAGGCGGCCGAAGCCGCCGCCCACGTGGACTCCAAGGGGAAGAAGTAATGGCCAGCCGTCTGACCCGCTTCGGTAACGACCTCTACACCGGCGAGCGGTCGGTCCCCTTCATCCGGCTGCGCTGGATCTGGCTCACGATCGCGGCGGCCCTCATGCTCGTCGCGGTGGCCGTGCCGTTCGTGCGCGGCGGCGGAGACTTCGGCGCCGGGTTCAACTTCGGCATCGAGTTCCGCGGCGGCTCGCAGTTCCAGGTGTCGGATGCGGCGCTCGGCTCCGACGGCCAGCCCGAGTCCGGGCTGGCGGAGGAGGCCGTGCACGAGGTCGTCCCCGAGGCGGTCGTGCGCGTGAGCATCGTCGGCGAGGACGGGGTGCGCGTGCAGACCGACCAGCTCACCGACGTGGAGACGCGCGAAGTCGCCGCCGCGCTCGAGGAGGCGTACGACACCACCGAGGTGACGTCGTCCTTCATCGGGCCCACGTGGGGCGCCGACATCACGCGGCAGGCCCTCATCGGTCTGGGCGTGTTCCTCCTGCTCGCGCTCCTGATGATGGCGATCTACTTCCGCACCTGGAAGATGTCGCTCGCCGCCATCCTGTCGCTCTTCCACGACCTCGCGATCACGGTCGGCGTCTACGCCGCGACGGGCTTCGAGATCACGCCCGCGGCCGTCATCGGCTTCCTCACGATCCTCGGCTTCTCGCTCTACGACACGGTCGTCGTCTTCGACAAGATCCGCGAGAACACGTCGGAGCTGAGCGACGACTCGACGCGCACCTTCGGCGAGACGGTCAACCTCGCCGTCAACCAGACGCTCGTCCGCTCGATCAACACGGGTGTCGTCGCGGCCCTGCCGGTCGCCGCGATCCTCTTCATCGGATCGTTCGCGCTCGGGGCCGACACGCTCCGCGACATCTCGCTCGCGCTCCTCGTCGGCACGATCATCGGCACCTACTCGACCCCGTTCGTGGCGGCGCCGCTCTACGTGCTGTTCCGCGAGAACGAGGAGAAGATTGCGCGGCGCGACAAGCGTGTGCTCGAGGCGCGCGCGAAGTCGACGGTCGCGGCGTAGGGGCGGGCGTCCAGCGCCGGTCCCGGGCCGAAAACTAGAATCACGTCATGACGGACACGCAGGCTCCGGGCTCCACCGCCTCCCTGCGGAGGATCCTGCCCCGCCTGTTCTCTCGCGCCCAGGCCGTGGGCGCGATGGACCGGCTCCTCAAGACGGTGCGCACGCACCATCCGAAGGCCGATCTCGCGCTCATCGAGCGCGCCTACGCCGCCGCCGAGAAGGCGCACGCCGGCCAGAAGCGCAAGAGCGGCGAGCCCTACATCACGCATCCCGTCGCGGTCGCGCAGATCCTCGCCGACCTCGGCATCGGGGCGAAGACGATCGCGGCGGCGCTCCTCCACGACACCGTCGAGGACACGGACTACACGCTCGACCTGGTGCGCGCCGACTTCGGCGACGAGATCGCGATGCTGGTCGACGGCGTCACGAAGCTCGACAAGCTCAAGTACGGCGACTCCGCGCAGGCCGAGACGGTGCGCAAGATGGTCGTCGCGATGAGCAAAGACATCCGTGTGCTCGTCATCAAGCTCGCCGACCGCCTCCACAACGCGCGCACGTGGGGTTTCGTGCCCGAGGAGTCGGCGAAGCGCAAGGCGCAGGAGACGATCGAGATCTACGCGCCCCTCGCGCATCGTCTCGGCATCCAGACGATCAAGTGGGAGCTCGAAGACCTCTCGTTCGCGGTGCTCCACCCGAAGCTCTACGTCGAGATCGAGAACCTCGTCAAGGACCGCACCCCGCAGCGCGAGGAGTACGTCCAGAACGTCATCGACGCCATCAACGAGGACCTCAAGGCCGGGCGCATCAAGGGCCAGGTCGTCGGCCGGCCGAAGCAGTACTACTCGATCTACCAGAAGATGGTGCTGCGCGGCCGCGAGTTCACGGAGATCTACGACCTCGTCGGCATCCGCGTGCTCGTNAACAACATCCGCGACTGCTACGCCGTGCTCGGNGCGATCCACGCCCGCTGGAACCCGNTNCCNGGGCGGTTCAAGGACTACATCGCGACGCCGAAGTTCAACCTCTACCAGTCGCTCCACACGACCGTGATCGGACCGAAGGGGCGCCCCGTCGAGATCCAGATCCGCACGCACGAGATGCACCAACGTGCGGAGTTCGGCGTCGCGGCGCACTGGAAGTACAAGGAGCGCGTGGCGTCGGGTCGGGGCGAGGAGGCCTCGCGCACGACCGACACCGAGATGGCGTGGCTCAAGCACATCAGCGACTGGCAGGCCGAGACCGAGGACGCGAGCGAGTTCCTCGACAACCTCCGCTTCGAGATCGGGGCGAAGGAGGTCTACGTCTTCACGCCGCAGGGCAAGGTCATCGGCCTCCCCGCCGGCGCGACGCCCGTCGACTTCGCCTACGCCGTGCACACCGAGGTCGGCCACCGCACGATGGGCGCGAAGGTCAACGGGCGCCTCATCCCGCTCGACTCGGTGCTCTCGTCGGGCGACGTCGTCGAGGTGTTCACGTCGAAGAACCCCGACGCGGGCCCCAGCCAGGACTGGCTCAACTTCGTCAAGAGCCCCCGCGCACGCAACAAGATCCGCGGCTGGTTCACGAAGGAGCGCCGCGAGGAGGCGATCGAGCACGGCAAGGATGCGATCGCCCGCGCGATGCGCAAGCAGAACCTGCCGCTGCAGAAGCTCATGAGCTCCGACGTGTTCGCGGAGGTCGCCGCCGGGATGCGGTACGAGGGTGTCGACGCGCTCTACGCCGCCGTCGGCGAGGGGCACATCTCGACCCAGTCGGTGCTCGAGAAGGTCGTCGCCGCCGTGCAGTCCGAAGCGGAGGCCGACGAGGCGGAGGTGCCGTTCGTCCCCAAGGGGCGGGCGCGCCAGCTGCGGCCGAGCGACTCGGGCGTGCTCGTGCGCGGAGCCCCCGACATCCTCGTGAAGCTCGCGAAGTGCTGCACGCCCGTGCCGGGCGACTCGATCGTCGGCTTCGTGACGCGCGGCTCCGGCGTCTCGGTGCACCGCGACGACTGCAAGAACGTCGTCGGGCTCGAGGCGGAGCGCGAGCGGATGATCGACGTCGAGTGGGCGCCGACGTCGTCGAGCGTGTTCCTCGTGCAGATCCAGGTCGAGGCGCTCGACCGCGCCGGGCTCCTCTCCGACATCACGCGGGTCCTGTCGGAGAACCACGTCAACATCCTCTCCGCGACGGTGTCGACCTCGAGCGACCGGCTCGCGCTCTCGCGCTACGTCTTCGAGATGGGCGACACGGTGCACCTCGACCGGCTGCTCAACGCCGTGCGGCGTATCGACGCCGTCTACGACGTCTACCGCGTCTCGACGGCCTGAGCGCCCCACAGCGATCTCAGGCGCGCCGCGGCGCGGTGCTTGCCCGGCAGGCCGGCTCGCCCCGCGAGAGAGCGCAGGCAGTCGTCGAGCGCGAGACCGTGGTCGGCCGCGAGGCGTGCCACCGTGCGCGCCGTGGCGTCGTCGAACGAGGGCACACGGGCGAGGTCGAGCACGGTGCGCAGGGGAGACGTGACCCGCACGTCGCCGAGCGTCACGATGTCGCCCTCGGCGTGGAGCACCTCGCGGATGCTCGACCGCCGGTCGGACGGGACGCGCGTGCGCGCCCCGGGGTGGACGGCCAGGGTCGGCCGCGGCGTCGGGGGACCGGCGCCCCAGACCCACGCCGCGGTCGTGAGCTCCGCGATGAGGCGTCGCGACCGTGAGCCGAGGACGGCCACGGCGCGATGCGCGGGGCTCTCGATCTCGCCGATGAGGCAGTAGCCGTCGCCGAGGGGGTACACGTCGCCGTCGAGGCGCGCGGCCTGCAGTTCGGGCCAGGTGAGGTCGGCGGGGGAGAGGACGGGCGAGAGCGTCGGCATGAACCCAGGTTGCCCGGACCGCTGGGATCGACCCGCCGTCCGGTGCCGATCGGTGGAGGGGAGGTGCTGTGGAGAACCCGGGAGGCTCAGCCGCCGAGGGCGCTCAACCAGGCGCGGCGGGCCTCGAGGGCGTCCTCCGCCTCGCGGATGCGCTTCTGGTCGCCCGCGGCCTTCGCCGCCTCGAGCTCGCGCTCGAGCTTCCCGATCGCATCCGAGAGCTGCGCGCCGAACCCGCTCTGCCGCGCCGCCTTCTCCGGATCGGTGCGGTTCCAGTGGTCGTCGTCGAGCTTCTTGACGGCGGCCTCGACCTTGCGGAGCCGGTCTTCCACGGAGCGGAGGGAGTCGCGCGGCACCTTCCCGATCGCATCCCACTGCCGCTGGATGCGGACGAGCGCGGGCTTCGCGACGTCGCGGTCGGTCTCGGTGAGGAGCTTCTCGGCCTCTTCGAGGAGCGCGAGCTTCTGCTCGAGGTTGCCCGCGAACTCCTCGTTCTCGCGCGCGTCGACCTCGGCCTTCGCGGCGTAGAGCGCGTCGCCGGCGGCCTTGAACCGGGCCCAGAGGGCGTCGTCGACCTTCTTGCCGGCACGGCCCGCGAGCTTCCACTCGTCGAGCAGGCGACGGTAGTCGGGGATCGCGGCGGCGCCCTTTCCGACGAGGGCCTCGGCGCGCTCGGCGAGTTCCTGCTTGCGCTGACGGGCCTCCTTGTGGGCGCCGTCGAGCTCGGCGAAGAACGCCTTGCGCTGGGACTCGAGCGTGGCGCGCGCGCTGCGGAACCGCTTCCAGAGCTCGTCGCTCGCCGACTTCGGCAGGCGCGGTCCGTCCTTCTGGGCCGACTGCCAGCGCGCGAAGAGCTCGTCGAGCTTCGCCGACACCTGCTTCCACTGGGCCTTCGCGGGATCGTGGGCGGCGAGGGCCTCGGCCTCGGCGACGAGTGCCTCGCGGTCGGCGAGGGCGGCCTCGACCGCGGCGCGCGCCTCGGCGGACTGCTTCTCGGTGAGCTCGCCGACGCTGCCGGAGAGCTTCTCGAGGCGCGCGAGGAGCGACGCGAGGTCGCCGACGGCGTTGGCGCCCGTCACGGCCGCCGTGAGCGACGCGATCGCCTTCGACACGTCGGCGGCGGGGGCACCGCCGCGCACGCGCTGCTCGAGGAGCGCGACCTGGCCCTGGAGTTCCGCGTACTTGCGCTCGAAGTAGGCGAGCGCCTCCTCGGGCGTCGCGTCGGGGTAGGAGCCGACGGCACGCTCGCCGTCGCCTTCCCGCACGTACACGGTCCCGTCGTCGCCGACCCGGCCCCACGCCTCTTCGTTCGCCACTGGAGTTCCTCGCTGTCGATGCCCATCGGGATGACTGGGCGCGCATCCGGACACGCCTCGATCCGGACGAGGACTCAGCCTATTGCACGGCACAGCGCCGCTGACACGGCCTCCGCGCGGCCGTTACTGGAGCGTGAAGTTCGTGATCGTGATGGGCTCGAGCGGGAACCCGCTGCCGTCGCCGCCCACCTGCGCGGGATCGACGCCCGGCGCGACGAGGGCGCGGAGGTCGTCGAGACCCGACGTGACGGTGCCGACGATCGAGTAGCCCCCCGTCGAGCCGTCGAGCGTCGTGTCGGTGAGCACGATGAAGAACTGGTGGCCGTTGCTGTACGGGTCGGAGCTGCGGGCCATCGCGATCGAGCCGGCCGGGTAGAGGTCGTCGTCGGGCGCGTTCTCGATCGGGCCGAACGAGTAGAGCGGATCGGGGCCGCCGACGCCGTCGATCGAGCCGCACTGGAGGAACGAGAGGTCGCCCGCGAGCCGGTGGCAGGTCTTGCCCGGGTAGTAGCCCTGGCCGAAGTCCTGCACGAAGCCCGCGACGGCCTGCGGCGCGACCGTGCCGTCGAGCTCGACGCCGACGACGGTCTCGTTGAAGGTGAACTCGCCGGTCCAGACCCGGTCCTCCGCGAGGCTCGCCGGCGGCGCACCGACGTTCTCGCCTGCGGCGGGCGTCTCGGTCGCGGTCGGCTCCGGCGCGGGCGCCCCGGGGCCCCACGAGAAGTACGCGGCCTGCGCGAACCCGGCGAGGCCGGCCACGACGACCAGGCCGACGACGGCGACGATGTTGTCGCGCACGCGGCGGCGGTTCCGGGTCGCGTGCAACTCCCGCCGCGCCTCGTACCGCTTGAGGCGGTTGAGCGCCTCCCGGGATTCGCGCTGCTGCTTGCCTTGTGCCACGACTGTCTCGCCCTTCCGTTGCCGGAGAGAACTCTACTGGGCGGTCCGCGGTGCGCCGTTCCGCTCCGGCGGTCGCGTCGGTCGCCGCGGCTACGATGGCCCGGTGAACGCGCAGCCCTTCGACACGCGCGCTTCGCGTGCTACTCAGGACCGGCCCGGACTCCGCGCCGGGGCGACCCCGCTCGCGGTGCGGATGCGTCCGCGCTCGCTCGACGAGGTCACCGGCCAGTCGCACCTGCTCAAGCCGGGCTCGCCGCTCGTCAACCTCGCGAACGACACCTCGGGGGAGTCGGGNGCNGTCTCGGATNATCCGTGTGGGGNCCTCCCGGCACGGGCAAGACGACGCTCGCCCAGGCGATCGCGCACTCCTCGGGGCGTCGGTTCGTCGAGCTGTCGGCGGTCACGGCGGGCGTCAAGGATGTGCGCGAGGTCATGGAGAAGGCGCGATCCGACCGCGACCTCTACGGCGTCTCGACGGTGCTCTTCCTCGACGAGATCCACCGGTTCACGAAGGCCCAGCAGGATGCCCTGCTCCCCGGCGTCGAGAACGGCTGGGTCATCCTCGTCGCGGCGACGACCGAGAACCCGTCGTTCTCGGTGATCGCGCCGCTCCTGTCGCGGTCGCTCCTCCTGACCCTCCAGCCGCTCGGCGACGACGACCTCGCGCTCCTCGTCGACCGGGCGGTGGGCGATCCGCGCGGTCTCGCGGGCAGGGTCGCGATCACGGAGGATGCACGCGCGGCGATCGTGCGACTCGCCTCGGGCGACGCGCGTCGCGCGCTGACCGCCCTCGAGGCGGCGGCGACGGCGGCCGTCGCCGAGCACGAGGGCGAGGGCGTCCCCGAGATCGACGCGGAGCTCGTCGCGCGCACCGTCGACCGCGCGCTCCTGCGCTACGACCGGCAGGGCGACGAGCACTACGACGTCATCTCGGCGTTCATCAAGAGCATTCGGGGGTCTGACGTCGACGCGGCCCTGCACTACCTCGCGCGCATGATCGAGGCGGGGGAGGACCCGCGTTTCATCGCGCGACGCATCATGATCAGCGCGGCGGAGGACATCGGGATGGCCGATCCGCAGGCGCTGCCGATCGCGGTCGCGGCCGCCGAAGGCGTCGCGCTCATCGGGATGCCCGAGGGCCGCATCCTCCTCGCCGAGGCGGTCGTCTACCTCGCGACGGCGCCCAAGTCGAACGCGTCGTACAAGGCCCTCGACGCCGCGATCGCAGACGTCCGCGCGGGACGGATCGGGCGCATCCCGAAGCACCTCCGCGACGCCCACTACCCGGGGGCGAAGCGCCTGGGGCACGGCAAGGGCTACCTCTACGCGCACGACGCTCCGAACGGCATCGCGACGCAGCAGTACCTGCCGGACGAGCTCGCCGGCACGCGCTACTACGACCCGACGGCGCACGGCTACGAGCGGGAGGTCACGGCGCGGCTCGAGCGCATCCGGGCGATCCTCGACGGGAGGTCGCCTTCGGGCGGCTGACCTGTCACAATCGAGCGCACCTCACGGCCCGCAGTCCACCCCCGCGCCTCGACGAAACGAGTCCCCCCATGCGCCTTCGCTCGCGTCACCTGCTCTCAGCCGTCCCGGCCCTCCTGCTCGCGTCGATCCTCACCGCGTGCGGCGCGACCGACCCGGGCGTCGACCCGTCGACCGACCCCACGCCCGTCTCCGGTCCGTCGTGCCCGGAGCCGCCGAGCAGCCTCTACGGACCCGCCGTCCTGCTCGCCGAGGCGGAACTCCTCGGCGCCGACGACCTCCCGGACGGCGTGTGCGCGTACGGGAGCGAGTCGGGCGGGTCGATCTGGCTGATCGCGGAGCCCTACTCCACCGACTTCCCCGACCGGATCGCCGAGTGGCTCGAGCCGCTCGGCTGGACGCCGAACGAGCTCGGCACGTGGGAGGACGGCGGCCACGTCCGCAACCTCGGCTTCACGCCGCCCGCCGGGAGCGACGTCGTCGTCGCGGCCGCGCACGTCTTCAACGCCTACCCGGAGAAGACGTCGTTCAACCTCGGGATCGACCAGGAGTTCCTCAGCCTCTACGGCCTCGAGCCCGGCGACGAGCTCGCGATCTTCGCCGCCTGGCGCTGATCGACCGTCCACGTCCTCTCTGGTAGTCTCTTCCGGTTGGTCATCGCCAACACATCCCCTCCGAAACGCTCCGGCGGCGTCGACGTGCCTCCGAATCCGGGCGGGACGGGGTGTGTACGTCTGTGAGCCGCGAGAGTCGCGGCCACGTGGTTGGAAGGCACCGTTTTGGTCACCAAGTCCCAGGACCGCCGCAACGGTCCGTCTCTCCCGCGCGCTCGGCATCCCGCTGACGCCGAAGGCCGCCAAGTACCTCGAGAAGCGTCCCTACGCCCCGGGTGAGCACGGCCGCACGAAGCGCAAGGCCGACAGCGACTACGCCGTCCGTCTCCGCGAGAAGCAGCGTCTGCGCGAGCAGTACGGCATCCGCGAGAAGCAGCTCCGCATCGTCTTCAACGAGGCCCGCCGCACGCAGGGACTGACGGGTGAGAACCTCGTCGAGCTCCTCGAGATGCGTCTCGACGCCCTCGTGCTCCGCGCGGCGTTCGCCCGCACCACGGCGCAGGCGCGCCAGCTGGTCGTGCACCGGCACATCATGGTCGACGGCAAGATCGTCGACCGTCCGTCGTTCCGCGTGAAGCCGGGCCAGCTCATCCACGTCAAGGAGCGCTCCGAGTCGCTCGAACCGTTCCAGGTCGCGGCCGCCGGCGGTCACGTCGACGTCCTCCCGAAGACCCCGGGCTACCTCGAGGTCGAGCTCGACAAGCTCCAGGCCCGTCTCGTGCGTCGCCCGAAGCGCGCAGAGGTCCCGGTCACGGCCGAGGTCCAGCTCGTCGTCGAGTACTACGCGGCGCGCTAAGCACCACGACCCTGCCGACGGGGAGGCCACCGCTCTAAGCTGGTGACCTCCCCGTCGTCGCCTTATCAGGAGGGCTCGCCATGAAGAATCTGCTGCTGCTCGCGGTCGGCGCCGCCGCCGGTTTCGTGATCGCCCACCAGGTCGCGAAGACCCCCGAGGGGCAGAGGTTCTTCGAGGACGTCGACCGGAAGGCCCGCGAGTTCGGCGACGCCGTCGTCCAGGGCTACAAGAGCCGCGAGGCCGAACTCAAGCAGACCCTCGGCAACCTCTAGGCGACGGCCCCCGGGCCGGCGCAGCCGGCCGGCGGTCCGCCGTGCCCACCATCTCGACCAGGAAGTTTCCCCGTGCAGACCGCCGACATCCAGCGCCGCTGGCTCACCTTCTTCGGTGAGCGCGGCCACACCGTCGTCCCCTCCGCGTCGCTCGTGAGCGACGACCCGAGCCTGCTCTTCACCGTCGCCGGCATGGTGCCGTTCATCCCGTACCTCACGGGCGTCGTGCCCGCGCCGTATCCGCGGGCGACGAGCGTGCAGAAGTGCATCCGCACCAACGACATCGAGGAGGTCGGCAAGACCCCCCGCCACGGCACGTTCTTCCAGATGAACGGCAACTTCTCGTTCGGCGACTACTTCAAGGAGGGGGCGATCGGGTACGCCTGGGAGCTCCTCACCACGCCGGAGAACGCGGGCGGGCTCGGGTTCGACGAGAAGGACCTCTGGGTCACCGTCTACGAGGACGACGACGAGGCGCTGAACCTCTGGAAGACGATCGCCGGCCTGCCGGAGGAGCGCATCCAGCGGCTCGGCAAGGACACCAACTACTGGTCGACCGGGCAGCCCGGTCCGGCCGGCCCGTGCTCGGAGATCTTCTTCGACCGCGGCCCGGCGTACGGCGTCGACGGCGGTCCGGCGACCGACGACGACCGCTACGTCGAGATCTGGAACCTCGTCTTCATGCAGTACGCGATCGAGAACGTGCGGTCGAAGACCGACTTCGACATCGTCGCCGAACTGCCGAAGAAGAACATCGACACCGGCATGGGCATGGAACGCGTCGCGTTCATCAAGCAGGGCGTCGACAACATGTACGAGATCGACCAGGTGCGTCCGGTGCTGGATGCCGCGGTCGAGCTGTCGGGCAAGAAGTACGGCGCCGACCACGCCGACGACGTGCGCTTCCGCGTCATCGCGGACCACGTGCGCTCGGGCCTCATGCTCATGACCGACGGCGTCGCGCCCGGCAACGAGGGCCGCGGCTACATCCTGCGCCGTCTCCTGCGCCGCGCGATCCGCTCGATGCGCCTCCTCGGCGTCGACGCGCCGTCGTTCGCGGAACTCTTCCACGCCTCCCGGGTCGCGATGCGCGACGCCTACCCGGAGGTCGAGGAGAACTGGGAGCGCACCTCCCGGCTCGCGCTCGGCGAGGAGGAGACCTTCCTCTCGACGCTCGCGAGCGGCACGACGATCCTCGACGTCGCGGTCGCGGACGCGAAGAAGGCGGGATCGACGACGCTTCCGGGCGACACGACGTTCCTCCTCCACGACACCTTCGGGTTCCCCGTCGACCTCACGCTCGAGATCGCGGAGGAGGCGGGGCTCACCGTCGACCGCGGCGAGTTCGACCGCCTGATGGCGGAGCAGCGGGCGCGGGCGAAGGCCGACGCGAAGGCCAAGAAGGGCGCGATCGCCGACCTGAAGGTCTATTCCGACCTGCGTGCGCTCGGCGAGACGGTGTTCACGGGCTACGACACGCTCCAGACCGACACGAAGGTGCTCGGCATCCTCGTCGACGGCGAGCCCGTCTCCTCCGCCGTCGAGGGACAGGTCGCGGAGGTCATCCTCGCGGAATCGTCGCTCTACGCGGAGTCCGGCGGCCAGGCCGCCGACCAGGGTTCGATCGTGGGCGACGGCTTCGACCTCGAAGTCCTCGATGTCCAGCGCCCGGTGAAGGGGCTCATCAGCCACACCGTGCAGGTGCGCTCGGGCGAGGTCTCGGTCGACGCCCCCGCGACCACCGTCGTCGACCCCGTGTACCGCCATGCGGCGGCGCAGGCGCACTCCGCGACGCACCTCGTGCACGCGGCGCTCCGGCAGACCCTCGGGCACGAGGCGCACCAGTCGGGCTCGTTCAACAAGGCGGGCTACCTGCGCCTCGACTTCTCGTGGAACCAGGCGCTCAGCCCGGAGACGCGCAGCGAGATCGAGGAGATCACGAACAACGCGGTGCGCGACAACCTCCTCACGACGACGCGCATCCTCTCGCTCGACGAGGCGAAGGCCGCGGGCGCGATGGCGCTGTTCGGCGAGAAGTACGGCGACACCGTGCGGATGGTCGACATCGGCGCCGGCGGTTGGTCGCGCGAACTGTGCGCCGGCATCCACGTGAAGTCGTCCGCGGAGGTCGGGCTCGTCAATCTGGTGAGCGAGTCGAGCGTCGGCTCGACCAACCGCCGCGTGGAGGCGCTCGTCGGGCTCGACGCGTTCAAGGACCTCGCGGCGGAGCGCGCGATCGTCGGGCAGCTCACGACCGCGCTCAAGACGCCGCGCGAGCAGCTCCCGGAGCGCATCCAGGGCCTCGTCGAGCAGCTCAAGGCCGCGGAGAAGAAGATCGCCCAGTTTGAGGCGCAGAAGCTCGCCGGACGTGTGCCGGCGCTCGTCGAGAACGCGACGCGACTCGGCTCGTACCTCACGGTCGTCGAGGACCTCGGCGAGGTCGGCTCGGCCGACGAGCTGCGCTCGCTCGCGACCACGGTGCGCGAGCGGCTCGGCTCCGACGCGGCCGTCGTCGCCCTCGCGGCACGCGCGGGCGGCAAGCCGTCGGTCATCGTCGCGACGAACGCGGCGGCCCGGGATGCCGGTGCCCGCGCGGGCGTGCTCGCCAAGCAGGCGGCGGCGACCCTCGGCGGCGGCGGCGGCGGCAAGGACGACATGGCCCAGGGCGGCGGCACCGACGCGACCGCGATCGGCGCGGCGCTCGAGGGCATCCGCGCCGCGCTGCGGGGCTGACGTGCGCCCGGGCGTGCGGCTCGGTGTCGACGTGGGCAAGGCCCGCGTCGGGATCGCGTCGAGCGACCGCGACGGTCTGCTCGCGACGCCCGTCGCGACGCTCGCACGCGCGGACGCCGACGAGCGCGCCTTCGGGCTGCTCGTGGAGGAGCACGGCGCGGTCGAGGTCGTCGTGGGCCTGCCCCTGTCGATGAGCGGCGGCGACACCGCGTCGACGGCGGATGCGCGGGAACTCGCGGCGTCGATCGCCCGCTGGGTCGACGTGCCCGTGCGCCTCGTCGACGAGCGGCTGTCGACCGTGTCGGCGCAGCGCGCACTGCACGCGTCGGGTCGGCGCACCAAGGGTTCGCGACCCGTGATCGACCAAGTGGCCGCTGTTATCATCCTGCAGAACGCCCTCGACTTCGAGCGCTCGGCGGGCCGCCCGCCCGGGGCGCCGGTCGACCCCGACGGAGGATCGTGACGAACCAGAGCGAGCCGAGCTGGGACGACATCTTCCGTCCCCGCGGCGACGAAGCCCCGCGTCAGAACCCCTCGTCCACGCCGTCGCGCCCCGTCGACGACGCGTCGCCGTACCCGGGCGTGCGGGCCTCCGATCCTTTCGCCGTAGCGGCCCACGAGGCGACCGCGCAGGTGCGCGTGCCCGCTCAGCCGGAGGGCGAGGGGCTCACGCGTCGACAGCTCCGCGAGCAGGAGGAGCAGGGCGCGCGGCGTCGTCGGCCGAGCGAGACGCTCACCGGGGAGAAGCCGCCGCGCAAGCGCCGCCGCGGCCTCGTCGCGGTGCTCGTCGTCCTCGCCGTGCTCCTCGTGGGCGGCGGCGGGGCGGCCGCGTTCGTCTGGACCAACTACGAGGACCGCGTGCGCGAACTCCTCGGCTGGGAGGTGCCCAACGACTACGAGACCGAGGGCAACGGCGTCGAGGTCGTCGTCACGGTCGCCTCGGGCGACCTCGGCGACACCATCGCGCGCAAGCTCCACGACGCGGGCGTCACGAAGTCGTTCGACGCCGTCTGGGACTACCTGCTCGACCGCGAGGCCGCGGGCGACCCCGTCGTCTTCTTCCCGGGCGCGTTCCGCCTGCAGGAGGAGATGAGCGCCGCCTCGGCCGTCGCCGCGATCACCGACCGGGCGAACCAGGTCACCAACCGCGTGCTCATCACCGAGGGCATGAGCTACCCGCTCGCACTCGAGCAGATCGCCGCCGCGACCGAGCTCCCGCTCGAGGAGCTCCAGGCCGCCGCCGCCGACTACACGGCGTTCGGCATCCCCGCGGAGGCGCCCAACCTCGAAGGCTGGATGTTCCCGGCGACGTACACGTTCGATCCCGGTGTCTCGGCGTTCGACGCCATCAAGATGACGGTCGACGAGATGTTCCGCCGACTCGACGCCCTCGGGGTCGAGCCCGAGCAGCGACTCGACATCCTCACGATGGCGGCGCTCGTGCAGCGCGAGTCGGGGCCGAACGTCGAGGACATGTACAAGATCGCCCGCGTCTTCTACAACCGCCTCGAGCAGGGGATGCGGTTCGAGTCCGACGCCACGGTCGCCTACGGCACGGGCAACACGCACACCGTGTGGACGACGTCGGAGGAGCGCGCCGACCCGGACAACCCGTACAACACCTACGTGCACCTCGGGATGCCGTACGGGCCGATCGGCCTCCCGGGCGAGGACGCCATCAAGGCCGCCCTGTCGCCCGCCGACGGGCCGTGGCTGTTCTTCGTGCCGATCAACCTCGCGACGGGGGAGACCGTCTTCTCGGAGACGGCGTCGCAGCACGAGGCGGCGGCGCAGCAGCTCTACGCGTGGTGCCGCGAGAACGACGAGAACGCGTCGTACTGCAAGTGAGCGAGCCCTTCGGGGGCGTCCGGCGCCTCGCGGTGCTGGGCTCGCCCATCGCCCACTCCCGGTCGCCGCAGCTCCACGCCGCGGCGTACGGGGTGCTGGGGCTGCCGTGGGAGTACTCGCGCGCCGATGTCCCGTCCGGGACGCTGCCGCGGTTCCTCGCCGAGCTGACCCCGGAGTGGCGGGGCCTGTCGCTCACGATGCCGCTCAAGCGCGAGGTGCTGCCGTTCCTCGACTCCCGGAGCGACGCGGTCGAGTCCTCCGGTGCGGCCAACACCGTGCTCTTCGCCGACGGGGGCACCCACGGGTTCAACACCGACGTCGCCGGCATCGTCGGGGCTCTCGGCGACCACGGAATCGCGGAGGCGGGGTCGGTACATCTCATCGGCACGGGCAACACCGCCGCCTCGGCGCTCCTCGCTGTCGCGCGGCTCGGGGCGCGGGACGTCGTCGTGTCGGGGCGCAGCCCGGATGGCCTCGCGGATCTCGAACGACTGGGGGAGCGGATCGGCATCCCGACCCGCACCCGTCGCTACGGCGACGCGTTCGAGGTCGTGCCCGACCTCGTCGTCAACACGCTCCCCGGACACGCCGACCCCGACGACGTGCCGGAGGCGGATGCCGGGGGCGCGCTCATGGAGGTGCCCTACGACCCGTGGCCGACGCCGCGCGCGGCGCGCTGGGCGGAGCGCGGGGCCCTCGTCGCGAACGGGCTCGAGATGCTGCTGCACCAGGCCGTCGAGCAGGTGCGCATCTTCGTCACGGGCGCGGAGGGCGGCGCGCTCGAGCGCGAGGCCGAGGTCGTCGCCGCGATGCGCACCGCGGTCGGCCTGTCCGACCGGGCCGCCGGGAAATGAAAGAATCGACGCATGCTGCGTTGGTTGACCGCGGGCGAGTCACACGGACCCGAGCTCCTCGCCATCCTCGAGGGGATGCCGGCGGGCGTGCCGATCTCGCGTGAGCAGATCCAGGCGGATCTGCAGCGCCGGAAGCTCGGCTACGGCCGCGGCGCCCGGATGAAGTTCGAGGAGGACGCGCTCGACATCTCGGGCGGCATCCGCTTCGGGTTCACGATGGGCGGCCCGGTCGCCCTGCGCATCGGCAACACCGAGTGGCCCCGCTGGGTCGACGTCATGAGCGCGTCGCCGGTCGACCCCGCCACGCTCCCGAAGGGACGCGGGGCCCCGCTCACGCGCCCCCGCCCGGGCCACGCCGACCTCGTCGGCATGCAGAAGTACGACTTCCCGGAGTCGCGCAACGTCCTGGAGCGCGCGAGCGCCCGGGAGACGGCGGCGCGTGTCGCGCTCGGGGCGGTCGCGCGCGCCTTCCTCGGCGAGCTCGGCATCCGCCTCGTCGCCCACACGCTCTCGATCGCCGAGGTGCGCGTGCCCGACGGCGGCCCGCTGCCGACCCCCGACGACGTCGCGGCGCTCGACGCCGATCCGCTGCGGTGCTTCGACGCGGCGACGTCGGCCGCGATGGTCGAGCGCGTCGACCGCGCCCACGACGACGGCGACACGCTCGGCGGCGTCGTCGAGGTGCTCGCGTACGGCCTCCCGCCGGGGCTCGGCTCCTACGTGCACTGGGATCGCCGCCTCGACGCGCAGCTCGCGGGCGCGCTCATGAGCATCCAGGCGATCAAGGGCGTCGAGGTCGGCGACGGCTTCGCGACGACGACGCGCCCGGGCTCGGCCGCTCACGACGAGCTCGTCGTCGGCGACGACGGCATCACCCGGCTTTCCGACCGCGCCGGGGGCATCGAGGGCGGCATGTCGACGGGCACCCTGCTGCGCGTGCGCGCGGGGATGAAGCCGATCGCCACGGTGCCGCACGCCCTCCGCACGGTCGACGTCTCGACGGGGGAGGCGGCTCCCGCCCACCACCAGCGTTCCGACGTCTGCGCCGTGCCCGCCGCGGGCGTCGTCGCGGAGGCGATGGTCGCGCTCGTGCTCGCGAACGCCGTGCTCGAGAAGTTCGGCGGCGACTCGATCGGCGAGACGAAGCGCAACCTCGAGGCCTACCTCGCGGCGATTCCGGAGGCGCTGCGCACGGCGCCGTCCTCCGTGCCGGAGTGAGCGCCCGATGACCCCCCGTGCGGTGTTCGTCGGCCCCATGGCGGCCGGCAAGACGAAGATCGGAAAGCGCGTCGCGCGCCTGCTGGGCGTCGGCTTCCTCGACACCGACAAGGTCATCGTCGCGCGCCACGGCGCGATCGCCGACATCTTCCGCGAGCAGGGTGAGCCCGCCTTCCGCGCGATCGAGCGCGACGTCGTCGCCGAGGCTCTGCGCTCCGACGGGATCGTGTCGCTCGGCGGGGGAGCCGTGCTCGACCCCGACACGCAGGCGGACCTGCGCGACGCGACCGTCGTGTTCCTCCACGCCCCCGCGTCGGTCGTCGAGGCGCGCCTCGCGGTCGACTCGGGCAAGCGCCCGCTCGTCGCCGGCGGCATCGCCGACTGGGAGCGCATCTTCGCCGCACGGCGACCGATCTACGAGTCGCTCGCCGACCACACCGTCGACACCTCGACGGGCCGCTTCGACGACATCGCCCGGGGGATCGCCGCATGGCTCAGCTGACCGACGCCACGACGATCCACGTCTCGGGCGAGCCCGGCTACGACGTGCTGGTCGGCCGCGGCATCCTCGACCGCCTCCCGGGCGTGCTCGGGCCGAAGACGGCGAAGATCCTCGTCGTGCACGCCCCGACGCTCGCGGCGCGCGCGGAGTCCCTCCGCGAGGCGCTCTCGGGCCGCTACGAGGTATACCTCGCCGAAGTGCCGGATGCCGAGGCGGCGAAGCGCGTCGAGGTCGCCGCGTTCTGCTGGGGCGTCATGGGCCAGACCGACTTCACCCGCACCGACGCCGTCATCGGCCTCGGCGGCGGGGCGACGACCGACCTCGCGGGGTTCGTCGCGGCGACGTGGCTGCGCGGCGTCGACGTCGTCCAGCTCCCGACGACGGTCCTTGGGATGGTGGATGCCGCGGTCGGCGGGAAGACGGGCATCAACACCGCCGAGGGCAAGAACCTCGTCGGCGCCTTCCACGCGCCGCGCGCGGTGCTGTGCGACCTCGAACTGCTCGACGACCTGCCCCGGAATGAGATCCTGGCGGGCTTCGCGGAGGTCGTGAAGGCCGGCTTCATCGCCGAGCCCGAGATCCTCGACCTCGTGGAGGCCGACGTCGACGCCGTCGTCGACCCGCGCACGCCGCAGTTCCGGCGCGTCGTGGAGCTCGCGATCGGCGTCAAGGCGCGGGTCGTCGGCGAGGACTTCACCGAGCAGGGCCTGCGCGAGATCCTCAACTACGGGCACACCCTCGGGCACGCGATCGAGCACGCCGAGCGTTACCAGTGGCGGCACGGCGCCGCGGTCGCGATCGGCATGGTGTTCGCCGCGGAGCTGTCGCGCCTCACGCGCTCCCTGTCGGACGCCGACGTCGAGCGGCACCGCCGCATCCTGTCGTCGCTGTCGCTGCCGACGACGTACCCGCTCGCGCGCTGGAAGACGCTCCTCGCGACGATGCAGCGCGACAAGAAGGCGCGCGCCGGGATGCTGCGCTTCATCGTGCTCGACGGGATCGGACGTCCGACGACGCTCGAGGGCCCCGACGAGTCGTTGCTCTTCCTCGCCTACCAGAACGTGGCGGAGGCAGAATAGTCGTCATGACGACTCCCGCGGCCTCCGGCGACGACAAGACCCTCGCGGTGCTCGCGCACCTCTCGCCCCTCATCGCGCTCGTGCTCACCGCGGGCTGGCTGAGCTGGGCGGGTCCGGCTCATCGTGTGGCTCATCTGGCGGGAGCGCGGCGGTCTCGTGCGCACGGCCGCGGCGACGTCGTTCAACTTCAACGTCACCATCTGGGTCGCGATCGTGCTCGGCTGGATCTGCATCTTCACGATCGTGCTCATCCCGGTCGGCATCCTGCTGTTCCTCGTGCCCGGCATCCTGCAGATCGTGTTCTCGATCATGGGCGCGCTGCGCGCCTCGCGCGGCGAGTCGTTCAAGTACCCGCTGCAGATCCCGATCCTGCACTGACCGATGGTCGAGTAGTCGCCGCAGGCGACGTGTCGAGACCCGCGCGCCCCGATACGCTGGCGAGCATGCCCCGCGTCCTCGTCCTCAACGGCCCCAACCTCGGTCGCCTCGGCAGCCGGGAGCCCGACGTCTACGGCTCGCAGGATCTGCCGGCGCTCGGCGCGATGCTCGCCGCGCAGGCGGGGGACCGCGCCGAGATCGACGTGCGGCAGACCGACGACGAGGCCGAGATGATCCGCTGGATGCACGAGGCCGTCGACACGGAGACGGCCGTCATCGTCAACCCCGGCGCCTTCACGCACTACAGCTACGCGCTCTCCGACGCCGCCCGGATGGTGTCGAAGGCGGGGCTCCCGCTCGTCGAGGTGCACATCTCGAATCCGCACGCGCGGGAGGCGTTCCGGCACACGAGCGTCATCTCCGGCGTCGCGACGGGCGTCATCGCCGGGTTCGGGTTCCAGTCGTACGCCCTCGCGCTGTCCTCGATCCTCGATACCACGGGCTAAGCTCGTCCCTCGTGGCTACCACCAACGACATCAAGAACGGCAGCGTTCTCAGCATCGACGGCCAGCTCTGGAACGTCATCGAGTTCCAGCACGTCAAGCCCGGCAAGGGCGGCGCCTTCGTCCGCACCAAGCTGAAGAACGTCCGCTCCGGCAAGGTCGTCGACAAGACCTTCAACGCCGGCACCAAGATCGACTTCGCGACGGTGGACCGCCGCGACTTCCAGTACCTCTATAAGGACGGCGACGGCTTCGTGTTCATGGACACGACCGACTACGACCAGGTGACCGTACCGGCCGACATCGTCGGCGACGCCGCCAACTACATGCTCGAGAACCAGCAGGTGCAGGTCGCGCTGCACGACGGCGAAGCGCTGTACGTCGAGCTCCCCGCGTCGGTCGTGCTGGAGGTCACCTACACCGAGCCCGGGCTGCAGGGCGACCGTTCGAGCGCCGGCACGAAGCCCGCGACGCTCGAGACCGGTCACGAGATCCAGGTGCCGCTCTTCCTCGAGACCGGCACGAAGGTCAAGGTCGACACGCGCGACGGGTCGTACCTCGGCCGCGTGACCGACTGATCCGGGCCTCGTGAGCTTCGCGCCGTGAGCGCCCGCACCAAGTCCCGCAAGCGCGCCCTCGACATCCTCTACGGAGCCGACGTGCGCGGCGTCGCCCTCGCCGAGTTGCTCGGCGAGGAGGCGGAGCGTGCCGAGCAGCAGCCCGAGCGCGCGTCGTCGTGGCCGTATGCGCGCGAACTCGTCGAAGGCGTCGACGCGCACCTCGAGTCGATCGATCAGGCGATCGAGGCGCATGCGCAGGGGTGGACCCTCGCCCGGATGCCCGCTCTCGACCGCGCGATCGCGCGGCTGGCGACGTGGGAGATCCTGCACAACGACGCGGTGCCGGACGGCGTCGCGATCGCGGAGGCGGTCGATTTCGCGACGACGCTCAGCACCGACGACTCGCCGGGGTTCCTCAACGGCGTGCTCGGGGCGATCTCCCGGTCGAAGGGCGCCTGAGGCCCCGCCGGGGCCGCATAGACCCGCTTCGCGACGGTCCGTGACGAAACGTTGCGTTCCGTGACGTTCCGGGTTTGGATGCCGCCCGCGGCATCCGTAATTTCTGTCGGGTGCCCGCGAACGTCGCCCTGAACGCCGCCGCGCTGCGCGTCGGACTGCGCGGCGTCGGCCGCACGTTCCCCGCGCCGGGCGGCGGACGGAAGGTCGTGCTGCGCGACGTCGACCTCGACATCCGTCCGGGCGAGATCATCGCGCTGCTCGGCCCGTC
>Ga0065721_10048831_pt1 | contig 74442 bp, 58 predicted proteins | sample Mesricmetagenome_FD_59108 | JGI IMG/M metagenome (GOLD analysis project Ga0065721, IMG submission 59108) | Mesophilic microbial community from rice straw/compost enrichment Sample: eDNA_1 v2 (version 2) | ecosystem: Engineered > Solid waste > Grass > Composting > Bioreactor | place: USA: Davis...
GGGACAGCGGCTCGACGGCGGCGAGCCGAAGCGGAGGTCGGGGCGGAACCGGCGGCCATACATATGCAGGCTCGCGCGGACAAGGCGGCAATGGCGAGCGACGTCTCGGGATGCTGGATGGCGTTGACGAAACAAAGGAAGAGATGGGAGCCGGCTATCGGACGGTGCTTCCGCCGATCGCGGAACGGCTGAAGCGCTGGGGGCTTAGTCCCGCCCAAACGGAGGCGGCGGCGGAGGCTTTGCGCTTTGCCGAGCGGCCGAACGCCGACCAGCGCGCTTGGGGGCAAGGCGCTTGGGCAGAAGCGAGTCGGCCATATGCCGGAGCCCCATGGCGCAAGCAGAATGACCGCAAGAAGGCAGGTGCCTTTTCCTTCTTCCCCCCACCTTACCGAACCGAAGCGCTTGCCCAAGCTGCGGGATGCGAGGGAAGAGGCATCCGGCCGGTCGCATGCATGACGGGCAAGGGGACGCGCCGCAAGGGGCTAAGTCCGCTGGCTTGGCTGCGAAGGCCCGACACTTCTGCCGGTCGTAAGGGCGATGGCTTACGGAAGCGGAAGACTGACTCCGTAAGGCAAGACGAATCGGAAGAAGATGTTTCATCGTCTGGGACCGGCGGATCGAGCATTCACATGTCGCCCTCCGATAAATCCGGTATGCGGATGGCTGACCTCACGCCATATGGGACGCATCGGCCTGACCAGTTTTCGGGCGAAGGAGTTGCCGCGATCGGGCGGGACGTTGCCGCCGCATTCCTTTCTTTGCAGGAAGAAAGGACAGACATCCGCAGCTTCTTGCTGTGGGCCGTTACAGGAGCGGGCAAGACGGAAATGATCTTTCCGCTGGTTGAATCGTTTTTGCGCAGAGGCGGTCGAGCGCTGATCGCTACGCCGCGCAGGGACGTCGTCATCGAGTTGGATCCCCGCATCCGACGGGCCTTCCCCGAAGCTTCCGTCACAACGCTGTACGGCGGGAGCGAGCAGCGCTGGGAACGCGGCGATATTACCCTGGCGACGACGCATCAGCTGTTCCGGTTTCAAGGCGCGTTCGATCTGGTCGTGATTGACGAGATGGATGCCTTTCCATACGACGGAGATCCTCAGCTGCATTACGCCGCCGAAAAAAGCTGCGCCGCCTTTGCGTTCCGTGTGCTGCTGTCGGCAACGCCTCCGCGCAGCCTGCAACTGGCCGCTCGCAGAGGCCGTCTTGCACACGCGAAGGTGCCGGTTCGCTATCACCGGCATCCGCTCCCGGTGCCCCGGCTGATTCGTACGGTTTCCGTCTCCCATATGCTGCGCACAGGCAAGCTGCCGGCCGCGCTGGTTCACGCCTTGGGCCAGTCTCTGAACCGGGGCGCGCAAATTTTCGTATTTGTGCAGCGGATCGCCTATTCGGAACGATTTGCCGAGCTTTTGCGGCGCAAGTTAAAGTTCGGACGCATTGAAGCGACATCCTCCAAGGACCCCGGCCGCGCGGATAAAGTCTTGCGGTTCCGGGCCGGAGATATTCGCATTCTGGTGACGACGACCATTTTGGAGCGAGGGGTCACGATTCCCCGAAGCGACGTCTTTATTATGGACGCGGACGGAGCATTGTTCAGCGAGGCGGCGCTTGTCCAAATGGCAGGCCGTGCCGGGAGGTCGGCGGACGACCCGGCGGGCAACGTATACTTTTTCTCCAGCGAACGCAATTTGTCCCAGGTTCGCGCGGTTCGCCATATCCGGGGAATGAACCGGATTGCCCGTCGCAAAGGGTTTTTATTGCTACAACAATGGCATAGAAAGAACGTTCGACGGTGGGTGGGGCTCCCATTGATCGAGGCGATTCAGCGCTGGACAGCCTCTGGCGGGACTAAGCGCTACAAGGGGCGCGCGCAGCGAAGAAAGCGGCCTGCCGGCCCAAGCGGGAGGAAGCCATGAGCAAAGCGTCCGCATTTCTGAGGCGCATGCTGGCCGGGTTGCGGACTAACGCCTCCGACGCGGTTCATTTGCTGGGCCCCCGGGCAGGCGCTTGTGCCGTTTGCGGAGGAGCGGCTTACGGCGATCGCGAACGGCAGATGGGCGGCGGAACGCCGCATCACTCCATATCTGCATTGCCTTTGTGCCGCGATTGCCGCGCCTCCATCCCGTGGCTGGATCGGATCGTTTGCGCCGTCTGCGGGCGGGGCATTCGCTGCGACGATTGCCGGCGGCGGACGAAGCGGGCTTTTGTCTGCAACCGAAGCGCCGTGGAGTACAGTTCCGCTATGCGGGAGTGGCTCGCCTTGTATAAGTACCGGGGCAACGAAAGGCTGGGGCCGGTCTTGGCCGAAATGCTGTCGGCGGCGTTCGAGCGCCTGACGGAGGAAATTCGGCGGTCGGAAGCCGGAGACGGATCTGACTTTCCGCATGGCAAAAGGCAAGCCGGCTTATTTGGGGGTCACGGCCAGGCATCTGGTCCAGCGACGATATTCCGCCGCCGTGCCAATGAAGCGGCGCAGCCGGATCAAATCTGGGACGCTATCGCCTATGTGCCGATCAGCGATGAGCGCGCGGAGGAACGGGGCTTCAATCAGGCGGAGCGGCTGGCGTCTTATTTGGCCGGGAAGTACCGGTGCGGGTTGTATCCGCTGCTTAACCGCAAGCATCATTCGGGGAAAATGAGCTTCAAGTCCAGAACGGAACGGCTGCGGGATGCGGCGGCGCTGTTTGCGGCGGACGGCGGGCAGCTTGAAGCCATGTTGAGCAGATACCAAACAAAGGAGAATGCTGCGGCAGCAAGCGCTCGCGAGTCCAGCGGCCCGACCCGTCCGCGCATCCTTCTCGTCGATGACATCTACACTACGGGCAGTACGGCGCAGGCATGCTCCTTGGCTTTGCAGCGCGGAACGGGACAGCCGCTCGATATTTATGTGCTGACTTGGGCCAGGTCCTGATATTCTTAATAAACCAGCCTGGACTGCTGAACGAAATTGTTAATGGTTTGGCAGGCAATTGTCGATATTTTAGAATAGCGGTATTTTACGGAGTCTATGAAAAGGGGCCGAATGGTGAATTTTTATGGGCATGCTGGCATTGGCTTCCTAATTTATGATGAAATCTGCGGCCGGTTCCGATAAACTAGATATACCGTTACTATTTTTCGACATTAAGGGGGCTTATAATTATGAACTTGGATAATTGTCCTCGCTGCGGCAAGCTCTTTGCCAAAAACTTTAGAGACGTATGCCCGGTTTGTATTCGGGAAATCGATAAAGAATACGAATTGTGCGCAAACTATCTGCGCGAGCATAAAGGCGCGATCATCAGCGAACTGTCGGATCAGACCGGCGTATCGATCAAGCAAATTACGAAATTTATAAGAGAAGGCCGCATCTCGATGATGAATGCGCCGAATCTGTCGTATCCCTGCGAGTCTTGCGGAGTGCTCATTCGAGAAAACCATCTGTGCGACGCCTGCCGCACGCGCTTGACGAAGGATACGCGCCGCGCGCTGCAAAGCGGACAGCCGGACAAGCAGAGTCCATCATCCGAGCAGCAGAAAAACCACGACGGCGCTTATCGCGGCATCAGCCAATATAAGGATAGATAAATATTGGCACAAGCAAAGCTTCTATAAAATATCACTTGACGAAAGCCGATAATACTTGTAAAGGTTATCGGCTTTTGCAGTTTTTGAACATTATGAGGTGGTTAAAGTGAAGATAAATGAAGTGAACCGGTTAGGCGGAGTCAATCAATATCAGAAGCAGAACGAATACCGTTCCGAAGGCTCCAATAAGGCCAAGAAAAAGGATCAGGTGCAAATTTCGGCGGCAGCCAAGGAAATGCTGACGACAAGCCAGCTGAACGGAGCGGAACGAGCGCTGCGCGTAAGCGAGCTGAAGCAAGAGGTCGCTTCCGGCACGTATCATGTCGATTCGGGCAAGATCGCGGAGAAGCTGCTCCCTTATTTGAAATAATGCGGCAACATTTTCAAGAGACGATGGACTCGGCATAAGCAGACATTAGGAAAACAGGTGATGGAATTGTCCGCATTTCGAGAGCTGATAGAGACGCTGGAGTCGATGCTGCACATTTACAAAGCGCTGGGTGTCATTGCGTTAGAGAAGAAGGACCATATTATTCAGAACCGCGTGACGGAGCTGACGTCGTGCACCGCCAAGGAAACCAAGCTTCTGAAAGAAATTTCGGAGCTGGACGCCGCAGTGCGGTCGGCATCGATTCGGCTTCAGCGGGATCTCGGATTCCGGCCGAAGATCAAGATGACGCTGACGGAGCTGGGCAAGCTGGTCTTTCAAGCCGATGAGAAGCAGGAGCTTGCGGCCTTGCAGACGGAATTGGCGGAAGCGGCGGACCGGCTGAGAAAGGCGAACGAGCTGAATCAGCAGCTGCTGCAGCAATCTATCGAATTCGTCAGCTTTTCCTTGGACGTCATGTACGGGGCGCCGGACGAAGAGGTTGTATACAAGAAGCCGACCTTGCAGCCGCAAGGGCAGAAGAGGAACGGACTGTTCGACACACGCGCCTGACGATAGGGCGAATAGGGAAACGGAGGCAGCCACATGAGATCGACATTTCACAGCTTGGAAACGAGCAAGCGCGCATTGTTCACGCAATCTACGGCGCTTAATACGCTGGGTCATAACATTGCGAACGCTTCAACCGATGGCTACAGCCGCCAACGGGTTAACATGACGGCCGCCCGGCCGCTTGCTTTTCCAGGCATGACCAGGCCGAACACGCCGGGCCAATTGGGACAAGGCGTCGAATACGTCAGCATTACGCGCGTACGCGACAATTATTTGGATTTGCAATACCGCAGAGAAAACCAGCAGCTGGGCATGTGGGACATACACGACCAAGCGATTCAATCCATCGAAAAGATTATTAACGAACCGTCCGACAGCGGGTTGAGCAAAGTGATGGACAAGTTTTGGAACTCGCTGGAGGTATTGAACCGTGACCCGTCGCTGCTCAGCGCTCGGATTGATTTGATCGGCTCCGCTACGAATCTGGTCAATACGTTTAAACATATGGACGCGTCGTTCGATACGCTTGAGGCGGATGCGGAAAGCAACATTGATTCGAAGCTGGTGCAGGCGAATACAATTATCGACAGCATTTCGCAATTGAACGGCATTATTCGCAAGATCGAAATGCTGGGCGACAACGCCAACGATTACCGCGATCAACGCGACCTTATGCTGGATCAGCTGTCCAAAATCGTTGACGTACAGTATGCCGAAGACGCAAGCGGGATGGTCAATGTATTTACCGGCGGCGTGCAGGTGGTGAACGGGGAGGCGCCTACGGCGCTTACGGCTGCCGATGTTCCGAATATTACGGCCGGGGAAATTGCCGGTTACAAGAAGGCCGTCGAAGAAGTGCAAATTATTCGCAATCAGTTGAACGCCATGGTCGATACGCTCATTAACGGGGCAGTTGATGTTACTTTGCCGAACGGTTACCGCACCTCCGAGCCAATGATTGCGAACAACGACGTCACCTTGGACGACGGCACCTTGATCACAGCCGGCAATACGATCCCGGCCAATTCGACCATCGCTTCTTCCGTATCGGTAACGGTCAACGGCTTCAACGGCTTGCATCGTCTCGGCTATACTTTGACCGACCCGGCAGAGACGGGCCTGGCGTTTTTTACGACCACGGATGGCAGCGCGACATTTAATATAGGCAACCTCCAGGTTAACCCTGAAATCGCGGCTGACACGAACAAAGTCGCGGCTTCCGGCAAATACGAGCTGAACGCCGCCGGCGACATGGTCACGATAAAAGGAAATAGCGACATTGCATTGGCTCTGACGAGCCTCCGCGACAAAAAGTTCAACTACCCGAGCAATCTGACTTCCTTATCCACAGGTACGCCGGACGACTATTTCCGCGCGCTGGTCGGCGACCTGGGCACTCGGGCCAATAATGCCACCCGCAACTACAACAACCAAATGAACCTGGTCGACGGCGTTGAAATGAGACGGCAATCGGTAAGCGGCGTTTCGCTGGACGAAGAGATGGCGGATATGATCCGTTTTCAGCATGCATACAACGCGGCGGCAAGAAATATGACGGTGATCGACGAGATGCTGGACCGCGTCATCAATCAAATGGGCGTCGTAGGCAGATAGGAGGATAAGAGATGCGCGTAACGGGAATGATGCAAAATACGCAGCTGCTTAGAAACTTGAGGAATACGAATACGGGCATTACGGATTGGCAGAACAAGCTGGCGACGGGCCAGCGGATTCATCGCCCTGGCGACGATCCTGTCGGGATCGGATATCAGATGCGATACGATACCGAACTCGCCCGCAGCAACGAGTTTCTGGAAAATGCAAGGACGGGTATCGGCTGGTTGAATACGATGGATTCGGTGCTGCAGCAAGCGACTTCCGTATTACAGAGAACGCGGGTGTTGACGCAACAGGCTTCTACCGGGACGACGCCCGATGAAGCGCGTCAACAAATCGCCGCCGAGATCAAGCAGTTGCGTGAGCAAATGGTTACGATAGGAAACAGCACGTATGACGGCCGGTTTATGTTTAATGGTCAGAAAACGGATGTACAGCCCTACTCAGTTGCTAATGCCGGTTTTGAAACGACTGATTCAGGTATGTACTATTTGAATGTTAGTTCCGCTGTGTCGGTGCCGGTGAGCATTACGGGCGAGCAAATTTTCGGAAAAGCAGGACAAGCCGGTCCGCCTCCTGTTCCTGGCGACAACGTATTTCAAGTTTTGGATGATATCTATAACCACTTAATATCGAACGACCAGGCCGCGTTAGGTGACGACTTAAGCAAGATCGATGCGGCCGCTGACCGTATTTCTGCCAGTTTGGCGGAAGTTGGCGCAAGAACAAACCGTTTTGAACTTGTTGAAAATCGAATACTGGACGAGCAGATTGGCATAAAGAAGCTTCGTTCGGAGGTTGGCGATGTCGATATGGCCGAAGCAATCATTCAATTGCAGCTGAAGGAGAATGTGCTTCAAGCTTCACTGGCTACAGGTGCCAGGGTCATGCAAGCCTCGCTCATCGATTTTATTAGATAATTTATTTTATTTACAGCCAATGGGGGCAAGGCGCGCATGAATACATCGAAAGTGTCCTCTAGTTCTTATCGGCCGGCAGAGCTCTACATCCATTTAAAAGCAGCCGAAATAGAGATGGATTGGCGCAAAGTATGGGACAGCATGGGGCTTGAAAATCCTATGTCATTCATGCGTTCGCGAAATGCCGCGATACGTCAAGAAGCCGTGGAAGCTATAGGACAGAAAGTTCGAGACGGGGACAGGATTGCCCAGAGTGTCAAGAACAAGGAACAAAACGTATTTGGAAACATTGCCTTGGAAAAGCACCTGAGGGAACGAACTCCCGTTACTCAGCTTGTGGCGATGCCATCTACGGGACCAAATATTGAGATTACGACCTATAGGCCAGACATTCAAATTATTGCACATTCACCGGCATTAAGCGGCTCTAAGACTAAATTGTCGACTATGACTACCGTCCAATCATCCTTTGTGAATACCAAAGTTTAATAAAGCTAATATTTGGATGGAGGTGCCATGTTGGCTGAAAGAGCAACGCAATCTGAAAGGTTGCTGAATACGGCTTACGGACAGTTTCCCGTATCGGATCACCAACTCTTTGTTTTTGAACAAGGGATTATCGGTCTTCCGCACATTAAGGAATATGCTTTGTTTCCATACGAAGATTCCGAATTGTTTATTCTTCAATCCTGCCAAGACGAAATCAGCTTTATTTTAATCCCGGCGTACAAGGTGGACAAGATATTGAACTTCCCGATCGATGAGGAGACCGTTGAATTGCTGGGGATCCAACAGCCTGAAGACGTTACGGCTTTTCTTATCGTCCACATAGTAGAGGATAAGCCTTACGTCAATGCCAAAGCGCCAATTTTGCTTGTGCCTTCAACAAATAAAGGCTGTCAATATGTCATTAACGATGTTAATTTTGCCATTCGAGAGCCTCTGGTTATGAAAGGTCAATTGTCATGTTAGTTTTGAAGCGGAAGGTTGGAGAAGTGGTCAAGATTGGGAATGATATTGAAATACAAATTTTGGCCTTGGAAGGGGATGTCATTAAATTAGGCTTTAATGCACCCAAGCATGTTCAAATTATGCGATCAGAGCTGTATGATGCTATACGCGCTGAGAACATACAAGCCGGAAACCAGCAAGTCGAGCAATCCAAACAGTTACTCAGCCTGCTGGCAAAGAAGGCACCAAAAGATGAAGAAACCCAATAGACGAGATTAGGAGGAATTAACGTGCTAGGTGCAATCAATCGAGTGGACGGAACCAATCGGGATTGGAGCCAGGCGAATACGGCAGCGAAGAATGGAGCAGACAAAACGCCCGTCGATGTTAAGATAACCGGAATCAATGCGGCAAATCAGCAACTCAGCGAAGCTGACAAAGAGAAGCTCTACAAGGAAGTGGAGAAGGTCAATGAACAGCTGCGCGCCCAAAATCATTCATTTCGCTTTAAGTTCAGCGAAGAAGCTGAGCAATTCTACATGCAGGTAATAGATTTGAGAACGCAAGAAGTGGTTGACAGTATACCTTCAGAACATATGATCGAACTGGCGGCAAAATTAAAAGATATGATTGGTTTTTTTATTGATGAGAAGCTGTAAATACTAGATGTAACATCATATCGGAAAGGGTGAGGATTATGTCTATTAGCATTACCGGATTGGCGTCTGGTCTGGATACCGCATCGATGATATCAAAGTTGATGGAAATCGAAAGATATCCGTATAACCGTCTTGAAACGAAAAAAAGTTATCTGAAATCCGAACAATCCGTATTCAGGAGCATCAATACAAAGCTTAGTGCCTTACAGACGGCAATCGCGGATTTGAAATTATCATCGACGTACCACTTGTCGTCCGCCAAAAGCGCGGATGATACAGTCGTAAAAGCTACAGCGTCGGAAGGTGCATCTACAGGCTCCTTTAACATTCAGATCACTCAGCTTGCCAAGAGTCATACGATTGCCTCTAATATCGTTGATGAGAACTCTGTGAATCTAGTAGGCAAAGAGTTTTTCGTTAAAGGAAATAAGATCGATATGTCTGGTTTGGATGCCGATGCGAATAACGGCGATGTTTTGGAATATGTTAAGAACCAAATTAATCAGAATAACTGGGGTATTTCCGCTACGGTTATGTCGGTGGACGACTCGGGCAATAAAGTGCTATCCCTGATTTCAAAAGAAACTGGCGCTGAAAGCAAAATTGTCAAGGTTTCCGACCCCTCTGACCCTGTCGGCAGCAAAGAAATTTCAATATCTGGCAGTGGATTCGATGAATTGACCTTCACTCAAAAACAAGCTGCTCAAAACGCCATATTCACGGTGAATGGGATTGATGTCGAAAAATCCAGCAATTCGGTCAAGGATGTTATATCAGGCGTAACGTTGGAGCTTCTTAAAGAAGGATCAAGTTCTACAGTAACCGTTGCATCCGATGGGGATAAGGTTGCCAGCAAAATCGACGCATTCGTAAAGGCCTACAATGATGTAGTAACAACAGTACGGGATAATTTGGCCAAGCCCGCAGATGAGACCAAGATGAATCCATTGCAAGGCGACGCGCTTCTAAAGGATATCAGCAACTCATTGTATCAAATGTTCACAGGGGCTTCTGGAGAACTTGGAGAAGGATTCCGCATGATGTCGGAATTGGGCCTTACGATCGATAAGGGCATAACCAAAGGCAGCGAAATGACGGGGAGAATTACCTTCGATAAAGAACTGTTTAAACAAAAGCTGGCGGAAAATCCGAATGCGGTTGCGGATTTGTTTAAAGACAGCGATAGCGGAATCATAGCTAAAATGGACGAGAGACTGAAAGAATGGACCCGTTCTTCAACAGGCTTGCTCGCAACCAAAATTAGCGGATACGATTCGGAAATCAAAATGGTGGATGACCGAATGGTTGCCATGGATGTGCGATTAACCATGAAAGAACAACAGCTAAAAAATCAATTTAATGCAATGGAAGTAGCATTGTCAAAATTGAAAAGCGAGCAAAGCTGGTTAACGGCGCAGTTTGCGGCATTATCGTCCTTGAACTCCGGCAATAAAAAATAATGCAGAATCAGATTAAGGGGATGAACAGACCATGATCCCAAACCGTAATGGATATCAGGCTTATCAACGAAACAAGTACGATACAGCCTCCCCGCATAAGCTTATACTCATGTTATATGAGGGTGCGATCAGATTCAGCGACCAGGCCGTCAAATCACTAAATTCAGGCGACATTATAGAAACGAATCGGTTTCTTCAAAAAGCGCAAGATATAATTTATGAACTCATAGCCTGCCTTAATCATAAAGAAGGCGGTGAAATTGCCTCCAATCTTCACAATATATATTTATATGTAATCGATCTGCTTGTGAAGGCCAATACGGAGAAGGATGCAGCCAAAATAGAAGAAGCCATTTCATTGATTGCATCCATTAAATCCGCATGGGAACAAATCGGCAAGGAAGTGTCCATTGGTCATGCATAAGCGGATAGGCGATTTGACGGATCATTACAATCAATTGATACAAATTATGCGTAAACAATATGCGATTGTGCAACAAGAACCGGACACCGAAAGCTTAAACGATTTTGGTGTCTTGTCAACGGAATTTTCCATCCTGGCTGCCAAGGTCGATGCCGAGCTGGCCCTTCTAGGCGGTTATGAGGGTCTCCCTGCAGAATCCAGACATTCCATCGAGGCGTCTCTTCAAAATATGCTTTCTTTAGGGAACGATATTGAACGTCAAATGGAATTCTGGTATCAAAACGACTCCAGTACCATGAAAAAGATCAAAATGCAGCAAACAACGCTTCGTTCATATGGCGGAGTCAATAACAGTGATTCGGTAGCCCTATATATTGACGAAAAAAAGTAAAAAGTCCTATTCCGGGTATTAAATTTATCAAATTGAATGCCGATATAATGAATGTGGCCGCAAGGATGCGGCTTCAATAAAACCATCATGGAGGATGAAAAAGTATGTCGATGTTTATTAACACTAACGTAGCTGCGATCAACTCGCACCGCAACCTGGCTTTCAACAACACGCAAATGGGCAAAACGATGGAAAAGCTGTCTTCCGGTTACCGCATCAACCGTGCTGCCGATGACGCTGCCGGTCTAGCAATCTCCGAGAAAATGCGTTTCCAAATCAACGGTTTGAACCAAGCTCAACGCAACGCTCAAGACGGCATCTCCTTGCTGCAAACGGCTGAGGGTGCGTTGACAGAAGTTCATTCCATGCTGCAACGCATGAACACGCTTGCCAACCAGGCTTCCAACGGTACGTACAACGATAAAGACCGTTCGGCATTGCAAGCGGAAGTAACGCAATTGCTGTCCGAGATCAACAACATTGCCAACACGACGAACTTCAATGGCATTAAGCTGCTGAACGTTTCCGCAGGTGCAACTAATGCAGCCGTAGTATTCCAAGTTGGCGTTAACAAAGGCGATGAGATTTCCGTTAACCTGACGGATATGCGTACAAATGCACTGGGAAGCTCGGCTGTTACGACTAATACGTACACTTACGCTACAAGCTTCTCGTCTACAGGTGCAGCAATCGGTACTGCTACAACGACTGCAGCCGAAACAATTGGTGGGTTCCTGGCTTCGGTTAACATCGCGACGGATGAAGGTGCAAAAAGAGCAATCGGAATTATCGAAGAAGCGATCAACCAAGTATCCGAGCAACGCGGTGCGTTTGGTGCCGTTCAAAACCGTCTGGAGCACACCATTAACAACTTGGGCGTAACTTCCGAGAACCTCTCCGCTTCCGAATCTCGCGTTCGCAATGCGGATATGGCTAAGGAAATGACGGAGTTTACGCGTAATCAAATCTTGGTTCAAGCCGGTACTTCGATGCTTGCACAAGCTAACTCGATGCCTCAAAACGTTCTGAAGCTTCTAGGTTAATTAATACTGGTCTAAATTAACAACAGCCCTCGATCAATGATCGGGGGCTGTTGCTATTTAGTTTATTAGTACGATAACCGATATATAGAATAAGGTCATTTAATAAAAAGGTGTGATATTGTGAGGGTTATAGTTGATGGTATCGAGCGAGCTGAAGTCACAACATTGCAGAGCTTAAATGAGACTTGGAAAGAAATTACATCTGAATGTTATGCGGGCAAAAGGTTTATTCATTACGCCATTATCGACGGACAGCAATTTTATGATCAATATGAATCGGCATTATTGAATCGATATCAAGATATACAAGAAGTACAAATTGAGACTATCAGTTTCAGTAAGTCCTATGAGGACTCATTGAATGAAATGTTTCAGTACATAACGAGGTTGACAAGAGCAATAGACTCAATTAGTTCATCATTTTATGGAGAACCTACGGAACGAGAGTTTAAATACTTTACGGATTTTAACGAAGGGCTGGGATGGTTATACCATACATCTCTATTTATAGAATCAATTGCTGAACGTGATGAATCTATCATACCTTCATTGCAGCTTGCAAAAATAACTGGCATAAAAAACACAATTCGTGGGATGTTGAATGAAATGGAAAGGTTAATAGAGAATCAGGATTTTGTTTCCATAGCGGATTATCTCAATTATGAATGTGCAGATCACCTGCAAATGTGCCAACAAGATGTTGAAGGGATTGTTCGAAATGAGGAGCTTCCGAGACAGTAATTTATTGTTGTTAAAAGAACTTCATCCGGGGATCTATCAATATTACAGTAACAATCAAATAGATTACAGTAATGTTGTGGAGGAACCGGCTCGAAACAACGATTGGAATTTAGTTGTTCGTACTGAGCAAGATAATAACTATATGTACAGCAAGTATAACCCTGTCAACGAAGCCGAAAGATGGGTAGAGCAAAGTGCGGAAAAGATAAATACGAACAAACATATTCTCTTAATTGGAGTTGGACTAGGATATCATCTAGAGGCTTTGTTGGCTCGATTTCCTGAGAAAACAGTTTATTTAATCGAACCTGATTTGATTATTTTCTATAAATATATGGAACTAAGAGATATGAAGGCACTTTCAAATAAAAGTGTACAAGCTCTCTTTATCGGAGACGAGAAAAACCATATACGCAGCATTGGGAAAATTATATCGAGTAGTGTTAATGAAGGATTTGTAATGTTATCGACCGCTTTTTACCAGAAAAATTATTCAAAAATTTTTGAGGACCTTAATACAGAAGGCAAGAAAATGATAACGCAATACCGCAGTAATTTACTTACTGTCAAGAGCAATCAAGCTCAATGGTTTGAAAATATAATTTTGAATTACCCTGTAGTGATGCAGAGTCTGGATGTATCTTGTATTAAAAATAAATTCAACAATGTTCCTGCGATCATTGTAGGCTCTGGACCTTCTCTCAAATACGATTTTGAAATGCTTAGAAAAATAAAGGGCAAGTGTCTAATAATTGCTGCCGGTACAAGTATTCAGCCGTTAACCATGAACGGAATCGAGCCGGATTTGGTTGTTTCGATTGATGGGAGTGCCGAAAATTACAAGGCTTTCGAGTCTATCGACTTATCGAATGTTCCATTATTGTATGCATCAATGATCCATAAAGACATATTGACCAAAAGGATTGGCAAGCTGTTACACTCAGGACTTGGTACTGATAAAATAACCGAGTATATTTTGCCTGAAAACATGACTCCAACTGCCTTCGTCTCCACAATGAGTGTTACCGGAACTGCCATACAAGCAGCTTGTTATATGGGATGCAATCCCGTGTTGTTCACGGGACAGGATATGTCTTTTCCGAATGACGAATACTATGCAGCGGGAACCAATCACATATCGGATGAAAAAAAACAAAAGTACGTTAGACATGCTAATCGCAAAGTTATAAACGTATATGGGGAATATAATCGCTCCATGGATCGAATGGATTTGACAAGACGAAATTTGGAGGTTGTAATCCGTCACTATGAAAAAACTAAATTTATAAATTGCTCCCAACACGGAGCTGTCATCGAAGGGGCACCGTTTGAACCACTGGAGCAGGTCGCCAGTACATATATCCTCCATCGGGATCGCTTTGACAGCTTATACGATTTTCTTTGTTCTATCGATTTGAATATTACCGAACGATGCAAGACCGGCGAACAACGGCTGCGGGATTTTCAAGGGGAAATTTATGATTTACAGGATAAAATTCAGGTATTGTACGAGCAATTGGAGAAGATACAGGAACTGATCACGAACAAGAATGATAAAAAATGCGAGCAGCATCTTCTCAAAATTAATAGGTCGTGGTCAACAATTGGGAGAATGTCCGTGTTTTCAGAAGCTCTGTCTCAAGTCATTGAATTAAACAGCATGATTATGCTTCGAAATATGCCCGCAGTGAGCCAGGAGAAAGACATTAAAAAGAAGCTTCAATTAATAGACAAGAATCTAGGATTACTAGTTCGAAATGTTAAAGAGATACTACCTGGCATTTTGTCTTATATTGATATAGCATTGGAACAATTTAATGCTATTCCGAAGGCCCAATTACAAGGTTAATTACATCCATTTGAGGAGGAATTACTTATGAATAAACCACGGGTCATTGCAGAAATTGGATGCAACCATAAAGGTGATATGGAAATCGCCAAGGAAATGATTATGACCGCAGCGGTTTTTTGCAAAGTCGATGTCGTGAAATTTCAGAAGCGTAACAACAAAGAGCTTCTAACGGAGGAACAATATAACGCTCCTCACCCGAACCCCTACCATTCCTACGGCGAAACGTATGGAATGCATCGAGAATATTTGGAATTTGACTTAGATCAGCATAGAACATTAAAAAAATGGTGTGAAGAGCAAGGATTAGTATATAGCACGTCGGTATGGGATTTTACTTCTGCAAAGGAAATCGTGTCTTTGAAACCGGATTTGATAAAGATTCCTTCTGCTTTGAACCTCCATTTTGATATGTTAGGATATTTGTGTGAGGAGTATGCAGGAGAAATTCACGTATCGATCGGGATGACGACTAAAGATGAAGAAAAACAGATGATTGATTTTTTCGAAAAAAACAAACGGCTCGATGATGTAGTCCTGTATAGTTGCACATCAGGGTATCCAGTCCCGTTAAAAGACGTGTGTTTGCTTGAAATTTCACGGTTGAGAGAGCAGTATGGTTCCAAAGTAAAGGAGATTGGCTTCTCAGGACATCACAACGGGATTGCAATCGATATTGCGGCATATACGTTAGGTGCTACAACAATAGAACGTCATTACACGTTAAATCGGACATGGAAAGGTACGGATCATGCAGCAAGCTTGGAACCGGATGGTTTGCGCAGATTGGCAAGGGACTTGAGAGGGACACACGAGGCTTTGTCTTACAAAAATTCCGATCTTTTGGAGATTGAAGTTGAACAAAGGGAGAAATTGAAATGGAGAAAGCACTGAAGACAGTTGCTTTTATCCCTGTTCGCGGCGGAAGTAAAAGTATACCTAAAAAAAATATAAAATTATTTTGTGGAAAACCGCTCGTTTATTGGGCAATTGCGGCTGCATCAAATGCTTCGTCTATCGATGAAATTTACGTTTCGACCGACGATGAAGAAATACGAAGTGTAGTAAAAGGTTTTGGTTTGAAAAAGGTATCCGTTATAGACAGAAGCCCTGAAAGTGCAATGGATTCCGCTCCATCCGAGCAAGCCTTATTAGAGTTTGCGGAGCAATGGGAGTTTGATAGAGTCGTATTTATACAAGCTACATCGCCTTTGATCGATACTTACGATATTGAAGCAGCGATAAAAGAATTGAACGATACTAGAGCCAACAGTCTGGTTTCCGTTGTTAGGCAAAAGCGATTCATTTGGGAGCAGTGCGGTCAATATGCTCGTCCAACTAATTATAAGCTTTCCAATAGGCCTAGAAGACAGGATTGGGATGGCTATTTAGTGGAAAATGGGGCTATTTACATAACCCATCGTCAAGATCTCTTAAACTCAAGGTGCAGATTGTCTGGCAATATAGCTGTATATGTAATGAGTGATGAGACTTACTATGAGCTGGACGATCCTGCAGATTGGATTATACTGGAGAATCTAAAACGCAATGTTAATCAGCCGTCAATGTCAGCTGTTCCGAAAGAGATTAATTTGCTAATTAGCGATGTGGACGGGGTATTGACGGATGCAGGCATGTATTATTCAACGGATGGCCACGAATTAAAAAAATTCAATACGAGGGACGGTAAAGGGATAGAACTCGTAAGGAAATCCGGAATTAAAGTAATGCTGTTAACGGCGGAAGATATCGAAGTGGTGAGAGCGAGAGGAGAAAAGCTCAAGGCCGATTATGTATTTATGGGTATTAAGGACAAACATTCTTTTTTGGAATCTTTTTTCGAGAAGCATCCTGAGCATTCATTTGGTTCCACTGCATATATAGGTGATGATATTAACGATCTGGAATGTTTAAAACGGGCAAAATTTTCCGCGGCACCTGTTGATGCACACTCGTTAATTTTGCAAACGGTGGATTACGTATGCAGTACAAGAGGCGGCGGAGGTTGTGTCCGGGAGCTTTGCGATTTACTAATTAATGATTGGATTCGATAAGGAAGGCAGGAAGACGATGTCTCATATTTGTTACTTGTGCGGAAGTACATCATACGAAATATTGCATCAAGGCGTTAGGGACAGAAAAGATGTTGATGTATTTAAATGTCGGAATTGCGGACTTGTCTGTTTATCCTCATTCGATCATATAAATGACCAATTTTATGAAGATTCACAAATGTTGGGCGGAACGGTAAACTTATCGCAATATCGAAAAAAATCTTTTCAAGATGATCTACGTCGTTTCAATATGCTAAGTCAATCGATTACCGATAAAAATATCCTCGATTTTGGTTGCGGGGCGGGCGGATTCTTAAAGCTTGCGATCGAGCGAGCTAGAAATGTTGAAGGTCTTGAACTGGACGCTACGATCAGAAAAGCGCTCAATGAGATGGACGGAATACGAACATATAGGTCAATAGAGGATCTGAAAAGTCGATACGATTTAATCACGATGTTCCATGTGCTTGAGCATTTACCTGACCCGAAATATTTTTTGAATAATTTGCGGGACTGCCTGGAGTTAAATGGACAGTTGATCATTGAGGTGCCGAATGCTGACGATGCATTACTCACTTTATATAGATCCAGCCATTTTGCAGACTTCACTTACTGGAGTTGCCATTTATACCTGTATACCGCGGAAACGTTGAGGAAGCTGGCTGAATCATGCGGCTATATGGTTAAGTACGTGAAGCAAATCCAACGCTATCCATTGTCAAATCATCTTTACTGGTTATCGCATCAACAACCCGGCGGACATCAAATATGGGAGTTATTGAACAGTTCCATTCTTAATGAGGCTTATGAACAGCAACTGGCAGGTATCGGAAAATGCGATACCATTATAGCTTGTTTAGTTGCAAAAGAATAATATATGAACAGCTTTCATTGGATGAAATGCTCAATTCATCATTCATGAAATAGACAAAATAAACAATAGGGATAACGATTGTATCCGTTTTCAACAAATTGTTTGACAATTCCATAATTCCGATGGTATAGTCAAATTGTGGGCCAGACCTATGAAGCCTCACAGCATTTTGAAGATGAAGGGAATGTTTGCACATGCAAGGTAAAGTAAAATGGTTTAACGCAGAGAAAGGCTATGGATTCATTGAGACTGAGCAAGGCGGCGACGTATTTGTTCATTTCTCCGCAATCCAAGCAGAAGGCTTCAAGACGCTCGAAGAAGGCCAAGCGGTTGAATTCGACATTGTTGAAGGCGCACGCGGTCCACAAGCTGCAAACGTAGTCAAACTGTAATCATCCGGCTGAGTTAGCCGCTTCATAGATGGTTAGATTGACAGTGCCTAACACACACGAAGCTCCGGGAAACCGGAGCTCTTTTCATTAAAAATTTCAACAAGCGGGGTACACAATGTCGAAGCATTACGAACTGGAATGGTCTGCACATCCTAATATTTATAATGGGTTGAGTGAAAGAACTTTTAAATTTTATTTTTCCGAACCGGATAATGGCGTAAATCAGGATACAGGACTTTTGTTGTTAATTCCTGGTTTTGGAGCCTCTTCACAATCAAAAGTGTATTCAAAAATGCGGAATGTTTTTAGCGACCAATATAATCTAATCGTGATTCAATGCGATTATTTTGGTCACTCCCATATGCAAAATAATATGGATAATTCCGTTTCATTAAATAATGATTTCTTGAACAAGTATTTTACGGCACAAGAAATCAGGTTTATTAAGGAAGGCGAAGTCTGGAATAACTTTGTCAGCATATGCAAGGAAAAAGGCTTTGAAAGAGTGCCTGTTGTATACAGACCACGGGAGTCGCTCGAAGATTTTAGTGATATGGGATTAATGCAGGCTATTGATAATCTAACTGCTCTTTTTTATGTGATTAATATTCTAAACGATAACAATTTGAATTTTAATCGTAACAGGATATTGGTTTACGGCCATTCCCATGGGGCATATTTAGGCTTGTTGTGTAATGCTCTGCAGCCAGATCTCTTCGATATGATTATAGATAATTCCGGCTGGGTTTATCCAACATTTATGACCAAGTATCGGGTAAGGAACCTTCCGTCGGACTCGTTGCAGGTAACAGCTTATTATGATTATTTGGCCCCTAAAATAAATATGGACCATGAATTCCTGGATTTGAGAAACATCTATCGCCAAGTTAATAATCGTGCGTACATTCAATCATTTCTAGGCGAATCGGATCATTTAGTTTCACTTGAACAAAAGCAGTCACTTTGTGAAATGATACCGAACTGCCAATTTCAATTCATAACACCAGACAAAGTGGATGGTGTAATGTTTAAATCAACGAAGCATGGGTTAGACGCGGATTTTTTAAAGGTATTTGATTATTCTTACAGCAGGTTGCAGAGCCACAGTCGGAAGAAATGCTTATATGCAAATAACAGGATTAGGACTCAACGGCATCAATACGACATCTATTTTGACTCGGGAATACCGTTAATAAAAATTTCAGATAACGACCGACTATTTTCAGAAAATTCACAATTAATTAAAAACAATTTGGATTAGGCCCTCCGCATATGCTATAATAAGAGCAAGTCAAAGGAGGAGTGCCCCATGAAATACAACATTCGAGGTCAACGCTTTCAAGTTACCGATGCTTTGAGAGAGTACGTCGAAAAGAAGCTCAGCCGATTGGAGAAGTATTTCGAAGCTCCAACCTCCGACATTCAAGTGACGATGTCCGTAACGAAAGGGCAGCATACGGTAGAGGTCACAATCCCGCTCGTCGGCGTTATGCTCAGAGCCGAAGAGAAGAGCGAGGACATGTACGCATCCATCGATCTGGTGGTGGATAAGCTGGAACGTCAAATTCGCAAGCATAAGACGAAAGTCAACCGCAAATTCAGGCAGCACAGCGGCGTGAAAGCCTTGTTCCGGGAAGAAGGCTCCGCGGTCGGCGTGCTGGAGGATGAGGAGGAGCTGGAGCTCGTCCGGACGAAGCGGTTTACGCTGAAGCCGATGGACGTGGAGGAAGCGATCCTGCAGATGAATATGGTGGGACATAACTTCTTCGTTTTCGCCAACGCGGACAGCAAGGAAGTGAACGTTGTCTACAAGCGCAGCGACGGGAAGTACGGCTTGATTGTGCAGAATTGACCAGCCCGTACGGCGAAGCGGCTTAAGCGCCCGCGCCAAACTGAAGGTCAAGAAGCCGTGAAGCTCAGCAGCATGCATACTTAATAACGCAAACCATCGACAGCCCTGTCTCCGTCGCCGGAGCGGGGCTTTTCTATTGCCAATTGTTGTGCCTGTGCGCATAGATTGCGAGGGATTCAACAAACTGTTACAATTTAAAACAAACAGACCTACTATTGAAAGGGGAAAACCATGCTCGGACTCGTGAAAAAGATATTCGGCGACGCCAATGAGCGCGAAGTGAAGCGGCTCTTGCGGACGGTTGAACAAATAAACGGCATGGAGCCGAAGCTTGCGGCGCTGTCTGACGACGCGCTCCGTGCGAAAACGGAAGAATTCAAGGCGCGCATCCAGAAGGGCGAAGAATTGGATGCCATCATGCCGGAGGCGTACGCGACGGTACGGGAAGCGTCGAAGCGCGTGCTGGGCATGCGCCATTTCGACGTGCAGCTGCTGGGCGGCATGGTGCTGCACGAAGGCAAGATCGCGGAGATGAAGACCGGCGAAGGCAAAACGCTCGTAGCGACGCTGCCGGTTTATTTGAACGCCCTGCTCGGCAAAGGCGTGCATGTCGTGACGGTCAACAGCTATCTGGCTCAGCGCGACAGCGAGATTATGGGCCAGCTGTACAACTTCCTCGGCCTGACCGTCGGCTGCAACGTACACGGGCTGTCGCACGCCGAGAAGCAAGAGGCGTACGCCTGCGACATTACGTACGGAACGAACAACGAATTCGGCTTCGATTATTTGCGCGACAACATGGTGTTATATAAGGAACAAATGGTGCAGCGTCCGCTTTATTTTGCGATTATTGACGAAGTGGACTCCATCCTGATCGACGAAGCGCGCACGCCGCTTATCATTTCCGGACAGGCTGCCAAGTCGACCGAGCTGTACCATGCGGCGGACCGTTTCGTCAGCCGGTTGAAGGCCGAAGAGGACTACACGGTGGACATCAAGCTGCGCAACGTCATTCTGACGGAAGCGGGCGTCGAGAAGGCGGAGCGCGCCTTCGGCATCGAGAACCTGTTCGACCATGCCAACGTGATCATCAATCACCATATCCAGCAGGCGCTTAAGGCCCATGTCATTATGCGCCGCGACGTCGATTACGTCGTGCAGGAAGACGAAGTCGTCATTGTCGACGAGTTTACGGGCCGTCTGATGGCCGGCCGCCGGTACAGCGACGGCTTGCATCAAGCGATCGAAGCGAAGGAGCAGCTAAAGGTCCAGAACGAGAGCATGACGCTGGCGACGATTACGTTCCAGAACTACTTCCGGATGTACCGCAAGCTGGCGGGCATGACCGGTACGGCGAAGACCGAGGAAGAGGAGTTCCGCCGCATTTACGGGTTGGACGTCATTCAGGTGCCGACGAACCGGTCGATGATCCGCAAGGATATGCCGGACGTGGTGTACAAGTCGGAGAACGGCAAGTTCAAGGCGGTCGTAGAAGAAATCGTGAAGCGCCATGCCAACAAGCAGCCGGTGCTGGTCGGCACCATCTCCATCGAAAATTCGGAAAAGCTGTCGGAGATGCTGAAGCGCAGAGGCATCCCGCACAAGGTGCTGAACGCGAAGTTCCATGCGGAAGAAGCCGAGATTATTTCGCGCGCGGGCCAAGCCGGAGCGGTTACGATCGCGACCAACATGGCCGGACGCGGTACGGATATTTTGCTGGGCGAATCGGTGGCGGAGCTGGGCGGCCTGCACATTATCGGTACGGAGCGCCATGAGAGCCGCCGGATCGATAACCAGCTGCGCGGACGCGCCGGACGTCAAGGCGACCCGGGCTCCTCTCAGTTCTATCTCTCCCTGGAGGATGAGCTGATGCGCCGCTTCGGTTCCGAGAATATTATGACGATGATGGACCGTCTCGGCCTGGAGGAAGACCAGCCGATCGAAAGCCGCATGATTACGCGGGCGATCGAGTCGGCGCAGAAGCGGGTGGAAGGCAACAACTTCGATACGCGGAAGATCGTCCTTCAATACGACGACGTGATGAATCAGCAGCGCGAGGTCATTTACAAGCAGCGCAGAGCGATTCTGGAATCGGAAAATATTCGCGACGAAGTGATGAACATGATCAAGCCGGCCATCGAGCGGACGGTGGAGGCGCATTGCTCCGAGGATATTCCGGAGGAATGGGATCTGCAGGCGATCGTGGATTACGTCCACGCAACGCTTCTGGAAGACGGCTCCCTGACGAAAAACGATCTGTGGGGCAAAGAGAAGGAAGAAATTACGCAGTTCATTTTGGACAAAGTGGTCGCATATTACGATCAGCGCGAGGAGCAGCTCGGTCCGGAAATGATGCGCGAGTTCGAGAAGGTCGTCGTGCTTCGCGCGGTCGACAGCAAGTGGATGGATCATATCGATGCGATGGATCAGCTGCGTCAAGGCATTCATCTGCGCGCGTACGGCGGTACGGATCCGCTTCGCGAATATCAATTTGAAGGCTTCGAGATGTTCCAGGCGATGATCGAGAGCATTCAGGAAGAAGTCGCCAAATATATTATGAAGGCCCGCGTCGAAAGCAACCTGGAGCGCCAAGAGGTGGTCAAAGGGCAAACGACGTCCACGAGCGGCGGCGGGGAGCAGCAGGAGAAGCGTCCCGTCAAGCGCGAGGAGCGCGTCGGACGGAACGATCCTTGCCCTTGCGGCAGCGGCAAGAAATATAAGCTTTGCCACGGCAAGTAGAGCTCGACGCTCTCCCTCCGCGGCGGCACAATATGAATTTGAGGTGAAGCTTTAGTTATGATTGATGCAACGGTCAAGCAAGACCTGCGCGAGACGGCTAAGCGGCTCCAAGCACTCAGGGGGTCTCTTTGACTTAGATCTCAAGCGGGAGATGATAGCCAATTTCGAGGACAAAATGTCGGCACCGGACTTCTGGGACGACAATGAGCGCGCCCAAAGCGTCATTTCGGAGCTGAACGCCGTCAAATCGGTCGTCGAGCAATACGAGAAGCTGACGGCCGAGCAAGACGATCTGACGGTGATGCTGGAGCTGGCCGAGGAGGAAGGCGACGATTCGCTTGCCGCCGACCTTGCCGAAGGCGCAGCCGCGCTGTCGGAGAAGGTGTCGCAATTCGAGCTGCAGCTGCTGCTCAACCAACCGTACGACAAGCTGAACGCTTTGGTCGAGCTTCATCCCGGCGCCGGCGGCACGGAGTCGCAGGACTGGGGCATGATGCTGTACCGGATGTACACGCGCTGGGCGGAGAAAAAAGGCTTCAAGGTGGAGCTGCTCGACTACCAGCCCGGCGACGAAGCCGGCATCAAAAGCGTGTCGATGCTTATTAAAGGCTACAATGCATACGGATATTTGAAGGCGGAAAAGGGCGTGCATCGTCTGGTGCGAATATCGCCTTTCGATTCCGCGGGAAGACGGCATACGTCGTTCGCCTCGCTCGACGTCGTGCCTGAGATTGACGATACCATCGAGATCGAGATTCGTCCCGAGGATTTGAAGGTCGACACTTACCGTGCCAGCGGAGCCGGCGGCCAGCACGTCAACAAGACCGAATCGGCGATACGGATTACGCATATTCCGACGGGCATCATTGTAGCCTGCCAGCAGGAGCGTTCCCAGATCGCCAACCGCGACCGCGCTATGAAGATGCTTCGTTCCAAGCTGTACGAGCGCAAGATCGAGGAGCAGATGAAGGAGCTGGCGGAAATTCGCGGGGAGCAGTCCGAGATTGCCTGGGGCAGCCAAATTCGTTCGTACGTGTTCCACCCGTACAGCATGGTCAAGGATCATCGGACATCGATAGAGACGGGCAATGTCGGAGCCGTCATGGACGGCGACCTGGACGCTTTTATCGACGGGTACTTGCGCAGCCAGATGAAAAGCGAATAGCGGGATGGGCATAAGTTTACCGGGGAGTTCCAACACTGTAAGGTGTGGAACTCTTCTTTGCGTGCAGGAAGGGAGATGGCAGTGATGTCGGAAGAACGTTCCAAGCGAAGGGCGGTCGTCAAGCCGAAAGATCCCCGCGTGCAGCTGGTATGGGGATTGCTTCAGCTGCTGCTGGGGTCCTTGGTCGTCGCGCTTAGTTTTAATTTGTTTTTGGTGCCGAACGGCATCGCCTCCGGCGGCGTGTCGGGGATATCGATTCTGGTGAAGGAGCTGGCGGGCATCACGCCGGCGGTGACGCAATGGGCGCTGAATATCCCTCTGCTGCTGGCGGGCGTTCTGTTGCTGGGCAAAAAGTTCGGAGCGAAAACCGCGCTGGGCTCCGTCGTGTTGCCGTTGTTCGTCCTTCTGACGTCCTACATTCCCGGCCCGACGCATAACCCGCTGCTGGCTTCCATCTATGGCGGCATCGGCGTAGGGTTGGGGCTCGGCCTCGTATTTCGAGGCGGCGGCTCCACCGGAGGCTTGGACTTGGCGGCGCAAATGCTGCACCGGTATACGGGTCTGCCGTACAGTCTGGCGGTCGTATGCTTCGACGGCTGCGTCATTATTGCCGCGGGAATCGTCTTCGGCTCGCCCGAAGTGTCGTTATACGCATTAATCGCTCTGTTCGTCACCAGCAAAACGATCGATTTTGTTCAGAACGGCCTGCAGCTGTCGAAGGTCGCGTTTGTCATCAGCGGCAAGCCGAAAGCGGTCGCGGATGCGATTTTGCACGATTTGGACCGCGGGTTGACACGATTGGACGGGCACGGCGGGTATACCGGCGAGGGGCGAACCGTGCTGATGGTCGTCGTGAGCCAGAACGAGGTGCCCAAGCTGAAACGGCTGGTGCGTTCCATCGACGCCGGCGCCTTCGTCATCATCAGCAATACGGCGGAAGTGCTCGGCCAAGGCTTCAAGCTGGAAAATTGAAATGGGAGCACTGCCGCGGGGCGATTTTCGGCGATGGTGCTCCTCAAAGCCTGCTTTATTGCAATTTCGTGCCCCGCCGACCGCGCAGTCAATTGCGAACCTCCTGCTGCGCCTTCAACTTCGCCGTCGTGCCCCGTCATCGGCGCCTTCAATCACATGCCGCTTGCCTCGCCCCCGGCTAAGTCAACGAGCTCTCCAACTTTTTCGCCAACTACGCGATCGACTGCATGCCGCCTGCTCCGCCAACTCCTACTGCCATTCGTCAACATTGCCGCTTTACAGAACATATGATCTTATTTTATGATTAAACGGGATGAATGGTTAATGCTGTAAACTTAGAAATTAAGGCCCGAGCGCATTGTATTATTATTAATTCAAATGTATAATGATGCAAAGCAATGTATTATTTCCATCGACTGCTTAATGATGTACAATAGGAAGTTGTAGCGTAAGTCAAGCCTCTTGCCGGATGGCGGGGCGTGAAATAGATGCAGCGAAAATGGTTCATGGGAGATGAGCGTATGGGCAACAAGCTGGGAGTGGCAATCGTCGGCTCGACCGGTTACGGGGGAGTGGAATTGATCAGGCTGCTGGCCTCGCATCCGTTGGCGGAAGTGACGTCGGTCATTTCGTCTTCGAGCGCGGGAACGCCGATTTCGGACGGTTATCCGCATTTGACGGGCATTCGGGAAGAACTGCTGGACGACGTCGATCCGGCCGCGATCAAGGAGAAGGCGGAAGTCGTCTTTCTGGGTACGCCACCGGGAGTGGCCTCGAAGCTGGCTCCGCAATATTTGGAGGCCGGCCTGAAAGTAATCGACTTGTCGGGAGATTTCCGGCTCAAGTCTCCGGCGCTGTACGAGCAATGGTACAACAAGCCGGCGGCCGACGAAACCTATTTGCAAAAGGCCGTGTTCGGACTCTCGGAAATTTACGGCGAGAACGTTCGCGGCGCGGGCTTCATATCCAATCCCGGTTGTTATCCGACGGCGACGCTGCTCGGTCTTGTGCCGGCGGTCAAGGCGGGCTGGGTCGATCCGGACACGATCATTATCGACGCAAAGTCGGGCGTGTCGGGCGCGGGACGAGGCGTATCGCTGGGCAATCATTATTCGGAGCTGAACGAAAATTTCAAAGCGTATAAAGTGAACAAGCACCAGCATATTCCGGAAATCGAAATGGTGCTGTCCGATGCGGCCGGCAAGGAAGTGTTCACGACGTTTACGACCCATCTGGTGCCGATGACGCGGGGCATTATGTCCACCATGTACGCCAAGTTGGACGGCAAGCGCAGCCTGGCCGATTTTATCGGACTGTACCAGCAATTTTACGAGGGACGCCGCTTCGTACGGATTCGTCCGGAAGGCCAATGGCCGGCGACGAAGGAAGTGTGGGGCTCGAACTATTGCGATATCGGCTTTGCGGTCGACGAGCGCACGAATCGGGTGACGATCGTTTCGGTCATTGACAATCTCGTGAAGGGCGCGGCGGGGCAAGCGATTCAAAACTTGAATATTATGATGGGCTGGGATGAAACGCTTGGCTTGCAGTTTGTCCCTGCTTATCCGTAAGGCGACAGCCATTTTCAACATAAAAGGGGATACGATTCACCATGGGACAGGTGACGACACCATTGTATAAAGTAAAGGCGGACGGCTCGATTACGACGCCGCAAGGATTTAAGGCCGGCGGCCTGCATTGCGGCCTGAAGAAGTCGACGCGCCACGATTTGGGCGCGATCGTGTGCGATGTGCCGGCTGCGGCGGCGGGCGTATATACGACCAACGTCTTCCAGGCGGCTCCGCTCCAGGTGACGCGGGAGAGCATCGGAGCGGGCGGCGTGCTTCGCGCCGTGCTTGTCAACAGCGGCAACGCCAACGCTTGCACGGGCGAGCAGGGCGAGGCCGACGCTTATGAGATGAGGGCGCGGTTCGCGGACACGATCGGCGTGCCGGCCGATCATGTGGCGGTGGCGTCCACGGGCGTCATCGGCGAAAATTTGAAGATGGATAAGGTGCGCGGCGGCATCGACGCTCTTCCGGCGAAGCTGGACGGCGGCGCGAAGGGAGCCGAAGGCTTCAGCCAGGCGATTTTGACAACGGATCTGGTGCAAAAGACGGCGTGCGTCGAGCTGGAGCTGGACGGCAAGAAGGTGTACGTGGCGGGAGCGGCGAAGGGCTCCGGCATGATTCATCCGAACATGGCGACGATGCTCGGCTTCGTTACGACGGATGCGGCCATCGGCAGCGAAGCGCTGCAAGGGCTTCTGCGGAAGGCGACGGATCTGACGTTCAACATGATTACGGTGGACGGCGATACGAGCACGAACGACATGCTGGTGGCGATGGCCAGCGGCCTGGCGGGCAACCGCGAGCTTACTCCGCAGCACGAGGGCTGGGAAGCGTTCGCCGCGGCGTTGACTTATGTATGCGAGGTGCTGGCCAAAGCGATCGCGCGCGACGGCGAAGGGGCGACGAAGCTGGTGGAAGTGCAAGTGCGCGGCGCCGTCAGCGACGAGTCGGCCCAGGCGATCGCCAAGACGATCATCGGCTCTTCGCTGGTGAAGTCGGCCGTGTTCGGGGCGGACGCCAACTGGGGCCGCATTATCGCGGCCGTCGGACGCGCGGGCCAGCCGGTCAATCCGGCGACGGTCGATATTCGCATCGGCGACATTGTCACGCTGGAGCAATCGCGCCCCATTGCATTTGACGAAGAGGCGGCGCTGGAATATTTGAAAGGCGATACGGTCGTCATTTATGTCGATCTGCATATGGCCGACGGTCGCGCCACGGCATGGGGCTGCGACTTGACGTACGATTATGTCCGCATCAATGCGGCGTACCGGACGTAAGCGGCCTTAAGACCATGGTGGAGGAAGGTACAACGGCAATGGAGCAACGGTTTGTCATGAAATGCGGCGGCAGCACGCTGGCCGCTTTGCCGGATGCGTTTTTCGGCGAGCTGCGCGAGCTTCAGTCGCACGGCATCAAGCCCGTCATCGTGCACGGCGGCGGGCCCGCGATTTCGGAAACGCTGACGAAGCTGGGCATTGAGACGGCATTCGTCAACGGTCTGCGCAAGACGAGCGACGACGTGCTCGACGTGGTCGAGATGGTGCTGGCCGGACGCATCAATAAGGAAATCGTTCGCAAGATCGAAACGAACGGAGCGAGGGCGCTGGGCTTGTCCGGCGTGGACGGCAAGCTGATTGTCGCGGAGCCGGTGCCGAACGCGGACGAAATCGGGTTTGTCGGCAATGTGACGGACGTCAACGCCGCCATTATCGAGGGAATTATGGGGATGGCGTACATACCGGTCATTGCGCCGATCGGCATCGACGCAAAGGGACAGCGCTACAACATTAACGCGGATACGGCGGCCGGAGCGGTTGCGTCGCATCTGGGCGTGGAGCGCATGATCGTCGTGACCGACGTTCCCGGCATCTTGAAGACGGTGGACGGCGAGAAGAAGGTGCTCCCGACCGTCACGGTCGAGGAAATCGAAGAAATGATAGCAAGCGGCGAAATATACGGAGGCATGATCCCGAAGGTTCGCGCCGCGGTGCAGTGCATTCAGGGGCGCGTTCGCGAGGTCGTCATTGTCAGCGGCAGCGAGGCGGGCGTATTGACGAAAGCCGTTACAGAGGGCGGCGTCGGCACGCGCATTCTGCAATCGAACGAAGGGCGGGTGTCATAATGGGCGAGAGCAAACCGACGGCGGCGGGCCCATCTTCTTATCAAGAAGCGGCGGCTTCCTTGTTTCCGACTTATGCGCGGTATCCGATTACGCTCGTCAAGGGCGAGGGCAGCCGGCTTTGGGACGACCAGGGCAACCGCTACCTTGACTTTATGAGCGGCATTGCGGTGACCAATCTGGGCCATGCCCCGCAGCGCGTGAAGGAAGCGCTGGTGCAACAGCTGGATCAGCTGTGGCATGTGTCCAACCTGTTTCAAATTCCGAATCAGGCCGAAGCGGCGAAGCTGCTGACCGACAACAGCTGCGGCGATGCGGTGTTTTTCTGCAATTCCGGCGCGGAGGCGAACGAGGCGGCCATCAAGCTGGCGCGCCGCTATCAGCAGCTGGTGCGGAAGAACGGCCGGTATGAAATTATAACGTTCCATCAGTCGTTTCACGGCCGGACGCTGGCGACGCTGACCGCGACGGGCCAGGAGAAGGTGAAGGAAGGCTTCGCCCCGCTGCCCGAAGGCTTCAAGTCGATTCCTCTGAACGACATAGCTGCGCTGGAGGCGGCCGTAACTGCAACTACGGCGGCCATTATGCTGGAGATGGTGCAGGCGGAAGGCGGCATTTACCCGGTCGATCCGGAATATATCAAGCAGGCTGCCGAATTGTGCGAGCGGGAGGGCATCCTGCTTATCGTGGATGAGATCCAAACCGGCATGGGCCGCACGGGCAAGCTGTTTGCTTATGAGCATTACGGCATCAAGCCGGACATTTTTACGCTGGCCAAAGGACTCGGAAGCGGCTTCCCGGTCGGCGCCATGGTGGCGCAGGAGAAGCTTCGCGAAGGGTTCACCGCGGGCAGCCACGGCTCCACCTTCGGCGGCACGCCGATCGCCACGGCTGTCGTGAAGGCGACGGTGGAGACTATCGTGGGAGAAGGGCTGCCGGCGAGAGCGGCGGAAATGGGCGGCTATTTGATGGATCAGCTGCGCGAGAAGCTGGCGGATATCCCGTTTGTCCGGGAAGTGAGGGGGCTCGGCCTGCTTGTCGGCATTCAATGCGCCGGTCCCGTCGCGGACGTGCTGGCGGCGGCGCAGGGCAAGGGGCTGCTGGCCATCACCGCGGGTCCCGACGTCATTCGGCTGCTGCCGAACTTGCTGGTGACGCGCGAAGAAATCGACGAAGCGGTCGGCATCCTGACCGAGCTGCTTCAGGCGACGAAGAAGTAAGGCTGCAGGAACAGGCATAGCAGTCCGCCGGGGATAGTGTATGTTGAACCAAAGCTCGCAAGTACGAAGTAAAGCGGAATGAGGAAGCCGAGCTGAAGAAACGATAGTGGTCGCCTTTGCAGAGCGATCGGAAGTCGATTCCTCATGAAGCTTGTCTGGCGTACGGCGAAACCTTGTTCAACCGATACGGCTTAGCCCGGACGGCCGCAAACAGAAGGAGGCAAGGACATGGCGGTGGCAAACGAGCAATTGGCCTTGGGCATGAAGGGACGCGATTTCCTTATGCTGGTCGATTTTACGAAAGAAGAGCTGATGTACCTGATCGATCTGGCGATCGATTTGAAGAAGAAACAGAAGGCCGGCGAGACGCATCATTTGCTGAAGGGCAAAACGCTGGGGATGATTTTCGAAAAAAATTCCACCCGCACGCGCGTTTCGTTCGAAGTGGGGATGTATCAGCTGGGCGGCCATGCGCTGTTTCTGAGCGGCAACGATTTGCAGCTCGGACGCGGCGAGACGATCTGGGACACGGCGCAGACGCTGTCGCGCTACCTGGACGGCATCATGATCCGCACGTTCGCCCATAAGAAGATCGTCGAGCTGGCTAGAGGCGCGACGATTCCGGTTATTAACGGCCTGACCGATCTGTCGCATCCGTGCCAGGCGCTGGCCGATTACCAGACGATCTACGAGCACAAAGGGCGCCTCGAAGGGCTGAAGGTGGCGTATATCGGCGACGGCAACAATGTCGTTCATTCGTTGATGATGGGTGCCGCCAAGCTGGGCGTCAACATGGCGATCGCGACGCCGCAAGGCTATGAGCCCGATGCCGATCTCGTGGAGCAGACGAAAGCGAATGCCGCTCAGAACGGCTCCAGCCTCTACGTCGGCCACGATCCGAAGGAAGCGATCGCGAATGCGGACGTCGTGTACACGGACGTATGGGCCAGCATGGGACAGGAAGCGGAGCAAAAGCAGCGCGAGGCCGCTTTTGCAAACTTCCAAGTCAACGAAGAGCTGACGAAATACGCCAAGCCGGATTACCTGTTCATGCACTGCCTGCCGGCGCATCGCGGCGAAGAAGTGAGCGAAGGCGTCATCGACGGCGAACACTCCATTATTTTCGACCAGGCGGAAAACCGGCTGCACGCGCAGAAAGCGATTATGGCCGCCATTATGGGATAAATCAATTATTTTCGTACGGAAGGGAAGTTGAGCAGTATGGCAAAGGAAAAAATCGTGCTCGCGTATTCGGGCGGCCTTGACACCTCGGTCATTCTGAAATGGCTGAAGGAGACGTACGACGCGGAAATTATCGCGTTTACGGCGGACATCGGCCAGAAGGAAGAACTGGACGGCCTGGAGGAAAAAGCGCTCAAAACCGGCGCCTCCAAAGTGTATATCGACGATTTGCGCGAAGAGTTCGCCAAAGACTTCATTTACCCGATGTTCCAGGCGGGCACGCTGTATGAAGGCCAATATTTGCTGGGCACGTCGATTGCTCGTCCGTTGATCGCCAAGCGGATGGTGGACATCGCGCGCGCCGAAGGGGCAACAGCCATCGCGCACGGCGCGACAGGCAAAGGCAACGACCAGGTTCGTTTCGAGCTGACGGCCGCCTCCCTGGCACCCGAGATCAACGTAATCGCGCCGTGGCGCCTCGAGGCGTTCCGCGAGCAATTCCCGGGCCGTGCCGAAATGATCGCTTATGCAGAGAAGCATGGCATTCCGGTGACGGCATCCGCCGCCAAGCCGTATTCGACGGACCGCAACCTGCTGCACATCAGCTTTGAGAGCGGCGTGCTGGAGGATCCTTGGTTCGATGCTAGCTCGGAAGAAAATGAAGACATGTACGTGCTCAGCGTATCGCCGGAGCGCGCGCCGGACAAGGCGGAATATGTCGAGCTGACGTTCGAGCAGGGCAACTGCACCGCCGTTAACGGCCAGGCGATGAGCCCGCTGCAAGTGATGGAAACGTTGAACGAGCTGGGCGGCAAGCACGGCATCGGCCGCGTCGACATGGTGGAGAACCGCTTCGTCGGCATGAAGAGCCGCGGCGTGTACGAAACGCCGGGCGGTACGATTTTGTTCACCGCACACCGCAAGATGGAGTCGCTCACGATGGACCGCGAGGTCATGCATTTGCGCGATTCCTTGATTGCGAAATACAGCAGCCTCGTGTACAACGGCTTCTGGTTTGCTCCTGAACGTCTGGCGCTGCAGGCGCTCGTGACGGAATCCCAGAAAAACGTGACGGGCGTCGTCCGGTTGAAGCTGTATAAAGGCAATGTCATCGGCGCCGGCGTCCAAAGCCCGGTCAGCCTGTACAATCCGGATATCGCGACGATGGAGGCCGATCCTTCCCAAGCGTACGATCAAGGCGACGCGACGGGCTTTATCCGCCTGAACGCGCTTCGCTTGAAAGTATCCTCCGGAGTGGAGCAAAGCAAACGATAATATCGGCGACGGACGGAAGCTTTAGCGGCAGTCCGCTTCGGGCCGGAAACGCGCAAGGCCGGGATTGATTGAGGCAGCACCTATGCGAGCGGATTTTTGCTTGAGGGATGCCTGATTCCGGCCGGATTTCCGGATCGAACGGCTGCGGGCGGACAAGCTTCCGTCGCCTGTATCCGAAAGGGAGTGTATGATGTGAGCAAGCTGTGGGGCGGTCGATTTACGAAAAAGACGGACCAGCTGGTGGAGGAGTATACGGCTTCCATTATGTTCGACAAAGAGCTGGCCGAGGAAGATATTCAAGGCAGCGTTGCGCATGTGACGATGCTGGGCAAGCAGGGCATCCTGCCGGCCGACGACGTGGAACAAATCAAGGACGGCCTGCATCGCGTATTGCAGCGCATCCGGCGCAACGATCTGGAATATTCGATCGGCGACGAAGACATTCATATGAATATCGAGAAGACGCTGATCGACGACGTCGGTTCGGTCGGCGGCAAGCTCCATACCGGCCGCAGCCGCAACGATCAGGTCGCTACGGACATGCATTTGTGGCTCCGCAAGCGCGTCGTGGAATTTGTGGACATGCTGCACAAGCTGCAATCGGCGCTGGTGGAGCAGGCAAAAGCGAATATCGACACGATCGTGCCGGGCTACACGCATTTGCAGCGGGCGCAGCCGATTCTGTTCGCTCATCATCTGATGGCGTACGTATCGATGTTCGGCCGCGACGTGGAACGGCTGCAGGACAGTTACAAGCGAATCAACGTGCTTCCGCTCGGCGCCGGCGCGCTGGCGGGTACGACGTTCCCGATCGACCGCCATTTTGTGGCGAAGGAGCTGAAGTTCGACCGCGTCTACGAGAACAGCCTGGATGCGGTGAGCGACCGCGATTTTATCCTCGAGTTTCTGTCGCATGCGTCCATCATTATGATGCACTTGTCCCGTTTGAGCGAAGAGCTGATTATGTGGAGCAGCACGGAGTTCCGTTTCGTCGAGCTGGACGACGCCTTCTGCACGGGCAGCAGCATTATGCCGCAAAAGAAAAATCCGGACGTGCCGGAGCTGGTGCGCGGCAAGACCGGACGCGTATACGGCAACCTGATGGGGCTCCTGACGGTGCTCAAGTCGCTGCCGCTCGCTTATAACAAGGACATGCAGGAAGACAAGGAAGGCATGTTCGATACGGTGAAGACGTTGCAAGGAGCGCTTCAGCTGTTCGCGCCGATGATCGCTACGATGAAGGTCAACAAGGACCAGATGCGCCAGGCCGTCAACCAGGACTTCTCGAACGCGACCGATATCGCGGACTTCCTTGTCGGCAAAGGCATGCCTTTCCGTCAGGCGCACGAGGTGATCGGCAAAACGGTGCTGTATTGCATCGAGCAAAATAAATATTTGCTGGATTTGACGCTGGATGAATTTAAGCAATTTTCCACGCTGTTTGACGAGCGGATCTACGAAGTGCTGAAGCCGGAAAACGTCGTCAACGCACGCAACGTTTACGGCGGCACGGCCAAAGCCCAGGTCGAGGCGGCCATCGGCCGCGCGGATGCCGCGTTGGCGGAAACCGCCGCTTGGGTGGCGGAGTATGTGGAGCGCAGCCGCTAATTAATTCGGCAGCTTTGATGAAATGCACCGCGCGCAGGGATCTGCGCGCGGTGTTTTGCTATGCCCGCAGCGCGTGCGGGCTAGAGGTGCAACGCCGAACTGCCCCTGCAAGTTCGTGAATGATCTTAGAGTGTGAGTTGACCCGTCTATATGCTGCTGTAAGTTCACGTATGACCTTAGAGCGCGGTTTGAGTCGCTGGAATGTGCCTGTAAGTTCGTGAATGACCTTAGAGTGTGAGTTGACCCGTCTATATGGTGCTGTAAGTTCACGTATGACCTTAGAACGCAGTTTGAGTCGCTGGAATGTGCCTGTAAGTTCATGTATGACCTTAGAGCGCAGTTTGAGTCGCTGGAATGTGTCTGTAAGTTCGTGAATGACCTTAGAGTACGAGTTGACCCGTTCCAAATGGTGCTGTAAGTTCACGTATGACCTTAGAGCGCGGTTTGAGTCACCGGAATGTGTCTGTAAGTTCATGAACGACCTTAGAACGCAGTTTGAGTCGCTGGAATGTGCCTGTAAGTTCACGTATGACCTTAGAGCGCGGTTTGAGTAGCTGGACTGCCCCTGTAAGTACGTAAATGACCTTAGAGTGTGGGTTAGACCGTCCGAATGGTGCTGTAAGTTCACGAACGACCTTAGAGCGAGAGCTGGACCGTCCGAATGGTGCTGTAAGTTCACGAACGACCTTAGAGTGCGAGTTGGAACGTCCATTTGGTGCTGTAAGTTCATGAACGACCTTAGAGCGCGGTTTGAGTAGCTGGACTGCCCCTGCAAGTACGTAAACGACCTTAGAGTGTGGGTTAGAGCGTCCAAATGGTGCTGTAAGTTCATGAACGACCTTAGAGCGCGGTTTGAGTCGCTGGAATGTGCCTGCAAGTACGTAAATGACCTTAGAGTGCGGTTTGGACCGACCATTTGGTGCTGTAAGTTCACGAACGACCTGAGAGCGAGTTGTATCCCGGCTATGTGTGACCATACAGGTCGGAATGTGCCTGGATCGCTCGATTGGTAGGTGATGCCGAGTCGCATGGTCCTATTCGATTCGCGACAGTCCGTCCTCCAGCAGCGAGCCTTGAGGGAGCGGCGCCGAGACGGGCTCGGGAACCGGAATCGGGGTCGGTTCCGGCTCGCCGCCGTCGAGCGGCGGATTCGGCACGGGTGTTGCGCTTTCGCTGCCGGAGCCGTTAAGGTTGCTTTCATCGCCCGTTCGGCTGCCGCTTCCCCCGTCGCTGCTCCTGCCGTTGCCTGCTCCATTGCGGCCATCCGATCCATCGCCGCCGCGCACGTTGCCGCCCGTCCCGCCGCCCGCGGCCGGGCCGACCTCAATGACGGTCGGCTGCGACCGGTACGTGTCGCGGGAAACGCGTTCGCGGGAGACGACCTCGCCGTCGCGCAGATGCGTGCGGAACGTTTCGACGACATAACCCGGCTTGCCGCGCTCGACGATCTTTTGTCTGCCCGCAGGCAAGCTCGGGTTCGACACGGTTTGCGTCTTGGGCGGAACCGTGTCGATCGTGACGGATTCGATTTCGTAGCTTTCGTTTTCCGGCATCGTTCCGAACAGCTTCACCGTCAGCTTGCGGTCCTTCACTTCGGTGCGGATGAGAAGATGCTTGCCCGTCGAATTGCGGAACTTGAAATCGATGGCGCCGGTCGCGTAAGTGGCGTCGTGGCCCAGCGGCAAATAGGCGACCGGCAGCGAATGATTGCGCCGTTCGACAATGTCGAGCCCCGCTCGCAGCACGGCTTGGTACAGCGTGCTGGACACTTGGCAGATGCCGCCGCCGATGCCCGGAACAAACTTGCCGTTCAGAATGACCGGCGCCTCGCGGTATTCGTGCTCCCGTTCCGCCCGGGCAACGAGCTCGCTGTAAGCAAACACTTCATCGGGCGCCAAGTACCAGTCGTGCAGCGTTTCCGCCGTGACCGACACATTGTGCGCCCTTCCTTCCCCGCTGGAGACGAAATCGGTCGTAAAGGACATGATCAGCCGTTCGATGCCTTCGGCCCGCAGCTCCTCCAGCGTCACCTCGGGCTCAATCGTCGCAATCGGCAGCTCGGCCGCAAACGACAAGCCCTTCCCGCCCGCATCCGGCCCCGAGAGATCTTTTCCCGCCAGTACCCAAGCCTCCGCTTCATCCAGCAGCGCCGCCGTATCCATGCGGTAGCCGTTCAAGTGAGGCGTATAAACGACCTTGTCGTCCTCGGTAATTTTGCGGGCCGCATCGGCCGGCTCCTGCCGTTCGATCCATCCCCATTGCTGGCGCAAGGCGTTCTCGAACAGATCGCGGTTCCAGCTCTCGGTCAGCTCAAAATGCAGCGGAAACCGGTAACGGTAACGGGCGCGTTCCCATAACGAGCCTTCCCGCAGCTCCGCGATCGCCTCCCGCAGTCCGTCGAATTGCGCCCGGTAGCCGAAATCTTCTGCGGTCCAGCTTGCGGAATCCGAAGAAGCCGCATTGGCCGTGACCGTAATCGTCCTCTCCTTCAGCACCCGCTCGTACCGGTCCAGCAGGTCCAGCGCCTCTTCGATCGGCATGCCGCCGATCTCGAGCTTGCCGGCCATGACCCCCGGCGGAATCGTATCTTGCAACGCATAACTCCGCAATAATCCATAACCCGAGCCGGCCGCAGCCAGCAGCACGAGCAAGCAGCCCCAAATTACCGTCATTCGTTTTCTCATTCGCTCAAACACCCTTTTTCCTATATTCGGACAGTTCTATATGTATATGCGCAAAGGCGCGCGAACTTGTTAGACCGTCATCGATTCGACAAACCCCATGTAAATGAGAATTGTGAAAAAAGCGGAAACCCCGTCTTTGTTGAAGGAATTAAGCGCACGCTGTCGAAATACTAGTACGGACTCTTTACAGGATGTGATAATGTGATAGAAATGCACGACATATGGAAGACCTACGCCGACGGCACACATGCGCTCCGCGGAGTGTCCGTTCGTATAGATCGCAACGAATTCGTATATATCGTCGGACCGTCCGGCGCAGGCAAATCGACATTCATGAAGCTGATTTATCGCGAGGAAGTGCCGACCAAAGGCCAGCTTTCCGTCAATGGATTTAACATCGGCAAGCTGAAGCCGCGCAAAATCCCGTACGTGAGACGGAATATCGGCGTTATTTTTCAAGATTTCAGATTGCTCCCCAAGCTTACCGTCTTTGAAAATGTCGCCTTTGCAATGGAAGTCATCGAAGCCCCCAAGCGCGTCATCAAAAAAAGAACGATGGAAGTGCTGGAGCTGGTCGGGCTGAAGCACAAGCATGCCAGCCTGCCGTCCCAGCTGTCCGGGGGCGAACAGCAGCGCGTATCGATCGCGCGGGCGATCGTCAACAACCCTTCGGTCATCGTCGCGGATGAACCGACGGGCAATCTGGACCCCGATACGTCCATGGACATTATGAATCTCCTGGAGGAAATCAACTTCCGGGGCGCGACGATCATCATGGCTACTCACAACAAGGATATCGTCAACTCGATGCGCAAGAGAGTTATCGCCATCGAGAACGGCAACATTGTCCGCGACGAGGCCAGAGGGGAGTACGGCTATGAAATTTAGCACGCTGCTCCGCCATTTGCGGGAAGGATTCAAGAGCATCATCCGCAACGGCTGGATGTCCTTCGCCTCGATGAGCTCTATTTTTATCTCGCTGTTTATTCTCGGCATCTTCGTGCTGCTCGCTCTGAACGTCAATCATATGGCCGACCAGATCGAAAGCAAGGTGCAGATTCGCGTCTATATGCAGACCGATGTCGATGAAGCCAAGGCGCAGGAATTGCAAAACAAGATCGGCAACATAACCGAAGTAAGCAAGGTAACTTACGTATCGAAGGAAGAAGGCCTGCAGCTGCTGGCCGAATCGATGGGCGAAGACAACGGGGATTGGATGTCCGGATATTCCGGCGAGAACAACCCGCTGCCCATCTCCTTGACAATAGAAGTGTTCGATCCGCAGTCGGTAGAGACGGTAGCCGACCAGATCGAGGCGATCAACAAGGCCGACGGCTCGAACCCGATCAACCGGGTGAAGTACGGTCAAGGCACGGTCGAGAAGCTGTTCAAAATTACGAACGCCGTCCGCAACATCGGCTTTATCATTGTCATCGGCCTGGCCGTTACGGCGATGCTGCTCATTTCCACTACGATCAAAATGACGATCATCGCCAGACGCCGCGAAATCGGCATTATGAAGCTGGTAGGCGCGACCAACGCCTTTATTCGCTGGCCATTTTTCATAGAAGGCGCGCTGATCGGCATTGTCAGCTCCGTCCTGACGACGGCAGCGGTATTGGCCGGCTACGCGCAAATGATTAAGCTGACGCAAGTCGATTTGTCGCTTATGTTGATTAGTCTGGTGCCGGTAAGCGAAGCGGGCTGGATGACGGCAGGACTCATTATTACGATCGGAACGCTCATCGGCATTTGGGGAAGCACCATTTCCGTACGAAAGTATTTGAAAGTGTAGGTGAACGATCAGATGAAAAAATGGACCATTGCCGCATTGGCCGTAATCCTTGCGGTCACCCTGCTGGTGCGGCCTACGGAAAACGAGGCGGAGGCGTCCACCTTGTCCCAGATCGAGAAGGACATTGCCGCCGCCAATCAGCAAATTCGAGATGCGGAGCGCAAGGCGGCCAACGCCGAGGAGCAGGCGAGACTGGCGGCCAAGCAGCAAGGCGAGCTGAAAATCAAAACCGAGGACTTGCAAAACGAAATCAACAAGCTGCTGAAGGAACTGGACAAGGTCGCCAACGAAAAAGCGAAAACCGAACGGGAAATCGATGCGAAGGAAGAAGAGCTCCTTCAGACGGGCAAAGAGCTGGATGCCGCGATCGCGCGCGTGAACGAGCGGGACGAGCTGATCCAGATGCGCATGAGACATATGTATACGAACGGATCGGTTTCTTATTTGGATGTTTTGTTTAGCGCCACAAGCTTTACCGACTTCCTGGACCGGTTTGACGCGCTGCAGACGATTCTCAGCTCCGACAAGCAGATTTTGGAGGAGCATAAGAAGGATCAAGAGCTGGTCGAGCAGAAGAAAGCGGATGTCGAAACCCAACTGGCGCAGGTTCAAGAGCTGTACTACGAGCTCGAGCTGCAGCAAGCCGATCTGATCAAGAAGGAATCGGAGAAAGAAGTGCTTTACGCCAGCTATCAGGAAACGATCGAGGAGCTGGAGCAGACGATTCACGAGATGGAAGAGATCAGCGCCGAGCAGGAGCAGGTGGTCGTGGCGCTGGCCGCGAAAGTGTCCAAGCTTAACGCGGAGAAAAACCGGATCAAAAATCCATACAGCGGCGGCAAGCTCGCCATGCCGCTGAAAGCGAACTACCGGGTAACGTCCAACTTTGGCACGCGCATCCATCCGATTACCGGCAAGAAGCATACGCATACCGGCATCGACTTGGCTGTGCCTTCCGGTACGCCGATTTATGCCGCGGAGGCCGGCGTCGTCATTTTGTCGCAATACAGCAGCGGTTACGGCAACTGCATCATTATCGACCACGGCAACGGGCTGTGGACGCTGTACGCCCATATTCGCAACGGCGGCTTGCTGGTCAGCGAAGGAGATTCCGTCAAACGCGGCGACCTGATTGCCGAAGTAGGCAGCACGGGCAATTCGACGGGACCTCATCTGCACTTTGAAGTGCGGAAGAACGAAGTAGCGGTTAATCCGGGCCCTTATTTGAAATAATAATGAAATAAAACTTTTTATCGAGGCAGCCCGGCAGCACGGGCTGCCTCGATATTTCGAATCCGTTAATGGCAAATAATTGACGGCCGCTTGTCATATACTAGGGTGGTCTTGTAAGCTGGAAATAGTAAAGGTGGTGTACTGGCGTGTATTTTAAGGGGCGTACCGTATTTGCGTTTGTTCTGTTGACGATGTTTGCGACGGCACTCGTCTCCCTGACGGTCGCGGACCAGATCATAAAGCCCAATGAACCGGCTGCCGTCTCCGCCGCCTCCGTTCAACCGGGCCGCAGCTACAAGCTGACGGAGGAGGAGCTGGGCAAGCTGAATGCGGTGCTGGAGCTGATCGAAACGAAATATTACGAGGAGATTGACCGCGGAGAGCTGCTCGACGGCGCGGTGAGCGGCATGATGGATGCGCTGCACGATCCGTACTCCGTTTATATGGAGAAGGAGACGGCGGAGCATTTTTCCGAATCGATTGAAGGTTCGTTTACCGGCATCGGGGCGGAAGTGTCCATGGAAAGCGGCAAAATTGTCGTCGTGTCTCCCATTAAGGGGTCGCCGGCGGAACGCTCGGGCTTGCTGGCCAAGGACATTCTGCTGTCGGTCAACGGGGAGAAGCTGGACGGGCTGTCGCTCCAGGAAGCCGTTAACAAAATTCGCGGTCCGAAGGGAACGAAAGCGAAGCTGATGGTCCAAAGATCAGGCTTTGCGGAGCCGATTCAGCTAGTTCTGATTCGCGACGACATCGATATCGAAACGGTATATGCATCTTTGCGGCCGGACGGCATCGGCCTCATCGAGATCCGGCAATTCGCAATGAACACGGCGGACCGGTTCAAGGAAGAGCTGGAGCGGCTGGAGAGCGAAGGGATGAAGGGGCTGGTGCTGGACGTGCGCAACAATCCCGGAGGAGTGCTGCCCGTCGTCATTGAAATCGCTCAGCTCATGCTTCCGGAAGGGGCTAAGGTCGTGCAGGTCGAAGACCGCGACGGCAACCGCGAGGAAACGTTGGCCAAGGGCGGCGAGCGTAAGAAATACCCGATTGCGGTACTGACGAACGGCGGCAGCGCCAGCGCTTCGGAAATATTGGCGGGCGCCCTGCAGGAAGCGGCCGGAGCCAAGGTCGTCGGTGAGAAGACGTTCGGCAAAGGTACGGTGCAGGTCAGCTACAATAAGGCGCTGGGGGACGGCAGTCTGGTCAAAATGACGATCGCGAAGTGGCTGACCCCGAACGGCAATTGGATTCACGAGAAAGGGATCACCCCGGACATCGAGGTGTCGCCTCCGGAAATGTATACCGCCGCCAGGCTGTCGCTGCAGGAGACGCTGAAGCGGGACGACTTGAGCGAGCGGGTGCGCAGCGCTCAAATTATGCTGGAGGGTCTCGGCTACGAGCCGCAGCGGAAGGACGGCTATTACAGCGAAGAGACGGAGCAAGCCGTCAAGCGGTTCCAGGAGGCCAGCGGGCTGCCGGCATCGGGCGAAATTGACGTGAAGACGGCGGAGACGCTGGAAGGCGCCGTGATCAAATGGATCCAGAACAAAGAAAACGATGTGCAGCTCGTCGAAGCGATCAAAGCGGCGAGCAGGAAATAACGGAGTTGTGTCGAATAAGTGAAAGGTTGGCTTCCACGCTGAGGCCGGCCTTTCTTTTTATTACAGATCAAGCTGCGGTGAAGATGCTGCGGCTTATCGGTTGATTACGGTGCATGGGAGAGTGGGCGATGGCGACGGCCGCGGTATTGCTGGACATGCTGGGGAGGGCTGCCTTGCAGCTCGTGACGGGACCTTTTTATTATATAGCAGTGCTGTTTATCATTTTGCAATATACGAGAGGCATGGCGATGGAGCGGCAAATGTTTGCCGTCAAGCTGCACGATTGGAAGACGTTGACGCTCAAGGCGGTTGGCGCCGGATTAATGATCGGCGTTGCCGTGTCGCTGGCCGGTGCTTTTGTCGGAGCTTCGCTGACGCCGGAGGCGATCTTGTGGCTGTGGGGCGCCGCGCTGCTGCTCATGCTGCTGCGCATCCGCTATTTATGCTTCGCCTACGGCGCCGGCGCGATTGCGCTGCTGCAATGGCTGCTCGGCTTCCTGGCGCTGGAGGAGCGGTCGGATTGGATCGGCAGCGCGGCAGCCTCGCTCGCTTCCATAGACGCCGCAGGACTGCTCCTGCTTGTGGCGCTGCTCCATCTCGCGGAGGCGCTGCTCGTCCGGCTGCAAGGAGACCGGCTGGCGACGCCGATGTTTCTGGAAGGGAAGCGGGGCAAGCTGGTCGGCGGCTACCTGCTGCAAGGCTTCTGGCCGGTGCCGCTTTTCCTGCTCGTGCCGGCCGCCGAAGGCTCGGCTCACTCGGCCGTATGGAGCTGGCCGACGCTGCTTGGCGGCAGCGGGCAGCAAGCCTGGACGATTGCCGCGTTGCCGATGATTATCGGCTTCACGGAGATGACGCGTTCCTTGCTGCCTCGGGAGAAGGCCAAGCATGCCGCTCAGGGGCTGCTCCTGTTCAGCGTCATTCTGGGAGCTGCGGCCGTATCCGCTTGGCTGGTGCCATGGCTGCTGCCTCTTGCGGCCCTTGTGTCGATCGGTCTGCATGAGGTCATGATTTGGCGCAGCCGGATGAAGGAGGCTTCCCGCACTCCGCTGTACGTCCATGACGCCCGGGGGCTGCGCATTTTGGGCGTCGTGCCCGGTACGCCTGCAGAGGCTATGGGCCTTGCCGCCGGCGAAGTGCTGTACAAAGTAAACGGCCAGCGGGTCTGGACGAAGGAGGAACTGTACGAGGCGCTCGTGCAAAATCCGGCGTTCTGCAAGCTGGAGGTATACAATAATGCCGGCGAGCTGAAATTCGCCCAGAGGGCGCGCTACGAGGGCGAGCATCATCAGCTCGGCGTTATTTTGGCGCCGGATGAGCAAGCCAACTATTACGCGGCCAGCGGTCCGGCTTCGCTGCTGGAGCTGCTGCGCAGAAGGCGCACCGCCAACAAGCGCGGCCCGGGCGGGGCAGGCAACAGCGCCAGCGCACCGCGGGAAGCGCTGGGCGAGGAGCGCGGTTGATTTTGGGTGAACGAGGGTGAACGACAAAGACAAAGGGCTGGGCAAGCGGTTTTGACCGCTTGCCCAGCCCTTTGATTTTTTTGTACGCATGACCGCGGCGAGGGCGAAGATTATAACGAAAGCCGAGTTCATTAACGGCTGCGGATTCCGCTACAAAATCTTCGGATACCCGACCCAAGCGCGCGGCATGTAGATCACATGCAACCGATAGCCGGACGAAGCCCGACTTTGGTCAATCGGGATGATGCGGCGCATGGCCGCATCATCCGAAGAGTAATCAAACTTTTTCCTTAACGCTGCTTATAGCAATTAAGCTTTTTTGTTGCGTTTAACGAACCGCAGCGCGATGCCGCCGCCGATCAAGGCGATACCCAGCAGGTACAACGGCAAGGAGCTGTTTTCGCCGGTTTTCGGCAATTTGTCTACATCCGGCGTGAGATCAGTGCCGCCTCGCGGCACATGGTCCACTTCTACATCGACCCAAACTTCTTCTTCTTCTTCGCCGTTTTCGTTAACGATAACAATCGAGAAGCGGTCAGTGCCGACAAAGCCAGGGTTAGGCACATAAGTCCACTTGCCGTCCGGCGTAATGGTTACATTGCCGTTGGACGGAGGCGTTCCGATTTTCGGTTCGCTGTCTTCAGGCACTTCCACTTCGCCGTCAACCGGCGTCTCCTCGGTTGTTTTCTCTTTTTGCGGAGGAGTCGTCGGCTTCGCCGATTCAGTTGGAGCAGGTGTTGTCGACGGTCCAGGCGTAGGCGTAGGAGTTGGCGACGTCGTTTCGCCAGGCTCGTTCGTCTCGCCAGGTTCTTGCGTCTCGCCCGGCTCCTCGGAAGGCTCCGGAGTCGGTGTCGGCAGAATGATGATTGGCGGAATGTACGTAAACTTCCGGTTTTCCACTGTCACCGTAGTTTTTTCATTCGGCTTGATCTCAATCGTTTGCTCGCCATTGCCGATAATGGTATATCCGGCTGGAGCTTTTACTTCTTTCAGCACGTACGTGCCGAACGGCAAGTCATCAAGGATAGCTTTTCCGAACGTTGCAGCATCCGCTTCATCCGTACCAGTCGTCAATCTGCCGATTTCAGCCGATTTGTCGCTGTTGTACAAAATGAACTCGGCGCCTGGCAGCAGTTTCGAAGGATTGCCTTGTTCCACTTTCACGACTTCCAAATCGCCGGTTTGGCGTTCGTTTGTAACGGTATACTCCACCAAAGCCTCGCTAATTTGGATCAAAAATGGATCTGAAAGCAGCTCATAGCCGTTAGGGGCTTGCTCCTCAATCAACTGATATTTGCCGTAGGGCAAGCCTTCAGCAGAATAAGGCGTTCCTGCAGGGATTTCAATAATACCGTTTTCGTCCGTGACAAGCGGGTTATCAGGGAAAACGTTAATATTATTACGCTCCAAGCGGAATTGTACGCCTTCAAGCGGCTGATTATTTTCCGCGTCAACCTTGATCACACGGAAGAATCCTTTCGGTTTCGAACCAGTGCCGCCTGCATTTTGCAGATTAATGGAAATCGATTGCGATTGCGAGTCTTCCGTTGTATCGACAGAGCCGCTTCCGCTTTCACCGAAACCTTCAAAAGCAACGCTGTTTGTAGCTTGAACTGTTCCAGATGTTCCTTCTACGTCCAGTATCGACGTGTACTCCAGAACGTACGGTTTGCTGATTTCATCAAAGGTCAGCGTAAATGTGCCGTCTTCGTTGAACGAGATATTAACTCCGTCATTTTCCTGACGCCAGTCAATTTCTTCTCTAGAAGCGATATTTCCGGTTTCGCTGTCCACTTCGGCTTTGAACAGCTTGAAGCTGGACGTCATCAATATTTGATTTTCGCTAGGCGTATCCACGATGGTAACGTTGCGAATATGAGACTGACTCATATTAATAACAATGCTCCAGTTCATTTCATAAGTACCATTGACATGGTTGCCTGTCTTGGCGATAAATTCGCCTGCATGCTCGATTGGTACATTAGCGGACAGCGTTTTAGGATCGAATTCGTCCGCTTTAAACTCAGCGCTGTTCGCAATGGTGGCAGCATCTGTATCGATGATTTTGTTGGCCAAGCTTGTTTCGAATTGAATGTAGCGCGGCGACGTGATCGTGCCGTTAAATACAATTGTCAACACGTCATTCTCGAAATCTACGGTGTAATCCGTGCCTTCTGCAAGCTTGGAGTCATCATTTAGCGGACTCATACTGCCGTCTGGCCGAATGCTTGTTTCATGAATGACGATGGATGATAGATCCAATTGTTGAATCGATGTGATTGGGTCCGTCACTGTCGCATTCGTCATGCTTTTACTGTCATAGTTTACGAGCAAGCCCCATGTAATTTTTTTATTGACTGCATTGTAAGAACCTGTTTTTAATCCGTTCAATTGCGATGGAGCATTTAAATCTTCACTGACTGCTTCCGTTGTCTTGGTCTGCTTTTCAACCGTTACGTCATCATGCCAAGTCAATACACCATTGTTTACATAGGAAGGGAGCAGAGTTTCGTAAGAATGAGCATCGTGATCGTAATACGTGTCATAAGTAATTCTGTAAGAACTCGTCCCATCCGGGAATTGTACGGTAAAGCCTGTAACGTTGTTATTTGTATCCTTGCTGAAAGCAACATCGATATCGCCGTTCGCACCTTCAGCCATAATAGCGTTATTCACGCGGAGCGTTCCCGGTTTCAAGATAAGACCGTCACCGAAAGTATCGGTATATTCGGCTTCCCTTATGTTATAACCGGAATTATTGATGTTAACCTGCCAGGATACGGTTTTTTCTGCATAGTTGACATTGCCAACCCGATCTTTGGACAAAAATCTTTGCGTAATCGTACGGGAAGTTGAAGTTTCTTCGCTGCCGAATGACACTTTATTCGAAACGGAAGTATTATCGTAAATGCGAACATCTGCTTTTTTCCTCGTTTGATACGTTATGACGTAAGCATCGCTTGTATTCCCAGCATGAGATAACCGGAACCCTTCACGGTTGGCGACCGAAGAGACAGTGCCTAAGGTCCACTCGGAACCGAACAGGTCTTCACTGTCCAGCGTATAATTATCGTTGCTGTTTAGCGTATTGACGCGATGGACTTTAATGCTTCCCGGGATCAACTCATGGAAAGCACCAAAAGTATCGTTGCCAAAGTAATCGTCCAGCACAACAGGATCTGTCAGCGATTGAAGGCCAAAATTAAATTTGATGCGCCAGTCGACCGTTTCAGTAGCGGCTGAGTAATTCGTGGAAGCCTTGTTGAGCGTTAAGCCTCTTACCGGCGTAACAGCTGGCGCCGTTGCCGTCACCGGAGTGCTTATTTCTTGCCCGGAGAGCTCAGCCGTGTTGGTGAATGAAGTAACCGAATTATTGGTTATACCGGTCTTAAAAATAATACGGTAAGCATTGTTGATATCGCCCAAATTAACAACTAGTGTGTTACTTTCGAGCGTAACAGAACCGCCTGCAGGGAGACCTACTCCTGTCGGCGCGCCATTGCCGTCCAATTGCTGAACGACAACTTCAGAGGTTGATGGAAGTGCCAATCCCCCAGCTACGTTAATAGTATCTCGTACAACGGCATTGGTAATCGACTCTCCGCTCGCGTTGGCTACGATAGTCCACTCGATTTCCGTCGGATTAAAGCTTGGTAGGGCTCTGCCGGATTTCGTGACTTCATACTCCACCGGTTCGACGACGGGCGCTTCGATCTTCAGGGTAACGGGAGTGGTGCCCGGAATAAATTCGATGTTGATTTCGTTATTTTCGACTTTTGATTCGTCGACATAAACCCAGATCCACATCGTTCCGTCGACAGCGGCGCCTTCGCCGAAGACCTCGACGTGCTCATTAAAGTTCATCGTGATGGTATTGTTCACATGGTTGGCCGTGAAGGTGCCGAAGTTGTTCGGGGATCCTTCCAGATCTTTGGTCTGCGTGGTTTGCAGCCTGAACCCATCAGGCAAAGCGAAAGTATACGATTTGTTGCCGTTAATAAATTGGTGTCCCTCCTCGAGCTTCCAAGTATACTCAAGGACAAGCGTTTTACTCAAATCGATTTCAAAGTCCGGATCGGGTACCGATGGGGTGGTGCCGTTTATGGAAGCAATAACGGCGCCAGACACATTATAATCGCCCCCCGTTCTTAATTCGGCCGAAGGAAAGCCGACTTCGTCAATGCCCGGCGCAGCCTCCGCCTGCCTAAGCACGCCCGTGTAGTTGAAATACTGGAGTACCAGCATCAACGCGAGAGCCCAGGCAAAAATTTTCTTCTTCATGTGCTCCTAAACCTCCCAATATCTTCTTAAAATTTCCCAACCTCTATTGTACCGGTTGCACCTGTACATTTTCTGAACAAAATGTCGCGCAGTTGAACAAATGTATGGCGAAAAATGTCGAATATAATAAATTAAGCGGGATGGGGAAAACTTTTTGCTGGAAAATGCCGTATATAGATACAGGAGTACAGCAGACGGGATAAAAGACGGGGTGCGGTACGTGAAACTATTGATTGTAGACGACGAGAGGCTGGCGCTTTCGCATTTGGAGCGGACGATCAAGGCGGCGGCGGAGGAGCTGCCGGCCGATTTTGAAATTATGACCTTCCAGTTTGCGGAAGAGGCTATCAAGCACGCAGGGGCGATTCAGCCGGACGTTGTATTTTTGGATATTCATATGCCGAAGCTGACGGGCCTGCAGGCGGCAGAGCTGATTGTCGAGCAAAGTCCCGATACGGATATCGTGTTTGTGACGGCCTATGACGAATACGCCGTTCAGGCGTTTGAGCTGAACGCGCTGGACTATGTGCTCAAGCCGTTCACGTCCCAGCGCCTGGCCAAGACGCTGAGCCGCATCGTGACGCGCCGCGCCGGCGCCGTTAATCGGTCTGACGCGGCAAGGAACGGAACCGCAAGCCATCCTCAAAAAATATATTGCTTCAAGACGCTTCGTTTTCAGATGAACGGCGATTTTCCCGAAATTCCGAAATGGAGAACGGCCAAGGCGCAGGAGCTGTTCGCTTATTTGCTCCATCGGCGGGGAGAGGTGGTGCACAAGTCGGCCATTATGGAGCTGCTTATGCCCGAGCTCGACCAGAAGCGCGCCACGACGCAGCTGTATACCGTTGTTTATCAGATCCGGCAATGCTTGCGGCAGATGGGCATGAACATGACGATCAGCAACGCGAGCATTCAGGAAGGCTATATGCTCCACCTTGGCGATGCGGTTGTCGACTGCGAGGAGTGGGAGCGGAAGCTTGAGGCTTTAAACGGAGACATAACGTCCAATGCCGGGGAGCTGGGAAAGCTGCTGGAGCAATACGAAGGCGATTATTTGGAGGACCACGATTATTTGTGGGCGGAATTCGAAAGGGAGCGGCTGCGACAGCTCTGGCTCCAGCATGCCAGGCAGCTGACGGCTTATTTGCTGGAGAAGGGCGATCCGCGTCAAGCGTTGGGCATTGTGGAACGGCTTCAGGCGATGGACCCGTATCACGAGGAGGAGGCTCTACGGCTGCTGATACTGTACGACCGCATCGGACAGTACGACAAGGTGTTCGCCCATTACGACAAGATCGATCAAATATTTCGGCAGGAGCTTGGCCTTTCGGTGCCCGCCGCGGTGGAGGACTGGTTCAACGGCTGGAAGGCAAGCCGATTTCCAAATCACGATCCGGCCTGAGCACGGCCGGAGAAGTACGGCGTCGCCCGTTAGCGGGCGGCGCTTTTTTTGGCATCGGCGGCTGCCGGCACTGGAATGCACTTATCGTTGCAACCCGGAAAGGATAACGCTATAATGGGATGGGAACACATATTCTTATTTGTGATTTGAATTGATATAAATGGTTTATACTAAATAATAGGAAACGGAAGCGGGGAGGGAGCTTAGTGAGAGAGGCGCAATTCAAGGACGACCGAATCTTTCGTCTGAAATCGGATTACACGCCGCAGGGCGACCAGCCCGGGGCGATCCGGGAGCTCGCGGAAGGGGTAAGAAGCGGGAAACGCCATCAGACGCTGCTGGGCGCGACCGGCACGGGCAAGACGTATACGATCGCCAACACGATCGCGGAGCTGAACCGGCCGACGCTCGTCATCGCCCACAACAAGACGCTGGCGGCGCAGCTGTGCAGCGAATTCAAATCGTTTTTCCCCGACAATGCCGTCGAATATTTCGTCAGCTACTATGACTATTACCAGCCGGAAGCCTATATTCCCTCATCCGATACGTTCATCGAAAAAGATTCCAGCATTAACGACGAGATCGACAAGCTGCGCCATTCCGCGACCAGCGCCTTGTTCGAGCGCCGGGACGTCATTATCGTCGCGAGCGTTTCCTGCATCTACGGCCTCGGTTCGCCGACGGAGTACGGCAGCCTCGTCTTGTCGCTGCGCGTCGGCATGGAGAAATCCCGCAACGACATTCTTCATAAGCTGGTCGATATCCAGTACAAGCGGAACGACATCAGCTTTACGCGCGGCACGTTCCGGGTCAGGGGCGACATCGTCGAAATTTTCCCCGTCGCGAACAACGAGCGCGCGGTGCGGGTGGAGCTGTTCGGCGACGAGATCGAGCGCATTTCGGAAATCGACGTGCTGACGGGCGAGATTGTGGGCGAACGGGATCATGTCGCGATCTTTCCCGCCTCCCACTTCGTTACGCACGAGGAGACGATGAAGCTCGCGCTGGTTAATATTGAGCGCGAGCTGGAGGAGCGGCTGGAAGAGCTGCGCGGCGCCGGCAAGCTGCTGGAGGCGCAGAGGCTGGAGCAGCGGACGCGCTACGACCTCGAGATGATGGCGGAGATGGGCTTCTGCTCCGGCATCGAGAACTACTCCGGTCCGCTGACGTTCCGGGAGCGGGGGTCGACGCCGTATACGCTGCTCGACTTTTTCCCGGACGACATGCTGGTCGTCATCGACGAATCGCATGTGACGCTGCCGCAAATTCGGGCCATGTTCAACGGCGACCGGGCGCGGAAGGAAGTGCTGGTCGAGCACGGCTTCCGGCTGCCGTCCGCCATGGACAACCGGCCGCTGCGCTTCGAGGAATTCGAAGCGAAGACGAAGCAGTTGATCTACGTATCGGCGACGCCCGGACCTTACGAGCTGGAGCATTGCCCGACGATGGTCGAGCAAATTATCCGGCCGACGGGTCTGCTCGATCCGATTATCGACGTGCGCCCTTCGAAGGGGCAAATCGACGATCTGCTGGACGAGATCCGGGATCGCATCGCCAAGGACGAGCGGGTGCTGGTGACGACGCTGACGAAGAAGATGGCGGAGGACTTAACCGACTATTTGAAGGAAGTGGGCATCAAGGTCCGTTACTTGCATTCCGATATCAAGACGCTGGAGCGGCTGGCGATCTTGCGCGATCTGCGGCTCGGCGTGTTCCATGTGCTGGTCGGCATCAACCTGCTCAGGGAAGGGCTGGACTTGCCGGAAGTGTCTCTGGTCGCCATTCTGGATGCGGATAAGGAAGGTTTCCTCCGGTCCGACCGCTCGCTGATCCAGACGATCGGCCGCGCGGCGCGCAACGCGGACGGAAGGGTCATTATGTACGCCGACAAGGTGACCGATTCCATGGACCGCGCGATCAAGGAGACGGAGCGCCGCCGTTCGATCCAGATCGCGTACAACGAAGCGCACGGCATCGAACCGCAGACGATCCGCAAAAAAGTGCACGACGTCATCGAGGCGACAAAGGTGGCGGAGCAAAAGTCGGACTATTTGACGGGAGCGGAATCCGGCAAGCTGTCGAAGAAAGAACGCCAGTCCCTCATCGCCCGCCTGGAGGCGGAAATGAAGGACGCGGCCAAAAATTTGCAATTCGAACGAGCTGCGGAGCTGCGCGACGCGCTGCTTGAGCTGCGCGCCGATAGCGAGTGACAAGGGGAGATACAATCCAGTGGCAAGCGATAAGATCGTAGTGAAGGGCGCGCGCGCCCACAACCTCAAAAATATAGACGTGACCATTCCGAGGGACAAGTTTGTCGTCTTGACCGGGCTCAGCGGCTCCGGCAAGTCGTCGCTCGCCTTCGATACGATTTATGCCGAAGGGCAGCGCCGGTATGTGGAATCGCTCAGCGCGTACGCCCGGCAGTTTCTCGGGCAGATGGACAAGCCGGACGTCGATTCCATCGACGGCTTGTCTCCGGCCATTTCCATCGACCAGAAGACGACAAGCCGCAATCCCCGCTCGACGGTGGGCACCGTAACCGAAATTTACGACTATTTGCGCCTGTTGTTTGCGCGTATCGGCAAGCCTCATTGCCCGGAGCACGGCATCGAAATTTCGTCGCAGACGATTCAGCAAATGGTGGATCGGATCATGGAGTATCCGGAGCGCACCCGGCTGCAAATTTTGGCTCCGGTCGTCTCCGGACGCAAGGGAGAGCATGCCAAGCTGCTGACCGACCTGCAGAAGGCGGGGTACGTCCGCGTTCGGGTGAACGGCGAGCTGCGCGAGCTCAGCGAAAAGATCGAGCTCGAGAAAAATAAAAAACACAGCATCGAGGTCGTCGTCGACCGGATCGTCATTAAACCCGACATTCACGCGAGGCTGGCCGATTCGTTGGAGACGGCGCTAGGGCTTGCGGAAGGCCGGGTCATCGTCGACGTGATCGACCAGGAGGAGCTGCTGTTCAGCTCCAATCTGGCCTGTCCGGAATGCGGCTTCAGCATGGATGAGCTGGCGCCGCGGATGTTTTCGTTCAACAGTCCGTTCGGAGCTTGTCCGGAATGCGACGGCTTGGGCGCGAAGATGATCGTCGATCCCGATCTGCTTGTGCCGGATGCATCGTTGTCCATTGAACAAGGCGCGTTTTTGGCTTGGGCGGGAAGCACCTCCAATTATTATCCGCAGTTTTTGAGCGCGGTGTGCAAGCATTACGCCATTCCGGAGGACGTTCCGGTTTCCGAGCTGAAGCCGGAGCAAATGAAAAAGCTGCTGTACGGCACCGGCGGGGAGAAGGTGCGCTTCCTGTACGAAAACGACTTTGGCCATCGCAAGGAGGCGTTTGTGCCTTTCGAGGGCATCGTGAACAACCTGGAACGCCGTTACCGCGAAACGCCGTCGGAATCGATGCGCGAGCACATCGAAGGCTATATGAGCGCCAAGCCTTGCGGAAGCTGCAAGGGCCAGCGCCTCCGCAAGGAAACGTTGGCCGTCACGATCGGCGATCACAATATCGCCCATGTGACTTCCCTGTCGATCGGCGAGGCGAAGCGTTACTTCGACGGTCTGAAGCTGACGGAGAAGGAACGGACGATCGCTCAATTGATTCTGAAAGAAATCAACAGCCGTCTCGGCTTCCTGGTGAACGTCGGGCTCGAATATTTGTCGCTCAGCCGCGCCGCAGGCACGTTGTCGGGCGGAGAGGCGCAGCGGATTCGGCTGGCGACGCAGATCGGATCAAGCCTGATGGGCGTATTGTATATTTTGGACGAACCGAGCATCGGCCTGCATCAGCGGGATAACGACCGGCTGATCCAGACGCTGGAGCATATGCGCAATCTCGGCAACACGTTGATTGTTGTGGAGCATGACGAGGATACGATGCTGGCGGCCGATTATATTATCGACATCGGACCCGGGGCGGGCATTCACGGCGGCAACGTCATCGCGCAAGGGACGCCGCAGGAGGTCATGAACGACGAAGCCTCCTTGACCGGTCAATATTTGAGCGGCCGCAAGTTTATCGAGGTGCCGCTGCAGCGCCGGTCGCCCAACGGCAAATGGCTGGAAGTAAGGGGCGCCAAGGAAAACAACCTTCGCAACATTAACGTAAAGATTCCGCTCGGCGTTTTTACGGCGGTGACCGGCGTCTCGGGCTCCGGCAAATCGACCTTCGTCAACGAAATCTTGTATAAGACGCTCGCCCGCGACTTGAACAAAGCGAAGGTGCGTCCCGGCCAATATAAGGAGCTTCGCGGCTTGGAGCACCTGGAGAAGGTCATCGATATCGACCAGTCGCCGATCGGCCGGACGCCGCGTTCCAACCCGGCGACCTATACCGGCGTGTTCGACGACATTCGCGATTTGTACGCCAATACGAACGAGTCCAAGGTTCGCGGCTACAAGAAAGGGCGGTTCAGCTTTAACGTGAAGGGCGGCCGCTGCGAGGCGTGCAAGGGCGACGGCATCATCAAGATCGAAATGCACTTCCTGCCGGATGTCTATGTGCCTTGCGAAATTTGCAAGGGCAAACGGTATAACCGCGAGACGCTCGAAGTCCGGTACAAAGGCAAAAACATCGCCGAAGTGCTGGAGATGACGATCGAGGACGCATGCAGCTTCTTTGAAAATATTCCGCGCATTCACCGCAAAGTGCAGACGCTGCTCGATGTCGGCTTGGGTTATATGACGCTGGGGCAGCCGGCGACGACGCTGTCCGGCGGCGAAGCGCAGCGCGTGAAGCTGGCGGCCGAGCTTTACCGCCGCAGCACCGGCAAGACGCTGTACATTTTGGACGAACCGACGACGGGGCTGCATGTTCACGACATCGACCGGCTGTTGAACGTGCTGCATCGGCTGGTCGATTCCGGCGAATCGGTGCTGGTCATCGAGCATAATCTGGACGTGATCAAGACGGCCGATTACTTGATCGATTTGGGTCCCGAAGGCGGAAGCGGCGGCGGAACCATTGTCGCTACCGGCACGCCCGAACAGGTTGTAGAGGTGCAGCAATCGTACACGGGCCGTTACCTGAAGCCGATTCTGGAACGCGACCGCGAGCGCACGGAACGCAAGCTCGGCCTGCAGGCGGGAACGGTATCGGGCGCCGCTCATTAAGAAGTGTGCAAATATGCAAATTTAGCGGCATATCCTTTCCGCCCGGCACCGTTCAACGGCGGCCGGGCGGAATCGTTTTGCCTCGGGCCGAATAGGGGCGGGACAAATTGGATATTTTATATGCGAGTGGAAATTCGGAATCGACAGGCTCAAATCGTGACAAACTTGTTACGAAAGACAATTCAGACTTGCATCATAAGCGCATAAAAGCTAACATAGATGAATAATAGGTAACGTGTGATTAAGAGGAGGTCTCTTCATGTTTTTAGCGGAAGAAGCGGCGCACACAAGCGTAATTGATCCGTTCGACTGGTTCATGCTGGCCTTTACGGTTATTATCGCCATCGGTTTTGTTCGGCTGCTCATGGCGCGTCCGAGAAAAAACCTGTTCGCCATCGGCTTTACTGCGGTATCTTTGGCGGTGTTTTTGTTTATCGATTACGTTATGATTTTTGAGGTCTGGGCGTCCAGAATGTAGTTTGTACGGATCGGCGGCAGCGGTTGCAGGTACGAAGCCCGCTCTGCATTTGAAATAACGGAATATCACAAATACTTACAGGAAAGAGCCGGCCCAGGGAGGCCGGCTCTTTCTATTCAAATTTCAAGCTGATCTCTTCAACTCCGGCCGCCAGGCAGGTTTTACTCGATCCACTCGATCACTTCATCAACCGGACGCCGCGTCTTGGCACGGGGCTCGGCTTGGCGATAGCCGAAAGCGGCCATGCAAGCCAACCCGAACGAATCGTCCTTCAGAATGCCTTCCTCCCGCAAAATCTTCTCCGCCTGCGCTTTGTCAAATCCTTCGATCGGGCAGGAATCGATGCCGATGAGCGCGGCAGACGTCATCATATTGCCCAGAGCGATATAAACTTGGCGGCACGCCCATTCGAACAGGGCGCGTTCGTTGCCGGCCAGCTCGAAATCCGATTCCAGAAATTTATGATACAACCGTCCTTTATTAGCGGCAATTTCCGGCGGCAGCTGCTGGGTTGAAAGCATCATCGACTGGATATAATCCGATGACGACTCCATTGCGGCCGGCGTTCGAGCCAACAGAAGCACGACATGGCTGGCGGTAGGAAACTGCCCTTGCGCGCCCCAGCTGACGGGAAGAAGCTTCTCCCGGATCGCCATATTTTGCACCACGACGAATTTCCACGGTTCAAAGCCGAAGGAGCTCGGAGACAGCCGGCCGGTTTCCAATATAAAGTCCATATCTTCCTTAGCAATTTTTTTATCCGGGTCAAATCGTTTGCAAGCGTGTCTGAAGCGGAATGCCTCCAAAATATTTGTTTTCTCCATCTGTTTCTCAACCTCCATATCTTTTCAAAACTTAAGTAGATTATAATAGGGAAAAGAACACCCGGTAAGTACGCAAAATTTTGTTAGATAGTATTCAAAAGTATACCGTCAACCATGAAATTCAATACCTTGAGAGGTTAGTTTTATACAGTTGGCAACAAAGGCGGAGGCGAGTCTATTGGCGAATCAGCGGACGATGGGCATGGGGCCGAGCGAGCAAGGGTGCCCGGTTGAATATACATTGAGCGTAATCGGCGGAAAATGGAAGGGGATCATTCTTTATCATTTGATGAAGCGAAAAGTGGTGCGGTTTAATGAGTTCAGGCGCTATTGTCCGAACATGACGCAGCGCATGCTGACTCTTCAGCTGCGGGAATTGGAGCAAGACGGCGTTGTTCATCGCAAAGTGTACCAGCAGGTGCCGCCCAAGGTGGAATATTCGCTGACTGAATTGGGTCAATCGTTAACGCCGATCATACAAGCGATGAAGCAATGGGGAGAAACCCATCGAAGTCGGGTGGAGGACGGGGCGATGGAGAAGTCTTGAAATCCGATAGAGAAGATGTTTGTGAAAAAAAGCCGTCAGCGCCTTCCCTGCGGGGAGGGTGCTGACGGCTTTTGCGATTGGCTTATACCCACCACATTTCGCCGAGCGGCTCGCGGATCAGCACTTGCTGAAGATTTTGCACCGCTTTCGTGAAGCCTTCGTCGACGGACATCAGGCCGTCTTCGTGCTCGATGCTGACGACGTAGTCGTAGCCGACCAGGCGCAGCGCGCTGATGATGTCCGCCCATACCTTCAGGTCGTGACCGAAGCCGACCGTACGGAACTGCCAGGCGCGGTCCAGCATCAGGGCGTAGGATTGCATATCCGTCACGCCGTGGCGGTTGACGTTAACCGGATCGATCGTCGTATCCTTCGCATGGAAATGGTGAATGGCCCCGGCACGGCCGAGAATATGGATCGCTTGCACGGGATCGATGCCTTGCCACCACATATGGCTCGGATCGAGGTTGGCGCCGATGGCGTCGCCCGCCGCTTCGCGAAGACGAAGCATCGTCGCGGGACTGTGGACGGAAAAGCCGCCGTGCAGCTCGAGACCGATTTTGACGCCGGCCGCAGAAGCGACGGAGCCGACCTCGGACCAATATGGAATAACTTTTTGCTCCCATTGCCATTTCAAAATTTCTTGATAATCGTTAGGCCAAGGCGCGACGGGCCAGTTCGGATATTTCGCGTCCTCATGGTCGCCCGGACAGCCGGAGAACGTATTGACGACCGGCACTTCCAGCCGGTTGGCCAGCTCGACCGTTTTGCGGATAACTGCATCGTCGGCGGCCGCGAGCGCCTTTTGCGGATGAAGCGGATTGGCGTGGCAGCTCAAGGCGCTGATGATCAGCCCGCGGGATTCGACCGCTTGCTTGAACGCTTTCAGCTTGCCGGCGTCGGCCAGCAGCGCGTCCGGATCGCAATGCGCGTTGCCGGGATAACCGCCCGTTCCGATTTCGACGGCGTCGAGACCTTTGGACGCGATATAGTCCAGCGCTTCCTCCAACGGCTTCTGGGCGAACAATACGGTAAATACGCCTAATTTCATATCTCATACCCTCCAGAGCAATAAAATGCATATCTTTCGAATATTATAGCATTGGCGGAAATCCCGAATCTAATAAAAATAATCGAAATAACAAAATCGCATAAAAAATGAACAAAAGAAAGCGTTTTATCGAGTCGACAGTTCTTCTACTAAAATTTAGGCCGAATCTATTATGAGCCGAACGAACTATGCTATAATGGCAAAGTATTCCTAGCCATATAGAATCATATGTTAGCAGAGGAGTGGTGGAGTGAGAAAGAGCTTGCTCCGGACAGGCGCAGCCATCTTCTTGGCGGCGTTGTTAATAGGAGGAACGGTTTATGCGGCCGGAGGGTCCTCCGATGCCGTCAAGTTGAAAGCAATTAAAGTAAACGGAGAGGTTTATGTCAAGGCATCTTCCTTGCTGGAGACGATGGGAGGAACGGGCACCTATGACGCGGCTTCGAAAACGTATGTTTACGAGCCGAACGATATCGCGTCCGTCGTCGAGAAAACATCTCCCTCTGTCGTAGCCATAATCGGCAAATATTCGACGGGCAGAAGCGGCGAGCAGCGATACGCGCTGTCGCACGGCACCGGCGTCATCCTGAAGCAGGACGGCTGGATATTGACCAACGCTCACGTCGTCAAGGATATGACGCAGATCACGGTCGTGACGGCCGACGGCAAGCAATACGAAGGCAAAAGAACGAACATGGACGAAACGAGCGATTTGGCGCTGGTGAAGATCAATGCCAAAAAGCTGCCGGCGGCAAAGCTCGCTTCCGTGCCGCTGAAGGCGGAAGTAGGGGAGACGGTCGTGGCGATTGGAACGCCCGTGTCGTTTACGCTTCGCAATACCGCCACTTCCGGCATATTGAGCGGGATGAACCGGTCGATCTCTTCGGCTTACCGGCTTCTGCAGACGGATGCGGCCATCAACCCGGGCAACAGCGGCGGGCCGCTCGTCAACATGAGAGGCGAGGTTATCGGCATTAATACGTTGAAGTTTGTCGATACGGGCATCGATAATATGGGCTTTTCCATTCCGATCGATACCGTGAAGTACGTGACGGACCACTTCTTCAAATACGGCAAGGTGAAGCGGGCTTCGCTCGGGCTGGAGCTGGAGGAGAGCTGGTCGGCCATCGTCGGTCTCCCGACAACGGAGCCGCTGAAGGTAACGGCCGTGAAGTCGGAATCGGCGCGCAAGCTGGGCATTGCGGCGGGAGACGAGCTGTATTCCGTCGCAGACGTCCAAATTACTTCGATCGTCGAGCTGAACGAGCTGTTGAAAGCTTATTTGCCGGGGCAAAAGGTGGACGTCATGATGATGTCGGACGGAGACCTGGTCACGAAAAAAGTGACGCTGGTGGACGGTTAGTCCTCCAAACGGCGGCAAAGGCATGATGGCATATATTTATACGTATAGGAGATGTGACGATTGAAGACAAACCTGAAGCGCAGCATGCTTGCTGCATTGCTTGCCGTCGTGCTCGTATTTTCGCTTGCGCCGATGGCCGCATTTGCGGCGGCTGAAGCCGGCGAACCGGTAGAAGTGAAGCTGTTGGCCGGACGCGGCTATATTACGGTCAACGGGGAGCGCGTCGACGTGCAGGCCCCGATCGTGCAGAGCAACACGACGCTCGTTCCGCTCCGGGTCATTACGAAGGCGTTGGGAGCGGGCTTGCAGCTGAAGGACAACAAAATCATTACGCTGACGTACAACGACAAGAAGGTTGTCGTGACGATCGGAAGCAAAACTGTGGAAGTGAACGGCGAGAACAAGACGATCGCCGCCGCTCCCGTCATCAAGAACAACACGACGCTGGTGCCGGTGCGCGTCATCGTCGAAGCGTTCGGCGCGAACATCACTTGGGACAAGACGACGAAGGAAATCGTTATTACGGGCATTTTTGCGGGAGCGCCGGCAGGCGGCGGCTCCATTGACGTCGATCAGGGCAAGACGAAGGTCGGCGACAGCTATCTGGGCTGGATGATGAACTATCCTCCGGGGCTTGCGCTTCTCGTTCAAACGGACGACGGCAGCTATATCCAGTGGGAGGATGCGACGACAGGAGCGACGGTGATCGTCACGACGGAGCACGCGTCCGACAAGCTGACGGTGGAGGAGCTTCGGGACAGCATCTACGAATGGTTCGATTACGACGAGATGACGCTGGACAAAAGAACGATTCAGGTGAACGGCATCAGCTTCGAGAAAATCGTCACGAGAGCGAAAGACAGCGGTATGGTGTACGAATACCGCGCCGTTCAGAAGGGCGAGACGCTGTATATCGTCATAGCCGGCAAGGAAGGGAAGGGCATATCGGATATCGCGTCCTACCAGCCGCTTCTGGACAGCTTCCGTCCAACGTTCGACGCCAACGACAAGACGCTCAAGGATATGACGAGAGTTGTAGACGGTAAAATTTCGGTAACGGACGAGGATTACGGCTTGTCCATGAAGCTGCCGGTCGGATGGTACAAGGAACGTTACGTCTCGGAAGGCGTCGGGTATTCCAGCGACGAAGCGAGTCTCGAATTTTACATCTATTCCGAAACGTCGGGACAAACGACGAAGCAATGGGCGGACAACAGGCTGAAGCTGCTGGCCGAGGATTACAAACGCGAATATTATCGCAACGAATCTCTTACGGAGCTTAAACTGGCCGACGGCACGGCAAGCGTGCTCAGCTTCGATTTATCCTACGATAAGAAAAATTGGGTGACGCTGCATTTCGTTCTTTTGATCAAGGGCGATTACCGTTACGAGTGGGCTTATTCGTACTGGAGCCCGGATAAGGACAAGCAGGAGCCGATCTTCAAGCAAATTATGAGCAGCGTCGACGTGGATACGGACTATATCGAAGACAATTTCGGCCTGGTCGAAAACGACTACGAAAATATGGACCGTTCCCAAAAGGTGACCAAAACGAGCAAAAAATACGGTTATTCCGTTGAAATTCCGGCATTTTGGTACAGCTATGACAGCAGCTTCGAAAGACCGACCGTTTATTTCGACGCGCCGCATGGCAGCATGGCCGTGTTCCACTTTGAGAATACGTCGCTTTCCGAATTTACGGACGAGGAAATGATGGCGTCGTTGAAAGAGGATGGAGGTTCGGTTCTCGAAAATGCGACGGTGCAGCTTGGCGGAAACAGTTACCGGAAGCTGGTGGTCGAGTACAAGGACGAATCGATTCCGTATCGGGATTACATCTATGCGATCGAAAAGGGCAGCACGCTCATTACGTTCTCCTTCGAGGTTTATGAAGCGGCCGCCACAGAAGCTGCGCTGAAGCGCATCGAGGACGTTGTCGCATCCGTCAAATTCAATTGATGATTGGTTAAGAGGTCTCCAAGCCCATCCGCCGGCCGTTTCGCCGTTCGGAGGGGCTTCTTTTTTGACCGAGCGTATTGGTTAGCGCGAAACGTAAGCGGCGCCTCCAAAGGATGGCGTCAGCCATTTGCGCCGGGGCGCAGAGCATTCCCAACAATGTCGAGTGGCAAGGGCGGCGGCGGTTTGCTAAAATGGACGAAGGCGAAATATTGGAGGAATGAATAGCATATGGCTGTTGATATACAAAGACATCTCCCGCAATTGCAAAGACGGGACATCGAGCTGCTGGCGCCGGCCGGCGATTGGGAATGCATGCGTGCGGCTGTCGCGAACGGTGCGGATGCGATTTTTTTTGGCGTGGAGAAGTTTAATGCGCGGGCGCGGGCGAACAACTTCCGAAGCGAGGAGCTGCCGGAAATTATGTCTTTCCTGCATACGTACGGGGTTAAAGGCTTCCTGACGTTTAATATTCTCGTGTTCGAGGACGAGCTGCGCGACGCGCAAAAGCTGATCGAAATGTGCATCGACGCGGGCGTCGACGCGGTTATCGTGCAGGACTTGGGGCTGGTGAAGCTGATTCGCGAGCTGTCGCCCGATTTTCCGATTCACGGCTCGACCCAGATGACGATTACGTCGCCGGAGGCGGTGGAGTTTACGAAGCCGTTCAACATGGAGCGGGTCGTGCTGGGGCGCGAAAACAACCTGAAGCAAATCCGGACGATCGGCGAGCAGGCGAAGCTTCCGATGGAGGTATTCGTGCATGGCGCGCTTTGCGTATCCTATTCCGGACAATGCCTCACCTCCGAAATGTGGGGCGGACGGTCCGCCAACCGGGGCGAATGCGCGCAGGCTTGCCGGCTGCCTTACGATCTGATGGTGGACGGCGAGCTGAAGCCGATGGGCGACGTGGCGTATTTGCTGTCGCCGAAAGATTTGGCGGCGATCGATCTGGTGCCGGAGCTGATCGAGGCGGGCGTCACGTCCTTCAAGATCGAGGGCCGGCTCAAAAGCCCGGAATATGTGGCAAATGTCGTGAGCAAATATCGGAAGGCGATCGACAGCTATTTCGACGGCGACCGGACGCCGCCTTCGAAGGAAGACGTGCGCGAGCTGCAGCAAAGCTTCTCGCGCGGCTTTACGCACGGCTTTCTGAAAGGGACAAACAACAAGCAGCTGGTGGAAGGAACGTTTCCTAAGAGCCGGGGCGTTTATTTGGGCCGCGTGGAGCGCGTCATGCGCGACGCGGTGTCGGTGCGGCTGGAAGCCCCGCTCAAGAGGGGCGACGGCATCGTATTCGACGCGGGCGACCCGACGAAGAAGGAAGAAGGCGGCCGCGTCTACGACTTGCGGCGTCACGGCGTCAAGATCGAGGGCGAAGCCGGCGAAGGAACGTTCGTCGAGCTGGTGCCCGGCCGCAACGACGTCGATCTGCGCAAGGTGCATGTCGGCGACCGCGTCTGGAAGACGAGCGATCCGGCGCTGGACAAGCGTCTTCGGGCGACGTTCGAGACCGACAAGCCGTACCGCGTCTTTCCGCTGCGCGTGAAAGCGACGGGAGCGGCGGGCGAACCGCTGCGGACGTGGTGGACGGACGAGGACAAGGGCACAACCGTAGAGATCGTCTCGGAGCTGGCGCTGGAAGAAGCGAAGAAACGTCCGATGGACGCGGCGCTGCTGGAGGAGCAGCTCGGACGTTTGGGCGGCACCGTCTATCAGCTGGACGGGCTGGAGTTCGCGCTGCAAGGCGATGTCATCTTGCCGATTCGCGAGCTGAACCGGATGCGCCGCGAAGCGGTCGAGCGGCTTGCGGGCGAACGGCCGAAGCCGCCGGTTTACGTGAAGCATGAGGTCGATGCGTTCGGCGACGCGCGGAACAACCGCCGCGATCCGGCGATCGACGGCAAAGGTTCGAAGCTGATTGCGCTGTGCCGCAGCGTCGAGCAGGTGGAAGCGGCGGCCGCAATGGACGTGTCGTATATTTATGCCGACTTTGAGTTTATCAAGCAGTTTCCCGCCGCCATCGCGGCCGCCCGCGCCGCGGGCAAGCCGATTGCGCTGGCGACGCCGCGCATTCATATGCCGAACGAAAACGGCTATCACGCCAATATATTGAAGCTGCAGCCGGATGCGGTGCTGGTGCGCAATACGGGGGCGCTCTATTATTATATGCGGGCGAGAGCCGCCCATCCGGACAAGCCGTTTCCGAAGCTGATCGGCGATTTTTCGCTGAACGTGGCGAACCATAAGGCCGTTAATTTGTTTGCGGACACCGGCCTGGAGCTCATTACGCCGTCCTACGACCTTAACATCCAGCAAATGATCGATTTGCTGGAGCGTTCGGATACGTCGAAGCTGGAGGTTGTCATTCACCAGCATTTGCCGATGTTCCATACGGAGCATTGCGTATATTGCACCTTCATGAGCGAAGGGACGGACTTTACGAATTGCGGCCGTCCGTGCGAGGAGCACCGGGCCTCGCTGCAAGACCGGATCGGCATGTCGCATCCCGTCCGGGTGGACGAAGGCTGCCGCAATACGGTGTACAATGCGATCGAGCAGTCCGGCGCCGAATATATTCGCCACTTCATCGAGCTCGGCGTACAGCATTTCCGCGTCGAGTTTCTGGAGGAATCGGCCGGCAAAGTGCGCGAGGTGCTCGGCCTGTACCGGGACGCGTTGGACGGCCGCATCAGCGGCACGCAAGTATGGCGCAGCCTGAAGGCGACCAACCAGCTCGGCGTAACGCGCGGGCAGCTGGTGAAGTAACCCGGCATAAGGCGGGGATAGCTGGTGAAGTAACCCGGCGTAAGGCGGGGTTATCCGGCGAATTACTTCGGTCGTGTAATCCGCGACAGCTCTGCGCAGCGTGTCATGTTAGCACCGGCGAATTAATTCGGTTGCGACGCTTGGGCAGCTGGTGAAGCCATCTAGTGAGACGCGCGGTTGGCTAGTGAAGCCCATGGCGTGACGTGCGGGCTGTCGCTGAAGCCGTTTGGCGTGACGCGGTGGTTAACTGGCGAATTAAATCGGTTGCGACGCTTGGGCAACTGGTGGAGTAATCCGGCGTAAAGCAGCTCGCTTCCCCACGCTAACGGACACCTGGTACGCTTAGAGATCGAAATAGACCAATGATACTTTCTAATGGACGTGAGAGCACTTTAGAGGGTAAATTGTGTTTGCAAAACGGGATTATTCCGGTTTAAGCGTATATGATGACCGTTAAATCCGCTGACTTCCGTTTTTGACCTTTTAAGATACGCTTATGTCCATTAGAAGTCGAGACTATGGTCTATAAACGATGTTTCTCCATCCACGCAACCGCCCAATCGACCAGATGGCGTTGCGGCAGCAGGCGGACATCCGCGTTTCCGATTCGGACGATGCGGACGTCCGCTTCTTTGTCGTACTGTTCGCCCAGCCGAACGAAATCGCCGTCGTCGACCGCCTGCGTCCGATAGGTCACCCATTCGCGCTTACCGTTGCGCATAATGGCGCTGCTTTCCTCCCCAAAGGCTTTGCCCGGAAACGCGGCTCTTGTTTCGGCAAGATGCAGCGAGGTGTTTTTGTCGTAACCGACCCCGATGAGCAGGATGCGGGTGTCCAGCCGGTACAGCTTGTCCAGGGGAGAACCTTCGCCGAAAATGTTGCTCAAGTCATGATGCTCGGTGACGTATTCCGCATGCTTGCCCACTGCGGCGAATGAGCGGGCCGGGTGCGCCGAACGTTTGGAACCGGGCCAGGTGCGGATCGTCTCGGCGACGGCGCCCATGCCGATGGACGGCGTGACGAGCGGATCGTAGGCCGGCCAATGCTCGCGGATCGCGGGCCACCATTCTTGGGGCTCCTGCCAGTGAACGCCCGTGGACGGATCGAGATTTTTCCACGTTTGCGTCGGAGCGGCAAGCGTTCCTTCTTCGCCGATGACGTCGAAAATGGCCCGAACAACCGTCTCCGCCCCGCCCGTCACGAAGCCCAGACGTTTCAGGGAGCAATGGACGATCACCGTCTGGCCTTTCGCCAAGCCGCATGCTTGAAAGCCGCGGACGAGGTCGGCCCGGTGCAGCAGCACTCGTTCTTCCATTTGTTGCGAATGTGTCATGCTTGTCATGTTCTCCTCTCCTTACGCGAAAATAAAATAACCCCGTTGCAGCCGCAGCGGGGTTGTCTTCGTGCCGAGGCACGAATAGATCAGAAGCCCTCAATTTGTGTGAACGAATTTAGCATAACGGAAACGGGATCAATTGGCAATGGGACAATGGGCGGCAAACGGCCTGTGTCGGGAAGTTAGGTGGTAATGGCACAATCGGCCATACAAATTAGGAGTGACTTCAGGGCAATCGGAAATGACGGAGGCAGCAGGTAAAAGGCGGGCGACAGGGGGCGGGCGACAGGGGGCAGGCGACAGGCGGAGGGCGGCGAGCGGCAGGGGGCAACAGACCCGTGTACCGGAAATCCGAAACTCTAAGGTCACGGACAACCTTACAGCTCCCCGCATACCGGAATCGGAAATTCTAAGGTCACGGACGACCTTACAGCCCCCCGCATACCGAAAATCCGAGACTCTAAGGTCATGGACGACCTTACAGCGCTCAGCATACCGGAAATCCGAGACTCTAAGGTCATGGACGACCTTACAGCCCCCCGCGTACCGGAAATCCGAGACTCTAAGGTCATGGACAACCTTGCAGCGCTCAGCATACCGGATATCCGAGACTCTAAGGTCATGGACGACCTTACAGCCCCCCCGCGTACCGGAAATCCGAAACTCTAAGGTCATGGACAACCTTGCAGCGCTCAGCATACCGGAAATCCGAGACTGTAAGGTCACGGACGACCTTGCAGCGCTCAGCATACCGGAAATCAGAAGCTCTAAGGTCACGGACGACCTTACAGCCCCCCGCATACCGGAAATCAGAAGCTCTAAGGTCACGGACGACCTTGCAGCGCTCAGCATACCGGAAATCCGAGACTCTAAGGTCATGGACGACCTTACAGCCCCCCGCGTACCGGAAATCCGAGACTCTAAGGTCATGTACGACCTTACAGCCCCCCGCGTACCGGAAATCCGAAACTCTGGTCATGGACAACCTTGCAGCCCCCCGCATACCGAAAATCCGAGACTCTAAGGTCATGGACGACCTTACAGCGCTCAGCATACCGGAAATCCGAGACTCTAAGGTCATGGACGACCTTACAGCCTCCCGCATACCGGAAATCCGAGACTCTAAGGTCATGGACGACCTTACAGCCTCCCGCATACCGGAAATCAGAAACTTTAAGGTCGTGGACAACCTTGCAGCGCTGCTGTTGACGAAAAACCGTACCTGTAAGTTCATGCGCGACCTTGCAGCGCCTCGCTTGTGCAATTCCGGCTGACCCAAGGCTGCAGACGATCTTAAACGACCTTATAAACGATGCAACCAAACAAAGCTCTTGAGGCATCTATAGAGTGAGGGTCCAATGCGAAGAGCGGCCGGTAAAGATAGAACGAGGCAGACGGGAAGATGGACGGGAACGGTTGAAGTATGATACATATACGGCAGTTGAAGCCAAGAGAACAGTTGACGCTGAAAGAATGGGACGGCTCGCGTCAAGAAGAGCGCAAGGACGGTGAACGCATGCTCGAGGAGCGCCGGATGGCGGAACAATTAAAAAAGAAAGAGCCTGAGGCGCTGCGCCGCGTCATGGAGCGTTACGGGAACGATGTGCTCCGCACCGCCGCTCTTCTTCTTAAGGATGCGCATTTGGCGGAAGATATCGCGCAAGAAACGTTTCTGACGGCGTACGAGCGGGCAAACCAGTACCGCGGCGAAGGGTCGCTGCGGGGCTGGCTGCTGCAAATTGCCGTCAATTTGTGTCGGGCGCGGATGCGGCGCGCTTCGTGGAAGCGCCTGCTGCTGTTGGGCGCCATGGTGGATGCGCCGCCGCCGCGGCGGCAACACCGCCGCGAAACGGATGCCGGAACAACGCCGGCTGCAGCCACATCTTCGGGCGGCTTTGAAGCGCCCGGCTCCGACCGTTGGGCCGACAGCGTCTCCCTTCGGAAAGAGCTCGAGCGCCTGCCGCTGCCTTATCGGGAAGTGACGGTGCTGCATTATTATCAGGAGCTGCAGGTGAAGGAGATCGCGGCTGTGTTGAAGGAGCCGGAAGGCACGGTCAAGAGCAAGCTGCTGCGCGCGCGCAAACGGCTGAAGAAGCAATTGGAGGAAGGGGATTGGAACGATGAGCAAACGATGGGATAACGGCAATTGGAAAAAGCGGCTTGACCGCGAGCTGTCGGATATTCAATTTGACGCCCGCTTGCAGGAGAAAGTGTTGAACCGCGCGGCCGCCGGCCGTAAAGGCGGACATGATCGCGCCGAGTCCCGGCCGTCGTTCTGGAACCGCGAGCTCCGCATCCCGCTGCCGGCTGCCGCCTTGCTGGTGCTGCTGATGGCCGCTCTGCCGGCCGCCGCCTGGCTGAACGGTTTATCGCCCGCGGCGCCGCCGCCTCGAGAAGCTGCCGGCAGCTCCGCCGGCTACGGCAAATCCGGCGGAGACTTGCCGGGAAGCGGAACCGCCGTTGAGTCCGATCGGACGCTTGTCGCGGCAGGCGGCATATTCCCCGCATCCCGGCTTTCGCTGTGGGAGGAGGAAGAGCGTTGATCTATGTCAAAGTGAAGGTGCGAACGCTGGCGCTGCTGCTCCTCCTCGTGATGGCCGCTGCGGGAACATGGGCCGCATGTTCGGCACTTCCGTCCTATTATTTTGACCAGGGGCAATACGATAAGGTGCTGGAGCGGTATCCGCAGCATCATCTGGCGCAGCCTTCCTTGTTTTGGCTGGCTGAAGACGCCATGTCTTCCGTCCGGACGCCGGGCGAAGGATTGATCTACGTATTGTCCTCCGGCGCAAGCTCGGCGGGCGGCAGTCTGCCCGGATCGGAGGAGCTTGCGCGTTCCCGCGACAAGCTGGAAGCTTTCATCCGTCAATATGAAGGGACGTTAAATGTTAGCCAGTTGAAATATAACTTGGGCAAACTATATTTCCAGGACCGCGAATGGGATCGGGCAGAGGCGCTGTTCCGGGACATTTCAGAGCTTTCCGGCGAAACTTTCTTTCATTCCGAAGAATTGGCCAAGCTGCTAAACATATTGGCGTCGCGTCACGAGCGAGAGGGGAGCGCTCCTTCCTTGGAAGGCCGAATCGTCATTGGCGAACGGCCGGCGGCCGGAGCTTTCGTTGTCCTTCACCGCGCGGACGACAACGGCTGGCATTCCCCTCCGCTCTTGCACGAACGCGTTGCCATTGCCGACGAGCAAGGTTATTACCGGTTTTACGACGCGGAGCCGGGCGAATACGAGGTTGGCGCAGGGTTGCGGCCCGAGGAAATCGACGGCTACTACTTGACGCAAAACGACGCGCCAACGGTAAAGCTCACAGAGGACGGAACCGGCCGCTACGACATTCGTTTTGTCCCCCAGGTAACCGTCATCTCGCCTGTTAACGCGGAAACGGTGGAAGGCGACGAGCTTCGCTTTCAATGGGAGCCTTACGAAGGAGCGGATTATTATCAAATTTCGATGACCTCCCGCTATATCGGGCGGGACGGCAAGGCGACCGGTTCAAGCGTCACGATGCATTTGACCGATGACAAGCATCGCGGCACGGAAGCGGCGTATTCCGTTCGGGAGCTGCGCAAGCTGCACCGGGGAGCGGGCAAGTCGGTCGACCGGGACGGGAACGTGTTAATCGTTCCAAGCTCGCTGCTCGGCGCCGTTTATCCCGGCGGGCAGTTTATTTGGTCGGTGGAGGCCTATTCGGCGGACGGCCGCAAGCTGTCGAGCTCGGCGGGTTATTTTATGGACGACAAGAGAGCGGCTCCCTGGTTCCGCACGGCGGAGGACGGGATGCAGGAGGGCGACAGGCTGGTGCTGCAGGCCCGGTATAAGGAAGCGATTGCGGCTTATCGGAAGCAGGGCGACGACGATCACGCGCTCCGGGTGTTGGCAAGGTTTGAGCTGATCGGCATTGATGAGCCGTGGGACGGCAATCCCGCCCGGGCGCTCTCATATTTGGAACGGATCAAGGATCCGTCGCCGAGCGATTTGGAGTTGCTGGAGGAGATGAGAAAGAAGGCCGGCGCTCATTAGGAACCCTGTTGCCGGAAAGCCGGCGATTCGTTGACACCCGGCATTCGCTGCTTTAGCATGAAGAGAGCGGCGGCGCTTACACTCGCTGATGAATAGACCCGAGTGCCGGCGGCCCGCCGCTGCTGTTTTTTATGGATCGGAAGCGAGGCGTGAACATGAACAATATAAGCGGCAATTGGTTTGCGAATTGGCGGCATGCGTTTAAGCTCGATCCCGACAAGGAGCTGTCCGACGAGGCGCTGGACCGGCTGTGCGCATCGGGAACGGATGCGATCATCGTAGGCGGCTCAAGCGGCGTCACGTTTGAGAATACGGTAGACCTGCTGTCCCGCATTCGGCGGTATGAGGTCGATTGCGCGCTGGAGGTATCGACTTTGGAAGGCGCCGTGCCCGGCTTCGACGGTTATTTTGTGCCGCTGGTGCTTAATACGGACCGGCCGGAATGGATCATTGGCAACCAGCTCGAAGGGCTGAAGGAATACGGCGCTTTCGTTCCGTGGGATATAACGGCCGCCCAAGGCTATGTCATTTTGAACCCGGACGCGACGGCCGCCAAGCTGACGGGAGCCCGGACCGCATTGGACGAAGCGGATATCGCCGCCCATATTCGGCTGGCGGACCGGCTGTTAAGGCTGCCTTCGGTCTATATCGAATACAGCGGCAAGTTTGGCGATATGGCGATGCTTAAGGAAGCGAGAAGGCAGCGGCGGGACGCCCGGCTGTTCTACGGCGGCGGCATCGACGGTCCGGACAAGGCGGCGCAGGCGGCCGATTTCGCCGATACGATCGTCGTCGGCAACGTAGTATATGCCGATCTGGAGGCCGCATTGTCCACCGTACAGGCGGTTCGTGCGCAAAGATAGTCGAATGGCCGGAATCCCTTCGGCCTCCCGGCGACTATAATAGTATAGCCGAAGGAGGCCGGGCAGGAGGGAGAGGATGAAAGCGACCGTCGCAGGCTCCTGCAACGGGAAGGGCGGCAAGCTCTTTCCTGCGAAGGGGATGAAAAAGCGTTGCCGCGCCGGACGGACGAAGCGCCGGCTTAAAGCCGTTGTTTATTATTATGTCGCATTGGGAGACGGGGTCAAAATGGCGTTTGCGGCCGGGGATGCCATCCCCGGATACGGCAGCCGGATTCCGGAGCCGCGCAAGGTGAGCGTGACGAACGTGTTTGTGGACGGCATGCTGCAGTCCCCGGACCTGTATGTCGTGGAGCCGGGAGTCATCCGTTTCTTTTCCGATCAGCCGCCTCCTCCCAAATCGCGCATTATTGCCCAATTTATCGTCATTCGAGACCGTTAGGGCGCAGGTCCGCCATAACCGGACAAAAGGGTCGTCTCCTCCGTGAGACGGCCCTTTTGTTTGGAACGGATGATTAAGAGTAGGTAGTGACGACTTGGAAGATCGTAAAGACGACGCGCGCTTCGGACGGAATCGTCGCAGCCGTGGCGGAAGTGAGCTCCAGCACGGCAGCCGTAGCGTCCGTCACCAGTCCTTCCTCTTGAACCTGGCCGTCTACGATCAGCTGGTAGGCGTATTCCGTGCCGGCAGGAGGCGTGCTGATATCGACGGCGAACTGCGTAATGGGCGCGCCGGTATCGTCTAGCCAGGCTTCCGCTCCGGGTCCGATATCCGTTGCCGTTCCCGCTGGCAGCGCGATGCCGCCGACGGGCGCGGTCATGAAGTAATTCAGAATGTCGTAGGTTACGGCAACCGAGATGGAACGGGGCAAAATTAAGCTAGCCATAGTAATCACCTCCTCTACAGCCAGTAGATGCCGAAGCCGGAGGCCGCGTAACGGACAAACGTTATCGTTCAATCGCCGACGGCGGCAGCCGCCCGGCAAGGCGGCGGCCGTGCCGCCGATAATTAATGGCATGAATTTGGCCCGGCAAATTGACATGCAGGCGGGTCGTTGACTAAACTGGAAATAGGCGAACAAATGGCGAACAAAGCATGAGCTTTCAACGCTGTTTTTTGTCCGAAATCATTGAAGGAGTCCTACTATGTTTAATTATACAGGCATCGAAGAGGCGGTTCGAAAGCTGAATCCCCCGCAACGCGAAGCGGTTCAGGCGACGGACGGCCCTTTGCTTATTATGGCCGGGGCGGGCAGCGGCAAGACGCGCGTGCTGACGCACCGCATCGCCTATTTGATCGAGAAGAAGCGGGTGGCGCCATGGAGTATTCTGGCCATCACCTTTACGAACAAGGCGGCAAGGGAAATGCAGAACCGGGTCGCCGCTCTTGTCGGTCCTTCGGGCGGGGACATTTGGGTATCCACGTTCCACTCGATGTGCGTCCGCATTTTGCGCAGGGATATCGACCGGATCGGATTTACGTCCAACTTCTCCATCCTGGATTCGGCGGACCAGCTGTCGGTCATCCGGGGATGCATGAAGGATCTGAATATCGATACGAAAAAAATCGAGCCCAAAGCCGTTCAGGCGGCGATCGGCGGCGCGAAAAACGAGCTGATTGCTCCGGAACGGTACGAGGAAAAGGTCGGGGACTATTTTCAAGGCATCGCCGCCAAAGTATACGCCATGTATCAACGCCGGTTGAAAAGCAACAACTCCCTCGATTTCGACGACCTCATCATGATGACGATCAAGCTGTTCAAGGAAGTGCCGGAAGTGCTGGAATTTTACCAGAACAAGTTCCGTTACATCCATGTCGACGAATATCAGGACACGAACCGGGCGCAATATATGCTGTGCCGGATGCTGGCGGACAAGCATCACAATATTTGCGTCGTCGGAGACAGCGACCAGTCCATCTACCGATGGAGGGGCGCCGACATTACAAATATCCTCAACTTCGAGAGCGATTATCCCGAGGCGCGGGCCATTATGCTGGAGCAAAATTACCGTTCTTCGGCCAATATTTTGGAAGCGGCCAATGCCGTCATCAAGCGGAATACGGGCCGCAAGCCGAAGAAGCTGTGGACCGATCAGGGGGCGGGCGATCCGATAGCCTTTTATTACGCCGATTCGGAGCATGACGAAGGTTATTACGTAGCCGGACAGATCCGCAAAGCCGTAGGCAAAGGGCGGAGATATTCGGATCATGCGATTTTGTACCGGACAAATGCCCAGTCCCGCGTAATCGAGGAAATTTTGATCAAATCGGACATCCCTTATCAGATCGTAGGCGGCATCAAGTTCTACGACCGGAAGGAAATCAAGGACCTGCTCGCTTACTTGCGCCTGGTATCCAATCCGGATGACGATATCAGCCTGGCGCGCATCATTAATGTGCCGAAGCGGGGTATCGGGGACACGACGGTGGGCAAGCTGGAAGATGAAGCGCTGCGCCGGGGAACGTCGGTCTACCGGGTGCTGGAGCATTTGGACGAGCTGGACATCAAGGGCAAAACAAGGTCGCAGCTTGCGGAGTTTTATGAAATGATCCGCAATCTGCGGGCGATGGTCGAGTATTTGTCGGTGACGGAGCTGACGGAAAAGGTACTGGAATTGTCGCAGTACCGGCTGGAGCTGCAGCGGGAAAATACGCTGGAGTCCAAAGCCAGAATCGAGAACATCGACGAGTTTCTGTCCGTCACGATGGACTTCGAGGCGCGCAACGAGGACCGCTCTCTTGTAGCCTTTCTGACGGATCTGGCCTTGATCGCCGATATCGATTCGATGAACGATGCCGCGGAAGAAGCGGAGAAGTCGAACGACGCCGTTGTGCTGATGACGATGCACAGCGCCAAGGGGCTGGAGTTTCCGATCGTCTTCATTATCGGGATGGAGGAATCGGTCTTTCCGCACAGCCGGGCGCTGAACGACAACGAAGAGCTGGAGGAAGAGCGCCGCTTGGCCTATGTCGGCATTACGCGCGCCGAGGAGCAGCTCTATATGACCTGCGCTCGTACGCGGACGCTGTTCGGCCGGACGGGCATGAACCTTCCTTCGCGGTTTCTGGAGGAAATCCCGGAAAGCGTGAGGCGGTTGGATTCGTCTGCGGGCGCCGGGGGTGGGTTTGCGCGCGCTTCGGGCCGCTTTGCGCAAGGCGGCGCAGGCGGCGGCGCTCCCGGCTTCGGTTACCGGGCGCCTGCCGGGGGCGGCCAATCCGCCGCGCCAAGCGGAAGCGGCGTCCGCGTAAGCACGCCGCTGGATGCGGCCCGCGCCGCCCAGGCGGGCGCGAAGCAAGCCGGAGCGTCCGTTCCAGGCGATTACGCCGCCGGGGATCGCGTCGCGCACGGCAAATGGGGCGAAGGCGTCATCGTCTCCGTCAAGGGGCAGGGCAACGAAAGCGAGCTGCAGGTCGCCTTCCCGGCGCCGGTCGGCATCAAGCGGCTGCTCGCCGCGTTTGCGCCGATTACCAAGCTGTAAATCATCTCTCATGTATGATAAATAAGGGAGGATCTCCGTGAACGCTCAATTGGAACGGATGAAGGAGCTTGCCGCGATTATCGCCGAGCATAATTATTATTATTATACGCTGGATCAGCCGCAGATCGACGACGCGGATTACGACAAGCTTTACGACGAGCTTGTCGCGCTGGAGAAGGAGACCGGGGTGACGCTGCCCGATTCTCCGACGGTCCGGGTTGGCGACGAGCTGCTGAGCGGCTTCGAGCAGCATCGTCACAGAGCGCGTCTCTGGAGTCTGGACAAGGCCCAGGATCAAGAGGATCTGCTTGCGTGGAACGCCCGCGTGCTGAAGGCGATTGCGGATTACAACGCCAAGCATCCGGACGAGGAGCCGCTGCCGGCGCCCGGCTACGCGGTGGAGCTGAAGTTTGACGGCCTCACGCTCAATTTGACGTACGAGAACGGGCAGCTCGTGCAGGCGGCGACCCGCGGCAACGGCACGGTCGGCGAATCGATTTTGGCGCAAGTCCGCACGATTCGCTCCGTGCCGCTGTCGATCCCTTTTACGGGCGGATTGATCGAGGTGCAAGGGGAAGGCATTATGGCGCTGTCGGTGCTGTCAAAGTACAATGAGACGGCCGAGGAGCCGTTGAAAAACGCCCGCAACGCCGCCGCCGGCGCGCTGCGCAACTTGAACCCGAAGGTAACGGCGGAGCGCCGGCTGGACGCTTTCTTTTATAATATCGGGTATGCGGAGGGCGTATCCTTCCGGAATCATCAGGAGATGCGGCAGTTTCTGATCGACAATAAATTCAAGGTCAACGCCAATACGACCTACTTCGATTCTATCGAGGAAGTAAGCCGGCAACTGGCAGCCATCGCGGACATGAGGCATACGTTCGACTTTCTGATCGACGGCGCGGTCGTCAAGCTGACGGATATGCGCACGCGCGAAGCGCTCGGCTATACGGATAAGTTCCCTCGCTGGGCCGTAGCGTTCAAGTTCGAGGCGGAGGAAGCGGCGACCGTTCTGGAGTCGGTGTCGTGGGAGGTCGGACGCACGGGCAAAATTACGCCGGTCGCCCGGGTAGAAGCGGTCGAGCTGGCGGGCGTTACGGTACAGAACTGTACGCTGAACAATATCGGCGATATCGAACGGAAAAACTTGAAGCATGCGCTGGGCACGCTCGTCAATATTCGCCGTTCCAACGACGTCATTCCGGAAATATTGGGCAAGGCGGACGACGAGCCGGGCCGCGAGATTGTTTATCCCGAAGCTTGTCCGGCTTGCGGCACCGTTCTGGAGCAGCGGGGCGCTCATCTATTTTGCAACAACAAGCTGGGCTGCCGGCCGCAGCTGATCGGACGCATTACCCATTTTGCCTCCAGGGACGCAATGGATATCGAATCGTTCAGCATCATGACGGCGGAGCAGCTGTATGACGAATGCGGCGTACGGGATCCCGCCGATCTGTACGGCTTGACGTTTGACGACTTGATCAAGCTTGAGCGGTTCGGCGAAAAAAAAGCGCAGAAGCTGCTGGATGCGTTGGAGAAGTCGAAGGATCGCGATTTGGCGGCATTTCTGTTTGCTTTAGGCATTCCGAACACCGGCAAAGCAACGACCAAAATGCTCGCGGACCATTATCGAAGCCTTGACGCCATTATGAACGCGACGGCGGAGGAGTTGGTGGGCCTGCCGGACATCGGCGGCATCGTGGCGGAAAGCATCGTCGGCTTTTTCTGCGATCCCGTAATCGTCGAAAGCATTTCCCGGATGCGCGGTTACGGCGTGAAGGCGGAGGCCGAGCAGGCGGCGGAAGTTAGGCAGGACAGCCCGTTCAGCGGCAAAACAGTCGTATTGACGGGGACGCTGACCGGCATGACCCGGGACGAGGCGGCTCGCAAGCTCGAAGCGCTCGGCGCCAAAGTGGCCGGCAGCGTATCCAAGAAGACGGATTACGTGATCGCAGGCGAAAATGCCGGCAGCAAGCTGACCAAAGCGCGCGATTTGGGCGTGACGGTGATCGAGGACGAAGCTGAGTTTTTGCGGCTGTTGGGCGAATGAAGGCCGTATGATGTGATTGAAAGACTTCGTAGAATGACTTCCTATCCGATAGGATTGTTCCATTAATGATGATCGGATAGTTGCGCTGGGTAATTGACATGAAGCGGCTGTTTCCGGGCGTAAATAACCTCTGAGACAGCCGGCTTTTATTAGTGGAAAAATATACAAGTTGTATTCTGATTTCAGCTGTGGTACATTATTTCTTGTCGCTTCGAACGACAGCATATCGGCTGAATGATTGCAAAACAAATGCAAAAAAGACGCTTGACATGATGTCGAGAAGATGATAAAGTATTATCTTGTCACGACGAAAGTTACTGACAAGCAAGTTCTTTGAAAACTGAACAAATGGAATACGTCAATTTTTAATCAAAGCCTAGCTTTGATCTATGAGCAAGTCAAACCAACCTTTTTGGAGAGTTTGATCCTGGCTCAGGACGAACGCTGGCGGCGTGCCTAATACATGCAAGTCGAGCGGAGTTTCAAGGCGTGCTTGCACAACTTGAAACTTAGCGGCGGACGGGTGAGTAACACGTAGG
>Ga0065721_10048832_pt1 | contig 74364 bp, 61 predicted proteins | sample Mesricmetagenome_FD_59108 | JGI IMG/M metagenome (GOLD analysis project Ga0065721, IMG submission 59108) | Mesophilic microbial community from rice straw/compost enrichment Sample: eDNA_1 v2 (version 2) | ecosystem: Engineered > Solid waste > Grass > Composting > Bioreactor | place: USA: Davis...
CGTCGCCTTACGGCTGGCCGGTGGTTGGCTGGCCGTCGGACATTCCCGCCATTACCAAGGCGCAGGCGGATGAATTTTACGCCACCTATTATTCGCCGCAGAACATCACGTTGATCCTGGTGGGCGATTTCAAGGCGGATCATGCCGAGCAGCTCGCCCGGAAATATTTCGAACGCATTCCGCGCGGAAAGAAGGCCCCGCCGGAAGTCATCACGCAGGAGGTGAAACAACTCGCCGAGAAACGCATGTATGCCGAGGCCGACACGAATCCGCAGGTTGATATTCTCTGGCATACGGTTCCTTTCATGCACAACGATTCCTACGCGCTGGACATTCTGGCGCAGATTCTCTCCACACGCACCGGGCGGTTGTATAAAAGCCTCGTGCTCGGCAGCGGGGTGGCCACGGACGTTTTTGCGGATCAGGGCTCTCAGAAATGGGAGGGTTATTTCAATGCGGGCGGCGAGGCGCGCGAAGGCCACACGCCGGAGGAAGTTGAACAGGGGATTTACGAGAACCTCGAACGGCTCAAGAACGAGGATGTGCCCGCCGAGGAACTGCAGAAGGTGAAGAACAACTTCGCCGCGGCGGAATACCGCCGACTTACAGCCAACTACCCGATCCTGATGCACCTGATTTTCAATGAAGGAAGCGGGGACTGGCGGGAGATCAACGAAGCCGGCCAGAAGATTCAGGCGGTCACCGCTGCAGACGTGAGACGCGTCGCCAACAAATATTTCACGAAGGAGAATCGCACCGTCGCGATCTACAACCGCAAGGCAGCATCCAATCAGACCGCCTCCAAGTAAGCCTAAGCCGTTTCACCGACATGAAATCCAAGCTCCTTTCTGCCATTGCTGCACTCACCGCCACCGCATTGATCTTCGGCGCCGGTTGCTCGACGAAATCCAAACCGTCCGGAAGCGCGACTGCTGACATCAAATCCGCGCCGACACAGAAAACCAGCGGCATTCCCGATCGCCCTGAGAAGATTCAGTTTCCGCCACTCGCCTACGAACCACCCGATCCCCGCGAATATCGATTCCCGCTGAAAACCGGACCCGTTGCCTACATTGTTCAGGATCGCGAATTGCCGCTCGTGAATGTCGTCATCTACGTCCGCACCGGGTCCTATCTCGAACCCTCCGGCAAGGAAGGTCTGGCGGATTTGACCGGATATCTGCTGGCACGCGGTGGTACCCAATCGAGAACCGCTGAAGAACTGGAAGAGCGCCTCGCGTTTCTCGCAGCCAACCTGAATTCCGGCGTCGGCGACTCCCATGGCATCGTCAGCTTAAACCTTCTTTCAAAAGACCTGGATGAAGGGCTTTCGATTCTCCGCGAAGTTCTGACGTCGCCGCGGTTTCAGGACGACAAGATCGCCTTGCGCAAACAGCAGACGCTCCAGGCGATGAAACAACGCAATGACGATTCCAGTTCCATCGAATCGCGCGAAGCGGCCTTTCTCGCGTATGGCGAAGAATTCTGGGCAAACCGCTATACCACGGCGCCTTCGCTCGAATCGATTTCAAAGCCGGACATGCAGGAGTTCCATCGGCGTTGGTTCCATCCCCAGAACTTTGTCGTGGCCGCGAGCGGCGATTTCGATCGCGAACAAATGGCCGGCAAACTGGAAAAGCTTTTTTCCGACTGGCCGTTCCAGGGAGACAAGCCCGGCCCGATTCCAACGAATACGACATTTGCTGCGTCCGGTGTTTACATCGTGAACAAGGCGGACGTGAATCAGGGCCGCGTGGCCATGATGCTGCCGGGGGTGATGCGCGACGACCCGGATTACTTCGCCATTACGATCATGAACGACATCCTGGGTGGCGGCGGTTTCACCTCGCGCATCATGAGCCGCGTCCGGTCCGATGAAGGACTGGCTTACTCGGCGTTCTCGAGCATTCCAGGCGGCGTGTATTATCCGCTCACCGTTACCGCAGGATTTCAGTCCAAATCCCGAACCGTGGCCTACGCGGCATCGTTGATTCTCGAAGAGTTTAAACGAATCAGCTCCGAAGCCGTCGGTGAACAGGAACTCACCACTGCCAAGCGCGGCTTCATCGAACGTTTCCCGCGAACGTTCTCCACCAAAACCCAGGTTGCGACGCAGTTTGCGATGGATGAATTCACCGGCCGTTTTGCGAAGAATCCCGATTACTGGAAACAGGTGCGTCCGAAAATCGAAGGTGTCAGCCGGGAAGACGTGCTGCGCGTGGCGAAAGAACGCCTCTCGGTGGACAAGCTCGTGATTCTCGCCGTCGGCGACAAAGAGGAGATTCTGCTCGGTCATCCGAATTATCCGGTGAATCTCCAGGATCTCGCCAGTGGCAAAGTGACCGAGCTGCCTTTGCGCGATCCGCTCACGATGAAACCGCTGACGGACGGAACGAAATAAAGACCGCGCTTCAGTCGTGCGGCATTTGAAAGATGAAATCCTCGAAACAAATTCGTGCGGATTGCATTCCTTCATGGCTTATTGATGCGGCATGAACATTCAGGTGGCAGTTCTCTGTGACGCGGCAACCGACGACAACGGCAAGCTGAACCTTCTCGGCGCATTCGACACGATTTACGCCCAGCAGCTCCCGGCCGTGCATCCACAGTGCTCGCTCGCTCTGCGGGTGACCTTCGGCCATGAAGATGAAGGCAACCACGACATGCGATTGAACTTTGTGGACGCGGACGGGCGTTCGATCATGCCGCAGATCCCGATACCGTTGAACATCACCCTGCCGGGCGACACCCATTTCACCACTCGAAACTTCATCGTGAACATTCAGCAGCTGAAGTTTGAAACGCCGGGGTTGTATTCGATGGACATCGTCTTCGACGGCCGCACCCATGCGAGCATTCCGATGCTGGTGAAATACACGCCCCCGGTTCAGCCACCGCTGTGATTTCTCCAGGCCGAAAAAGTGTTTCGTCTGCACAGTTCGAGCCCTACACTGCGGCCATGATGGCAACAGAACTGACCGGGTTGAGCGAGTCCGGTTCGGATGTTTCCTTTCAATTTTTTCCCTCATGAGTTCAACCGCGATCAATTCGAACCAGCTTCAGGTTGCCCGTGAGGTTTACAAACGGATCACGGCCAACGTGAGCAAGGTGATGCAGGGGCAGGCCGAAGCGACGCGCACGCTCATGGCGGCGCTTGCAAGCGGCGGCCACGTGTTGCTCGAGGATTTTCCCGGCACAGGGAAAACCACACTCGCCAAGGCGCTCGCCCGGTCGCTCGACGCCACGTTCAAACGGGTGCAGTTCACGCCGGATTTGCTGCCGTCCGATATCCTCGGCGTTTCCGTTTACAGTCAGCGCGACCAGCAGTTCCACTTTCACCAGGGACCGGTGTTCACGAACGTTTTGCTGGCGGATGAAATCAACCGCGCATCACCTCGAACCCAGTCGGCCCTGCTCGAGGCCATGGGCGAAAGCCAGGTGAGCGTGGATGGCGAGCGCCATTTCCTTTCGGAATTCTTTTTTGTGATTGCAACCGAGAACCCGGTGGAGTTTCGCGGAACCTATCCGTTGCCGGAGGCGCAGATGGACCGGTTCGCGATGCAGTTCACGCTCGGCTACGTGCAGCCTTCCGAGGAGGTCGCCATCCTGACTGCGCAGCAGCACAATCATCCGCTGGACGCGCTGCAACCCTGTGCGACTGTATCGGACGTTTTGACGCTGAAACACGCGGTGGAAAGCGTGCGGATCAGCGATGAGTTGAAGCGTTACATCGTCGATCTCGTCGCCGCGACCCGCTCCGCCAACGGCGTGCAGCTCGGCGCGAGTCCCCGCGCGTCGCTCGCCCTCATGAAGGCGGCCCAGGCGCTGGCACTGTTTGACGGACAGGAATTTGTCACCCCGGAACAGATTCAGGAACTTGCCGTTCCGGTGATTGCGCACCGGCTGGTGATGCAGCCGCAGGCAAAATTTTCGGGCGTAACGGCCCGCAACGTTGTCGAAGAAGTGTTGAAGAAAGTCAAAGTGCCGGCGTGAATTTTTTCCTGAGAATCCTTTACCGCTTCTACCGGGTGACGTCCTGGTTCCGGTACAGGGTAAAGCGGCGGCTGACGCAGGCGGGATGGCTGGTGGTGATTGCGCTTGCGGCTTCGGCCACCATGGGAATCGACACAGAAAACACTGTGGCCTATCAGGCATTCACGCCGTTGTTCTGCCTGTTTATTGCCGCTGCTGTCTTTTCGTTCCGCTTTCGCGCGAAGTTCTCCGTGACACGCCAGCTTCCCCGATTCGGCACCGCACAGGTTCCCTTCCGATACACCATGGTGCTGAACAATCTCGGCAAGAAAGCTGAATCCGATCTCACCGTGCTGGAGATGCTTGCCGATCCGCGCCCGACATTCGAGGAATGGCGCAGCGTCCAGCTGGCCAATGAGCGAAAGCTCCGTCCTTTCCGGCTCGGTCAGGCCCGAAACCGAAATCCATTCCGGCGATCCGTTGAAAAACACGCGTCCGTTCCCGTCGCTCAACCGGAAGATCCGGTTCGTGTGACCATGGAACTGACTCCGTTGCGGCGCGGCATTATCAGTTTTGAAGGCGTGTCTCTGGCCCGTCCGGATCCTTTCGGACTTTGCCGCGCGTTCAGTTCGGTTCCCGCCCGGCAACAGGTGTTGATTCTCCCCAAACGTTTTCATCTGCCCCCGATTGCGTTGCCGGGAACGACCAAATACCAGGAAGGCGGCGTCGCAATGGCCAGCAACATCGGACAGAGCGATGAATTTGTGGCGCTGCGAGATTATAGGCGCGGCGATCCGCTGCGACACATTCACTGGCGCAGCTGGGCAAAGGCCGGGAAACCGATCGTGAAAGAGTACGACGACGAATTTTTCGTCCGCCATGCGCTCGTGCTCGACACGTTCACGGATGATCCCTACAGCGACGCTTTTGAAGATGCAGTGTCCGTCGCAGCATCGTTTGCCTGCACGCTGTCGTTGCAGGAATCGCTGCTCGATCTTCTTTTTGTCGGAACCGAGGCATATTGCTTCACGGCGGGACGCGGACTGGCGCATTCCGATCACATGCTGGAAATTCTGGCCGGTGTATCTGCGTGTGAGGACAAACCGTTCAGCACACTGGAAAACATGGTCCTGGAACATTCCGGCTCCGTGAGTGGATGCATCTGTGTTCTGTTGAACTGGGACGAACAGCGCCGAACCTTTCTGAAGAAGCTGAAGTCTTTGAATGTTCCGGTGTTGACGCTTCTCGTTGTTGAATCCGGGCAGGCAGAGGCATTTGAGAAACGGATCGGACAGGATCGGCCCGAGCATTTTCACATTCTTGAGGCCGGCCGCGTTCAGGAAGGACTCACGAGACTGAAATGAGAACGCCACCCTTTCTCGTTGGAGCCGCCCTCGTGTTCTGGGGCTGGCAGACCGATTTCCTTCCGCTGAGCATTGTGATGGCGGCGGTGCTTGAAGCGTCGCGAATGACGCGCGCCCGCTGGGAGTTTTCTGACGAAGATTTCAGCCGTATCTGGACGATCTGCACCCTGCTGTTTCTGGGCATTGCCGTTTATGCATTCACGGACAATGGCGGCCCGGCCCGTTTCGGCAGTTTCTTTCAGAACCCCTCCCCCGCCACACAAAGCAGCGCGGGTGCTGTGACATCCAGAACCGCATCCACCATGCTGCGCTGGCTCCCGATGGTGCTCTTTCTGTTCATCGCTGCCCAGGCCTACAGCACTCGCGAGGATATTCCGCTTTCGACCATTTCGCTGATTCTCCGCCGTCGCTGGAAACGCGCGGCCAAGGAAGGAGTACCATTGCCCGGCATCCGCGGCGTGAATGTCGCCTTCCCCTACTTTGCAGTCTGTCTCTTTGCCGCGAGCGTACATCCGGCCGATGGGCAGGGATATTTCTGGGGATTTTGTGCGCTCGTCACGTGGGCGCTGTGGTCCAATCGGACCCGACGGTTTGGCGTTTTCGTGTGGGCGGCCGTTCTTGGAGTGGCATTCGTAGGCGGTTTCTTTGGCCAGTATGGCGTCGGTCGCCTGCAGAATTACATTCAGAATCTCGATCCCCGATGGTTCGAACGCTTCGCCCGCAATCAGGGCACCGACCCGTCGCATTCACGAACACAGATCGGCCGCCTCGGCCAGATCAAGCAGTCGGGAAAAATAGTCATCCGCGTGGAACCCAAAGAAGGCGTTCCACCCGACTACCTGCGCGAGGCCTCCTATCGAATTTATGGCGAACGTTACTGGCGTGCCGGTCCCTCGCGCGAAAGCTTTCAGGTGGTTCCTCAGGAAACCAACAACCTGGCTTTCATCCTGATCGGAAAAACGAATTTTTCCTCCGCGCAGATCACGTGTTATCTGGAAGGCTTCTCACGCGAGTCCGGCGTCCCATTGGGTCTGCTTCCTCTTCCATCCGGATCGGGTCGTCTTGAGGAATTACCTGTCTTCGTTTTGAGGATGAACAACCTGGGCGCCGTTCTCGCTGAAGGTCCCGGTCTCGTCACCTTCAAGGCCCAGTTCGGTCCCGGTCTAACAGCGGATTCCGCGTTTGATCCATCCGAAACGATTTCGATCACGAACTTCCCTGGCCGCCGCGCGCGCCAGAACACGCAAGGCCGCCCGCCAGTGGTGGCAAATCCCGACCTGATCGTTGATCCCGCCGAGCGGCCTGCGTTGTCGCAGGTGATATCCAATCTCAATCTTGCTCCCGGCAACCGTGTGGCCGCGCTTCGAACACTCAAATCCTTCTTCGAAACCAACTTCACCTACAGCACCTGGCTGGAGACGCCGAATTTGTTGAACACCAACCTGACACCATTGGGAGCATTTCTCACACGAACGCGGCGTGGGCACTGTGAATATTTCGCAACGGCGACGGTATTGCTGTTGCGCGAGCTTGGAATCCCCGCGCGTTACGCCGTTGGCTATGCGGTCCATGAAAAATCTGGACGCGAATACGTCGTTCGCCTTCGCGATGCGCATGCGTGGTGCCTCGTCTGGAACGAGCGATTGAACATCTGGCAGGATTTCGACACCACACCGGCGTCCTGGATTGAGGAGGAAAGCAGGAACGGATCGCCGTTTCAGAAACTTTCTGATCTCTGGACCTGGGCAGGATTCCAGTTCGCCAAGTTTCGATGGGGCCAGAGCAACTTTCGCCAATACATGCTCCTGGCGCTGATTCCCGCGACGCTTCTCCTCGGCTACCAGATTTTCGCCCGTAGAAAACGGAAACGGAATCGATCGACGGAATCCGAACTGGAACGGATCTGGCCGGGAATCGATTCGGAATTCTACAAAATCGAACAGAAACTCGCCGCCCGAGGCATCGGGCGTCGCACCAACGAACCGCTCATGAACTGGTTTGAACGCGCGGTGTCCGACCCCGATGTCGCAACCGCCGCGAAATCACTCCGGGAAATTCTCCGGCTCCACTATCAATACCGATTCGATCCGAATGGCCTTGATGCCGCGGAACGGGAACGACTGCGATTTGCTGTGGAGAACTGCCTGAAGGAGCTGAACCGGCAACCGACCAAACAAGCCGCGCAACGATAAGCGAACGAAGATTGAACCGCTTCGCCGCAGGCTGACAGCGCCACCAGGTGCCAGCGCAATCCTTCCGTTCAAACGACCGGGGGACCCGCCACTCGAACTGCGTAATCCCGCCCATCGAGCGTCAGCGTAAGCTCAGCGCCTGTTTGATTTGCCTCGCGACGGACGTATCCGAGAAGGTGAATCGTTCCATCCCTGCCAGCAGCGCTGGTGATGTTGCCGACTTCTGTTCCCGCAGCCGTCAGTGCCGTTCCTTTCGGCGGGAGTTCCTTCATCTCCGACGACGCCGTCAATCGGCACAGACTGCGGTTCACGTGGCCGATGCTGTGGATTCGATTGATGACCTCCTGCCCGATGTAACAGCCCTTGTTGTAGCTGATCGCCGCCGTTTCGATTCCGCATTCCTGCGCGAGATGCGATTCGTCCATGTCAGCACCAAAGCGCGGCACGCCTGCAACAATGCGGGCTGTCTCAAAAGCATTCCATCCGACCGCCCTACCGCCTTGCGCACGGGCAGCCGCAATCAGCCGATCGGCGACGGCGCCGAGCGACGCAGTTGGAACGAACAGATCGAACCCTGCAGAATTCAACCGCGGACGGTTCATCAAATAGATTTCACCCCAGGTTGCATCCGAGACGCTGACGAACTGGAATCGCTTTTCAGGAATGGATGTAAAAACTTCAAGACCGCGAATCACATTCGTCGATGCCGGTCCCTGAACGCTCAACAAACCGTAATGCGCGGCCACATCGACGACCTGAACATCATCGGCAACGACGAATCTCTCCAGCCGTTCGGTGACAAGACCTGCGAGTCCGGGTTCGAAATCGAGCAGCAATTCATCCTTGAGTGCGTAGATGTTGAGGTCGCTCTGGATTTTGCCCTTCGTGGTGGTGATCGCAGCGTAGCAGCCTTCACCGAATTGCAGGCGTTTCACATCGTTCGTGACCTGCCCATGAAGAAACCGCACCCGGTCCGCACCGACGAGACAGATTCGGCCGCGAAAACTCAGGTCTAAAACGCCTGCGGAATGGCTCAGCGCAGTCAGCTCCGTTTCGGGTTCACCGTAATCCGTCACGATTTCCGTGCCGTTCAGCTCACCGAAACGTCCGTTGATCTGCTGATGAAACTCGTGCAGTGAAAGCGGTGGCATAAGTTCACCCATCAGACCTGCTTCACGGTTCCCCAATAGACATCGAGGCGTTTCGCCAGATAAAGCCGGACCGCTTTTACAAGCACGCGCGTTTCAAGTTTTTGTCCAGCCGCGACAATCTCCTTGAGTCCCCAGTGCGGACGGATCGGAAAGCCGGCCTGGGCGATGATCGGTCCTTCATCAAGGTGCATGCTGACAAAATGCGCCGTGACGCCTGCGACCTTGACGCCGTGTTCGTAAGCCTGCCGATATGCCTGTGCACCTGGAAAACTCGGGAGAAGAGACGGGTGGATGTTGATAATCTTGTTCTTGAACCGCCACGCCACGTTCGGGGAGAGAATCTTCATGAACCGCGCGAGCACGAGAAAATCGATTTCGTATTCGTCCAGAAGCGCGAGCAGTTTCTGTTCGGCTTCAACGCGCTCGTTCCATGGAATGGTGACAAACGGAAGCTTATATTTCTTCGCCAGCGGTTCCAGTTCGGTCCGGTTGCTGATCACCACGACCGGCTCGGCTCGACGAAGCTGGCCGTTCTTGAATGCGCGCATCAAGCCTTCGAAACAGTGCGTTTCCCGCGTGACGAGAATGGCCATGCGCTGGCGTTGTGACGGATTCGTGAGACGCAACTTGATCTCCATGCTCAGAGACTTCGCCAGTTCGGCCAGACCGCGCCGCAGCAATTCCACATCGAACCCCTCTTTCCAGGAAGCCTGCAACGTCATGCTGAACTGCCCCCGTGTGACCTGTTCCTCCAGCGCCTCGATGTTGGCGTGCTGTTCGAACAGGAAGCTGGTGACGCGCGCAATCACGCCGGTCTTGTCCCGGCCGATCACCGTAATGGTCGCGAACTTCTTCTTCATGGCCGCGCCAATGAACCGAATTTGGCCGGAGCGCGAAAGGGAATTCTTCGACACCGGACGCTTGTCCAACTACAACGGCTGAATCCGGATGGTGTGTTTCACCGGAGCCCGCGACGCGGAGATTCGCTCCACCAGCGGAGTGCGCACCTTCTCGGTCAACGCCACGGTCGCTTCCATGTCAGCCCGGCCTTCCCGGCCGTGGAACAACTCTTTGATCTGACGGGTCTCGTACCTCTGCTTCTCCGCAACCGCGGCATCCACTTTCGCGAAAGTCTCGGAAAACGGATTCACCACGAAGTCGCCGGCAAGATTGATTCCCTTCGCCAGCGCCTCGTCGGAATAGTTCCGTGTTTCACTGCCCCACGTGATCGCGTAGTTCGCCGCCGTTCCGCCCTTCACGATCAGCGTGAAGCGATTTAGCTCGGCATTGAACGGAACGAGCGTCATTCCAGATCGGATGGAGTTATCCTTGTCGAGCGAACCGGACGCGCAAAACGGATAGCGCGAACTCGTCACGGTCAGCGTGTTTTCCGCAAAGCCTTCCACAGTGTGTCCCTGACTGGCGATGGCATTTCCTTTGGCGAGGTCCACTGTCAGCGTTCCAATCTCTCCGTCCAGGCCAAGCGCTTTCAGAAATGCATACGCCATCACAACATGTCCGGCCCAGTCGGGGTGCACGCCGTCTTTTCCGGGAACGGCGTAGTCAGTTCCGAACTGCTGCCGCGCCTGAAAGCCAGCCTTCAACATCGGCCAGAAAACATCCGCAAAAGCGATGTTCTCCGTCCCGGCGATTTCGATGCCGATGTTGCGCAGCTTGCAGAGATTCACGTTCAGCTCTTCCACCGGCGTGTTGGTGTTCGGCGCCCAGCGTGGCGTGATGCCGACACAACCCGCGGAACCCAGCACCACGCGCGCGCCACTGGCTTTCAGAGCACGCGCCACCGCGCCGTAATTCTCGCGATACCACGCTCCGATCGTGTCGTCGTAAGGACGATACTGATGATCGTTCATTCCGTAGCAGGTCGTGGCGATGGTGGGCTTGAATCGAAGGCAATCGTTCGTCATGCGACGCAGAAATCCCTCCGCCGTTTCACCACTCCATCCGAACTGCCGCGTGCTGACCTCGAGTTCCGGGACACACACCGTGAGATACGTTTCGATGATTCGCGAATACATCCGCTGTTCTGTGATGGAATCGCCAATGATCGCCAGTCGATCTCCTTTCTTCAGAAGAAGCCCGTCCGGCTTCGGCGCCTTCACCGGTTCAAATCGCGCAAAGAAAGGATCGTTCGGTTTCGACTCCAGTTCGGCAGCGTCTGCCGGAACCTGGCTGGCAAAGAGAACGGCAACGAGCGCGAGAAGGATTGGGCGCGTCAGAAACGGAAGTTGTTTCATAGGTGCATGGACTTGTAGAGAAAGCATGCTTCAGGTCAAGGCTCGATCCACGTCATCAAGCAACTCAACGATCCGTCACACCCCCGCGTTTCAATTTCACGGACGCCAGACGGCGCGCCAGAATTTCATCGACGCATCCGCGGTCGTGACATTCGTGATCGAACATGCGGTGGTCATCCGATTCGTCCACATCGGTTCCCAGTAAATCAGATTCGTCGAAGCCTGCAGCACGTATGGGACACCTGCCTGGCCTTCCAGCGTGAGAATCACTTCGCCCGGCGGAATGCCGAGACCGGCTCCCAGCTTTGGCGATTCCGGTATCAGCGTCAGAAGGTTCATCGATAGCCGCGGCAGGGTGACAACGAAGTTGGTTCCGGGAACCGTGAACTCAGCAGACGCGATGTCCTGGGCTGTGAGCGATGCGTTGGTTCGGGCTGCTTCATCCTGCGGAATTCCATACGAACGCAATGTCGCGGCTGGATTCGGACGATAGCCATTGATCCGAATATCAACGTTCAGGTTGGTGACGAGCGATTTGTTCAACAGCAGCAGCGAAAGACTTCCGTTCGTTCGCCGGCACGTGAAGGCGGAGATCCAGTTGTAATCGCTCGACGCCGAAACGATCTCATCGCCCGGCCTTGCAAACCAGCGCATCAGCTTCGCCGCATAAAAAGTGGGATGCCGTGTTGACGGACCGTTCACCATTCCGAGATCGCCATAGTCGCGCCAGCCGTAGAGATGCGATCCGAAGTTTCCGGTCTGATCCATCGCGTTTCGGAAATCCCACCAGACAAAACCCCTAAATTCGGTTTGAAGCAATTGCCCTAGACTGTCGGCGTAATAAATTCCGTTCACGAGGCTGGTGGACTGGCGTCCCTGCGCTCCGGCGTCGCTGTTGTTTTCAGTCACGACCAATTCAATGTCATCGCCTTCGGGCCCAAAATAATCGCTGATTTGTCGCCGGAGATCGGCAGCATCCACAGCCCAGTTACCGGTCGATTGAAGCAGCGTTGTATCGCTGTTGCTCGATGGGGAAGGATTGTTGGCACCGGTCCACTGCGGATAGTGATGATGAACCAGAAAATCGGGTTTCACTCCGAGATCACTGAGCGTCGCAAGCATCACAGGAGTCCAGCCGTAGTGAATTCCACCTGTTCTCGGATTGAACGTGGGATGATCGATGTAGTCGTTGGAATAGGAATCCTCACCGGGAACAGCCACCACACCGATTTTGATGTTTGGATCGGCAGCGCGCATCTGGCTCATGTAAACCGCCGCGCGCAGCGCGTAGGTGAACGCATCGTTCGGCCGGCTGTTCGTGTCGGTTTCCCAGGGGCCGTAACATTCGTTTCCAATTTCCCAATATTTGTAGCCGAGTTGATTGGTGATGTTCGCGTGGCGAACCCAGGCAGCCGCCTCCTCGGGAGTTCCGGAGCCATAGTTCACCGTGATGAACGCCTGCGCGCCGACGTTCGTTGCGACACGGACCATGTCCGCAAATGAGTTCGCCCATTGCCACGTATTGCTCAACGTTGTGTTCGACATCCAATGGTATTCGTCCGAAAGCGATCCTCCCGGCATGCGCACCACTGTCGCGCCCAGTTCCTGCAAGAGTTCACTGCTGGTGACGTCGTACGGCGGGTCGAAGTATTGATCCCACATGGCAAGATTGACGCCGAAGTGACGTTCGTCCGCCACAGACACGACCTGACCGGCGTCAATTGAAACGTTCACGATTTCCGGCGGCGGTTTGGCTGTGAACAGAATGTCGTCGAGGTAGAACGCGCCGCTCGCACCATCGTTGCGAAGCTGGATCGTGATTCGGTTCAGGTTTGGAATATCAGCGATGCCGAGCGTATCAAGCGGGATGGAAACCAGCTGCCAGGAGTTCGCCGGCAACACACCCGGAACGACATAGGTCGGGCCGAAGTTGTCTCCGAGATCCGCGTAAACCTGAATTCGCTGGCCGCCGCTTCCGCCATTCACCCAAAACGTGAAGCTGTCGTAGAAGGAGGTATCCAGATCGGAATGATAAAAGGAAATCGCTTCCCACGTGTTTCCACTGAACCGAATAGAACGGTTCCCGGTATGCGTGGGGGAAGTATTTTCGAAATTGCGTGTCCCCCAGCTCCAGTCCTGAAAACCGTTGTCGAGTTGATCGGAGAACACGGATAGAGCGGTCTGCGCCAGCCCAGCCGTCGGGCAAAAAAGAAGGACGATCAGCAGACGCAACGTCGCGGTCACAGCAACGGCCCGGCTCAAGAGGGGAAAAGGAACGCGACTCACTTCGGCGCTGATGTCCACGAGGCGAGCAGTGAAGTATCCTCGGTTCCGGACGCCTTCAAAACGCCGGAGCTGCCAACGGTACCGGGCGGCGGGTCCTTCGTGTATGCGTCTTTCCATTTCTGAACGATGCTATGCCCGTCCGCGAATGCAATGCCGGCGGCGTTGTTGTGATAGCGAGCCGGTTGATCGACGATCTGATTCACGTTCATCGTGATCGCCAGGGACGCATCGTTGATTGGAATTGGATTCTCATCCATCAACACCCAGGTGTTCGCCGGACCCGGACGGTTGAACGACGACATCCTGCCGTAGGTGAGGTAGTTCGGATCGGGATCCTTATATGAACTGCCGGTCAGCCAGCCGCCTCCGACAGCACCCCCTTGCGGAGATGAATACCAGCGCGTGCCCACGGCAGAATTCATGGAGATGCTGCGCACTCTGGGCTTGCCTGTGTTCGCCGCCGTGCTCGTGTCGGCCGGACATTTGAACACATCCGGGGACCGGACATAGCCGCCGAGCAGAGAATAATTCGGATCAACCAGAATCGCTGAGTTGTAGGCATCGAACGGATTGGCCAGTGTGGACATGGTTCCCACCACCCAGTTCTTCATCTTTTCTTTGTCCGCCGCTGATGCAGGCGAGAACACCGTGAGATACGGATAATCGTTCGGTGGAAGCAGGTCGTTGTTGTCATCGGCATACATCCGCCACGCGATCATCACCTGGCGTGTGCTGTTCATGCATTTCACACCATACGCCTTCATTTTCGCCTTTCCCAAAGCCGGGAGAAGCATCGCGGCAAGAATCGCGATGATGGCAATGACCACCAGCAGCTCGATCAAAGTGAAGGCCGAACGGCGGTCAGAAGCAAAAAGGCGAAATTTCATAATCCAAAACGTGTCCAAAACAACCCCGGAGCGGACGCCGTCCTACCGACGCCCGCTCCAATCCCAAACTCAGTTCACCGTCAATGATGCACTCGTTCCAGGGGTCTTGGTTTCATCCGTCAGGTCGGTCGCCGTGAGGGTGCGGGTTCCCGGATCGCCCACCTGGATCATGAAGCTTCCGACACCTCCGCTCAGTGCCGCATCCAAACCCATTACATCGGTCGGATCAGACGACGTCAGACTCACAACATCCATCACCGAGGTGACGAGATTCCAGTTCGAGTCCACGGCACGCACCGTCACAGTGACAAAATCGCCTGCGTTCACCGGCGTCGGCGTGCCGGTCTTGCCGGTCGGTGTGTTGGGTGCCTCAGTTTCGCCAGGCAAGAGCACCTGAAGTTTTGAAAATGCGCGTTTCACGAGCCGGAAGAACGCTGCGTCGCCTTCGGGCAGGTCGGACTGCAGGATCAGCTGCGAGCGCTTGTTTAACAGCGGCACGCGGGGACCCGTGGCCGACGCCCAGGCAAACGGTTCGGTCAGGAGCCCGGCTGTTTCCAGGCTGAAGTTCGAATCCGGAAGCGACCAGCTCACCCAATAAACCGCGTTGGTCGGCACCACCACCACCCCCCCCGGTCCGCCGGACACCAATCGATCCCATCGGACCTCCGTATCCAGTTCAGTCTGTTCGAGGAAGTTTTCGTCGAATGCCGACGGCACACCGGTCACAGTCAGACGGGAGAACACTGCTGCCCGGTTGATCGTCGCTTCGTTGTTCGCCTGGAAGCCGAGATACAGGTTGAATCCAGCGTCCGTCGGCGCGAGCTTCGACACGTTATACGGCGGAATCGTGAAGCTCGTCGTGGTGTTGTTGGGCGCGATGAGCGTGACGTTGGTATCTGACGTGAACCGCACCGTCCATTTGCCGACCGGCGTGGGGTTGGTGACAGAACCGAGGAAACCGCTTTCGTAATAATCCGCCGTCACACCATCCCAGCTTCCCGGAGCGTTCGTGTAGTAGATGTTGAGGTCAGGATTGTAGCCGCCGGCATACATTCCCTGCTGATTGGGTTCATCCACCTTGTATTGGAAACGCATTACCGCGCCTTCTGGCCCAACCTGAATCTTGACGAATGCGCAGTTGGTATTGTTCCAGTCCGGCGCGGAGGGATTCCATCCCGGGTTCGGGCTGAAAAAGAGATAACCCTCGCAGCCGTAAGTGGCGGGATCGGTCGGGAAATCCGCCAGCGTGAAGGAATACTCCACCGGATTGCCGACGGAGGCGTTATTGATCCAGGAAAGCCCGAACGTTTCGCGCGCCATGATCTCCTGACGATCGTAGAAAGAATTGTTCTTGGTGCTGGCGAAGACGTTGAGACCGGCAATCGGCTTCTGCGGCATCGCAATCGTCGGTGGTGGCGGTGGCGCAGCGGTGCCTTCGAGGAACACGTTATCAATCCAGAAATTCGCGGTGCCGAACTCTGTGATCGATCCGTTGTTGTTCAGCCATTTCTTGAGAAGGATGCCGACGCTGGGATCGATTCCGGATTGGGTCGAATCGATGGGAACAACAATCCGCACCCATCCGCTCGCCGCAGCCGTGGGGATGTTGGTCGTCATGAGTGTCGCCGACGTTCCGCTTCCGGATGCAGTCGCGATCTCCAGTCCCGGGACGCTGCCCGCAAGACTACCGTGCGGATAGAGCGACGGGTCGTTCCATTGTTCAACCGTCACCGTTGAACTGGGATCCCATTTCAGGTCGAACTGAAGCGATTTGTACTCGGAGAAATTGAAAGTGCCGCCGCCCGCCCACCAGAAATTGTTCCCCGGCGTGCAAATATATTGCGCGATCGGAGAGTCTCCGCCACCCCACGTGGTCTGAATGTAGAGAGATCCGCTGGAAGGGTTGTCGAGCGTGTTGTTGACGGTACTGTCGAAGCCGGCCTGGCCGGTTCCATACCACCATCCGCAGCCATCCGGCTGCACGCCGTCCACACCATTGTCGAATGTCGTGATGATTCGGTCGGCGGTTTGAGCCTGTGATGTGCAAAGGCCAGCGGCCATCGACGCAGCGAGCGCAAGGCCGGTTAGCTTCCGCTTGGATCTAATTTTCATAAGGTTTGGGGTCAACGGATTGGGGTTACGTTAAAGCAATATGGACGCGCAATCTCTCCGGGCTCTTCTGAATCGATCGCATGTTAGCATGAGGTGAACGGACGACATGTCGTCAAAACAGCCGACAATTCAGCGCCTGGTCGCCGACCGGAGTATTCCACCCGCGAGGAGACGGGAATAAAAGAGCACGACCGACGCAGAACTTCGGGAGAGCGAAGCGCGAACAGGAGATTCAAGACAGTTTTACTGGCGCAATACATCGTGCTGCAGGTCTGGTCAGATGTATATCGACTGTAAACAGGCCTCCTTCAGCGTAATGTCCTCAAAACTATGGACATTTTTTGCTCTCAGATTTCCTAACTGTATGGATTTGTACACGTCCCGACCTGTTCCGAGGAGAACTTCGAGGAGAATGGCCCAGGTTCGGAAGAAAGGAAGGAAGAAAGCCGGAAAGACAGCCGCCCGGTACCCGGCATGAATCGTCACTGCCCGACCCGAACTGCGCGATTCGTGTAGTGCAGAATTTTGAACTCTGGAGTTTCGCGCAGCTGTTCTTTCAGCTCGAATTGATCCTCGAACGGAGGAAAGAAGGCGTCCCCTTGCACCTCCCGCGTCACCAGCGTGAGAAACAGATCGGAGCAGAGCGCCAACGTCTGCGCGTAAATCTGCGCGCCGCCGCAAATAAAGACTTCTCGCGACTCACCTTGAAGGTCGATTTCCGCGAGGCTCTGAATCGTCCGCACGCCGGGATGTTGAAAATCTCCCCGGCTCAGAACGATCGTTTCCCGGTTCGGCAGCGGCCGGCCGATCGACTCGAACGTTTTTCGGCCCATGACGATCACGTTTCCGGTCGTGATCTGTTTGAACCACTTGAAGTCCTCGGGCAGGTGCCAGGGAATCGAATTGCCGCTGCCGATCACCCGGTTCAGCGACATGGCCGCAATCGCTTTGAAATGCTTCACTTCAACGAGAGGACAATGGGTTCGCGCGGTCCGCCGAATTTCGGCTCGCGGCCAAGAACATACAAATCCAGTCCGCACCAGGCTCGCGCCACGTATTCCCGGGCTTTTACCTTCAGGGACCAACGTAATCCAGGATCAGGCGCCGCAAATGCGACGGCATCGATTCCGTGCCGGGTCGAAATCCAGAGTGCTCTCGGACAATGAAATTCCTCCGTAATAACCGTGCAGCCGGTCAGCGCGAAAACACGTTTTGCCCGAATCACCGAATCAAGCGTCCGGAAGCCGGCATAATCACGCGTGATTGCCTCGGCGGGAACACCCGCTTCGATGAGCGCATTTCTCATGTCGGTCGGTTCGTCATAACTGCTCACGTGATTGTCGCCACTCACAAGCAGATGGCGAACCTTGCCTGCATGATAAAGAGCCGCCGCAGCTTCGATGCGTCGCGTAAAATGCAGATTCAATCGTCCGCTCTTGGTGAACTTGCCGGTTCCCAAAACCAGCCCAACATCACGGAATGGAACCTCTTCGGTTGTCCGAAACATCCTTCCTTCCGTAGCGTCCTGACAGGCCTGGTCTGCCACCGCCAGAATCGCGATGCCTGAAACGAGAAAACCCGCCGCGGCGACAGCGAATTTTCTTCGATGCCTGATCATCCACCGGCCGATGCCGGAAAGATTAGAGATCATCTTCATACAGCAATGGGCGCCTTGATGCCCGGATGCGGATCGTATCCAACCAGCTGAAAATCTTCGTATTTGAAGTCGCGAATGTTCCGCACCGTGGGATTCAACTTCATCTGCGGCAATGGACGCGGCTCACGCGTCAGCTGCAGGCGCGCCTGTTCGAGATGATTCGAGTAAAGGTGCAGGTCGCCGAACGTGTGAACGAACGTTCCAGGCTTCAAGTTGCAAACCTGCGCAACCATCATCGTCAGCAGCGCGTAGCTGGCGATGTTGAATGGAACGCCGAGAAACAAATCCGCGCTGCGCTGATACAGCTGGCAGCTCAGTTCACCTTCCTGGACAAAAAACTGGAACAGCGTGTGGCAGGGCGGTAGCGCCATGGATTCGATTTCACCCACATTCCACGCGCTGACAATCAGCCGGCGGCTGTCGGGATTCTTTTTGATCTGCTCGATCACGTTGTCGATCTGATTGATCGAACGTCCATCCGCCGTGCGCCAGTCGCACCATTGCGCACCATAGACACGTCCGAGATTGCCGTCGTTGTCCGCCCATTCATCCCAGATCGTGACGCCGTTCTCGTTGAGATATTTCACGTTCGTGTCACCGCGCAGAAACCAGAGCAGCTCGTGAATGATCGACTTCAGATGCAGCTTCTTCGTCGTGAGAACCGGGAATCCGTCCGCCAGGGGAAATCGCGCCTGCGCTCCGAAAACCGAATAGGTGCCGGTGCCGGTGCGGTCGGATTTGAATTTGCCTTCACTCAGCACGAGCCGGAGAAGATCGAGATACTGCGTCATCGGCAGGAGAATAGAATCGCGCCAAAGGATTGCAAAGTTTTTGGGAAGGAAGCGGGAAAAATGGCGATCTACGTGGAAATTGCACTGCGCGGTTCCGCTTTCTCCCGGGGTTCCACGCGAAAAACCTTCACCAGCCGCTGCTCCTTTGCGAGTTCATCGAGCAGAACATTCGCAATGCTTTGAACATTCCGCTCGTCCACATGCAGCAACCAGATGAAGAGCGGCAGATTTAAAAACAGCAGCCACGGCCAGACGCCCCAGATCCAGCCGATCAACAACAGGTCCAGCCCAATCAGCCCGAAGAAGGCGATCCATGCCGTCAGCGACCACGCCGCGTGGAGCCGGCAGCGGATGAGCTGCCGCCGGTTGGGATGATCCTCCGCCACGGTGGTCAGTTGGAGATGCGTCCAGCGGCTGCCGTAGATTTCCACATCGTAATCGCTCCAGCCGATGTCGGTTCGATTCGGCCAGCGCCGCTCGTCCAACCGGCGCAGAATCAACTGGACGAACTGAAGCCGATCGATCCGCTCCTCAGCCCAGTATTGAACTTCACCAAGTGAAACCTTGCTGTTGCGCAACGCCAGCGAATCGATCGATTGCTGCGAACCGAGCTGAAGCGGCTTGACCGAGAGCCGGCCCTGATACCTCGCCATGCCGCGCACGATCGGCTGCAGGAAATAAAGCAGCGCCACAAGCGGACGCGACCACCATCTCAATTTGTCCCGCGGGATCGCGGCCTGATATGCCGCCACACAGCAGATCGATGCCGGAATCAGCACGCTTGTCGCAGCCAACGGAACGAAGTAGCTCGAAACTGCGGACAATACCCACATCGGGAAAACGATGAACAGGTGATATTCCAGCGTCGTGCAGAACATCAGTGTTGAAGCCGGTTCCGCTGCATACATTCTTTGAAATCCGGCGCTGCCGAAAAGGCCGTGGTAAATAACGGGCCGTTGCAGTTCGACTCCGAATTTCGCCGAGGTATAGATTCGTCCGTGCCAGATGCTGCCGCCCAGTGCGCTGAAATTCTCCGGATGCTTCCGCACCAGCAACGCTTCCGCTTCGCCGTATCCGTGCTGTTGTTTCAGATAGGCGCCAGCGGTGGAACGTCGGTAATGCCACACAAAGCCCGCCGGACTGAAACCGATCCTGTAACCGGCCTGCTGCAATCGCCAGCAGACATCCACGTCGTCGCCCGCCTTGGTGTAGATCGGATCAAACCCGCCGATCTCCTCCAGCGCCCATTTGTAGAACGCCATGTTGCAGCCGGGAATGTGTTCCGCCTGGCGATCGGTCAACATCACATGAGCCGGTCCTCCCGGAGAAACCATCACCGCCGCGGCCACTGCCGAATCTTCCGGAGGCAACAGATTCGGCCCGCCCACCCCGACAAACTCGCTGTCGAGCAGGCTGGCCACGATGTAATAGAGCCAGTCTTCATCAGCACGACAGTCGGAATCGGTGAACGCCACAATCTCGCCCGTGGCGGCCGAAATGCCGCTGTTCCGCGCCACCGAAAGACCGAGATTGCGTTCGTGTCGAATGTTTCGAACCTCGGGATACTTGGCCGCAATCTCCTGAGTCGTATCGGTCGAGCCATCATCGACCAGGATCACTTCGTAATCCGGATAATTGAGCCGCCGAAGCGAATCGAGACAGCTGCGCAACGTGCGATCGCCGTTGTAACTGGCCACAACGACAGAAACCTTCGGATAACGTTTCAGGGGAAAATACGGCGCCTGCCGGAACTGCTTCAAAACCGTGTAAAAGGATTCCTTCGCCTGCCGATCCCGCGTCACCAGGCCCATCTGCCAGTCATCGACGATCCGGTTGTCCCGGAACCAGTCGTCCGTATAGCTGAAAACCACCGTGCCGGCGAGCCCACTGCGGAACGCCTCTTCAATCTGCCAGGAGAGCATCGCTGTTTTGCGTTCCTCACCTTCCCGAAGCGAATCCACACCGAATTCCCCGAGCAACAACGGCTTCGAATCGGCGAGCATCTGAAGCCGCGCCATGTAGTTCCGGAACGGCTGCTCGTTGTGCAGGTAAACGTTGAAGCAGACGAAATCGACGCTCAACGGATTGAGAAATTCCGTCGGCGGAAAATTGGAGAACGTGCAGAGACAGTTCGGATCCACCTTCTTCGCTTCCGCAACGAGCGAGTCAATCAGATCGGAAATCTCCTGGGCGCCGGTCCAGCGGACGATGTCCGGCGGAATTTCGTTCGCTATGCTGAATGCAAAAACGCCGGGATGATTGGCGCAGGCATTTACGGCTTCGCGCACCTTCCGGTGAGCCTCCTCGCGCCGTTCGGATGAATCGATGCAAAGATGTTTGTTCCATGGAACATCGATGAACACCCGCAGGCCGCGTTCAATCGCCAGATCCAGCAGCCAGCGCGGAGGAATGTCATAGACGCGGATGACATTCGCCCCGAGTTCAGCGATTTGATTCAGATCCGCGACAGTCTGTTCCACCGATGCGAACGGTTGCCCCAGGGCATTGGGGGAAAAAGGACCGTACGCGACCCCTTTGACGAAAAATTTCTTTTCGCCCAGCCGGAAGAATTTTCCATCCACGGTGACGCGTGGCTGGGCTGAGACCGCAGATGCCATGTGCGTTTAGACGGCGCAAGAGCCGGTTAAAATTCAACGTGCGGGTCGGGGATAACAAATGCCCGCAAACGAAGCAAGCAGCCCAATTGCATTGCCTTATGCCTCGTGCCCGGCGCCCCGCGACTCGGCCCCCGCCACTTTTCCGCTTGCGCGGCCGCCGCTTCACCCGCCTATTGCGACCATGAAAGAATTACCACACACGCATTCCTGTTTTGTGTGCGGCGAATCGAATCCCGCCGGCCTGAACCTGCGGTTCGAAACCGATGGAACCAAAGTATTCACCCGATTCACGCCGCGACCGGAACACATCGGGTTCAAAGGTGTCATCCACGGCGGAATTCTTTCCACGGTGCTCGACGAAATCATGGTCTGGGCCTGCGCAGTTCCGACAAAACGCTTTGCCTATTGCGTCGAACTGACCGTCCGGTTTTCCACACCTGCACGTCCGGGAGAACTCCTCACCGTGACGTCGGAGCTGACCTCGAATCGGCGAAACAAAATCTTCGAAGCAAAATCCGAAATCCGAAACGAACAGAACCAGCTGCTTTGTTCCGCAACAGGCAAATACTTTGCAGTGCCAGATTCGGATATTCAGCCGATGCTTGATGATCTTGTGGGCGGAACGGATTGATCTGACGCGATCAAATCGCGAATCCGCACCGGCCTTCGATCAAACCGGTCTGCAGATTATTTCTCGACTTTGAAGTCGATCCCGAGGCGTTCCAGCGTCGTTCCTTCGGCAAGGCTCAAAGCCGCGAGGCTCTTGTTGTAGTTGTCGAGCGCCTGAATCTCCGTTGCCCGAGCCTGGGTGAGGTCGCGTTGCGTCTGCAACACCGTGTAGGTCGTGCTCTTGCCCTGTTCCAATCGCTTCTGCTCCGCTTCCAGCGCTGCCTCGGCGTATTCACGCGCGGCGCGCGTTGCGGAAACTCTTTCATAGTTGGCCTGGGCGATTTTGATGGCATTGTCGATCTCCTGCATGATCGTCGATTCCAACGCCTTCACATTCAGCACAGCCTGCTGGAATGTGAGCTTCATCGCCTTGTGAGAATTCCGCGCCGCCTGGTTCGCCAGCGGAATGCTGATTTCACCGCCATAAACATAATAGGGCCGGTTGCGTTCCCGGATGTCGTAGAGCGTTCCGCTGAACTCGTTGCCCGAGCCGTTGTAACCGTAGGTGCCGAAGATATCGAGCTGCGGGAAAAGCTGATTGCGGGTGTACTTCAATTGAATCCCGGCCCGCTCCATCTCCAGCTTTGCCTGGATCATTTCGGGCCGCATGGTGAGTCCCTTGCGCCAGCTGGATTGCAGATCAAAGCTTCGCGGCGGGGCGGTAAGACTTCCTGATGGAACCAATCGAACCTCCGCCCACTCGGCGTAACGCGCATTCATCCAGCCCTTGACCGTGTTCTCCTGGACGGCCAGATCGCTCGTTGCCTGAATCAGATCCGCACGCGCGGCCGCGGCCTGCGCTTCCGCCTGCTTCGCTTCGAGCGGCGCCATGGCTCCGACCTCGACGCGCTTTCGATTCTCGGAGACAAGCTGCTCCGCCAGATCGACAGCCTTCTGCCGCACAATCACACTTTCGCGCTGGAAGATCAGGTCGTAGTAAGCCTGCTCAAGCGCCGTTATCTCGGTCATCGTGCGAAGCTTCAAAATCTGTTCGCTGCGCACCACATCAAGCTTGGCCACCTTGATCGACAGCCTCGGGGAATCGATCCAGAAATTGCGGAGCAACGGCTGGCGGACGCTCGCCGCAGCGGAACCGCCCGAGTTCGAAATATCCGTTCCCACGCCGGTCTGACGATCCGTGTCAGAGATGTCGCCGGTGATGTTATAAGTCATTCCCCAGGGAAGGTAGCCGTTGACACCGCTGTTGAAGGAGCGCGTGTCGCTGACGGCGCCGGCGATCACGTTTGTGCCAAGCAGCGACGGTCCCGCCTCCGAATGCGAATGCTGGCCTGCAAAGCCGAAGGTCGGATCGTAAACGCCGTAACTCTGGCGAAGGTTGTATTCGGCAATCTGCGGATTGTAACGCTCGATCTGCAGACCGAGGTTGTCCCGCAGTGTCATCTCAATCACATCCTGCAGCGAAACCGTCCTTACGTTGTTCGTGGAGGGTCCCTGCGCGTTGACCGCGGCCGGCAGCGCGGCCATCAGGGCCGCAATCCAAAGCATTCTCATCGATTGGCAAGAGTGGTGGATGGTCTTCATATCATCAAATCATTTCTAGGCCGCAGCGGCACGATTCAGACGATCGCTGATGCCGCGCCATTCAGAAGAATCGGGCAACGCCTCTACAACGATCATTTCCGCGCCAAGCTCATCGCAGCGATGCAGCTCGGCGTACAGAGCTCGCGCAAACGCCTCCGCGTCGTGAGGAATCACACTGACCCGTGCAAATCGTTCCGGACCCGGAATGCGACTGTGTGCGAGAACGTGAATCCGATCGCATGACTCGTTTCGAAGCATCGCATGCAGCTCGGCATCATCGTTCCAGCGGAGAATCTTCAGTCTGGCTTTCGGGGAATAATGCTTCTTCAGCAATCCAGGGCTTCGCAGCGTGCTGCCACCTTCCTGTCCGCCGAGAGCCAGTTCCCCGAGTACCGACTTCAGCGACTCGTCATCAATCATTCCCGGCCGGAGCACACGGGCGGGTTCGACGGAAAGATCAAGCACCGTCGATTCAATGCCCACCTGCGACTGCCCGCCATCGACAATCAACTTCAATTGATCTCCGAGCTGGCCTGCGACGTGTTCAGCATTTGTGGGCGAGACACAATTGGAACGATTCGCACTCGGCGCCGCGAGCGGGAATCCGCAGCCGCGAATCACCGCCTGCATGAACGGATGTCCCGGCCAGCGAACTCCGACCGTTCCGCCTCCCGCCGTCACTATGTTCGGAATTTTTCCTGATCGCGGCAAAACAAGTGTGAGCGGCCCCGGCCAGAACGCCGCTGCCAGCCGCTCCGCATTCTGCGTCCAGCGTTCGACACAGCGTTGCGCCATTTCCAGGTCGCTGACGTGCACGATGACTGGATTGTGCGCGGGCCGGCCTTTGATTGCGTAAATCTTTGCAACGGCATCCGGATCGAGCGCATTGGCGGCAAGGCCGTAAACCGTTTCCGTCGGCAGCGCGACCACTTCCCCCGCTTTCAACAACGTGACCGCGCGCTCCACGGCCGCGGCGAAAAGCGCCGGCGTGTGCGTGGGCAATATCTGCGCTGAACTGGAAACAGCCGTTTGCACGAAGACCTATTCGTATCGCAGTGCATCAATTGGATCGAGCCGCGATGCTTTCCGCGCGGGATAAAATCCAAAGAAAATGCCCACCGCCGCACTGAAGACGAATGCAATCACGACGGACGTCGGCGAAATCAGTGACGGCCAGGACGTTTTCGTTGAAATGAAGTGCGAGATGACAAAGCCCGTGATGATTCCTATCACTCCACCCAGAATACTCAGCGTGACGGCTTCCGTAAGGAACTGGAGCAGGATATCGCGTCCGCGCGCGCCAACCGCCATGCGGATGCCGATCTCGCGCGTTCGTTCCGTGACGCTGACCAGCATGATATTCATGATGCCGATGCCGCCGACCACGAGCGAAATGCTCGCAATTGCACCTACCAGCCACGTCATGGTCTTGGACGTCGCCGTTGCCGCTTCGGCCAGTTCGAGCTGGTTGCGCACGATGAAATCGGGATCGCGACCAGGCCGACGTTGCTGGAGGAGCCCGGTGACATCGTCCTGAATCCGGGGCATTTCATCCGGAGCTGCGGCCTGGATCAGAATCGCGCTCAAATACTGGCGCCGCGCCACGCGTCGCATGGCACTCGTGTAGGGAACAATCACCACATCATCCTGATCCTGCCCGAAAAAGTTCACGCCTTTTGGAGTCAGCACACCGACGATCTTGAACGGCATGTTTCGGATGCGGATGGTTTCACCGACCGGATCGGCACCGGAATACAGCTGATCGACGATCGTTTTGCCGATGACGGCCACCTTCGCAGCACTGTTCACATCCGCTTCCGTGAACATTTCGCCGCTCTCGAGGCCCCAGGCGCGAACGCTGAGATAATCGGGTGATTCACCAAGAATCTGGGTGTTCCAGTTGAGCCCGTTTGCCATCACCTGCTGGCGTTCGCGAACTTCGCTGCTGACCGCAACCACTCCGGGCACTTCGGCTTCAATCGCCTTCGCCTCCTCGGGCGTGAGCGTGCTCATTGACCCCCAACCGCCCCGCATGCCTCCGGCAGTCGTGCTCCCGGGAAAAACTGAAACCACGTTCTGACCCAGGCCAGCGATCTGCGCCTCCACCTGCGCCTTCGCGCCGTTGCCAATACCGATCGCGGAAATCACCGCCGCGACACCGATGATCATGCCGAGCATTGTCAGCAGTGTCCGCAGCTTGTTCCGGCGCAATGCGCGCAGTGCAATTCTGAAGGTTGCGAAGATGCGTCTCATGACAGCTGCACGGATTTTTGCGCGTCGCGCAGTTTTTCAAGTTCAACCTCCGCCTTGAGCCGGTTGGTCACCGGCGTGTCGGTCAGGACTTTTCCGTCGCGCATCACGATGGTCCGCTTGGTGTATTGCGCGATGTCCAGTTCATGCGTCACCATCACGACCGTCATTCCCTGATCGTTGAGCTTCTGGAAAACGCCCATGATCTCGATGCTGGTCTGGCTGTCGAGGTTGCCCGTCGGTTCGTCGGCAAGAAGAAGCGCCGGTTCATTCACCAGAGCGCGCGCGATCGCGACGCGCTGCTGTTGTCCGCCGGAAAGCTGGTTGGGATGATGATCTGCGCGCGCGGCAAGACCGACAAGGTCCAGTGCCTTGAGCGCGCGTTCCCGCTGTTCGTGGCCGGAAATTTTTCGATGCGTGTAGAACATCGGCAATTCCACGTTCTCGATCGCAGATGTTCGCGAAAGCAGGTTGAATCCCTGAAAAACGAACCCGATCTTCTGGTTTCGAATATCTGCCAGTTCGTCACGGTCGAGCCTGGAAACATCGATGCCGTCCAGCAGATAACGTCCCTGCGTCGGCCGATCCAGACAGCCGAGCGTGTTCATCAGCGTCGATTTGCCGGAACCGCTGGCGCCCATCACCGCAACGAATTCGCCCGGCATCACCTTCAGCGAAACGCCCCGCACCGCATGCACATCCACTTCACCGGTGTGATAGACCTTCTGGATGTCATCCAGTTCTATGACAGGTTGAGTTTCCATTTCCGCCACAGGCTTAGAAACGTCGGAATCCACCGGGTCGTCCGCCGCCACCGAACGGATTTGCAGCACCGCTCTGAGCAGAGGCGCTGGACGAAAGCACGCCAGTGACGACTTCATCCCCTTCGTTCAGCCCCTCGATCACTTCCGTGGCAACGCCATCCGAAATGCCGGTCCGGATCTGAACCTGTTTAAGCTGCGGTTTTCCGGTAGGCCCGGCCTCAAGCACATAAACGGTGCGGTTGCTGAACCGGTCTCCCGATCCACCGCCGCCGCCTTCGCGATTGCGCGGACCCCGCGCTCCGGCACCAGGGAAACCTCGACCCTCGCCGCCAGGCCGCTGTTGCGGTCCTGCTGCCTGCGCCATCGCAGGCGCGGCCTGCACTGCGTTGGTTCCCGAAACCACAACACCTTCAGGGGGACGGAACCGGAGCGCCGCATTTGGAATTTTCAAGACATCATTCCGTTCGCGAAGAATGATCGAGACGTTCGCGGTCATGCTCGGCAACAACTTAAGATCGTCATTCGAGACATCGATCACCGCGCTGTAGCTCACCACGTTCTGATTCGTCACTGCGCCGTATCGAATCTGGCTCACCTTGCCGCGGAAGGTACGGTACGGATACGCATCAACGGTGAAGGTCACATCCTGTCCGTTTTCGACGCCGCCAATATCTGCTTCGGAAACAAGCGCGCCGATCTGCATTTTGCTGAGGTCGTTTGCGATGACGAACAGTGTGGGCGTGTTGAAACTGGCCGCCACAGTCTGTCCCACATCGACGTTCCGGGAAATCACCACACCGTCCACCGGCGCCACAATGGTGCATCGCGAAAGATCGACCTGGGCGCTGGCCAGCGCGGCCTCGGCGGACCTCACTTCCGCCTGCGCCTGCTGCAACTGCGCCATGGCGGTATCATAGTCAGCTGCGGGAATCAGGTTGTTCCTGAAAAGGGAATCGGCGCGCCCGGCCTGAACCTGGGTGAGACGCAGATTCGCAACGGAGTTGGAAAGCTGGGCTTCAGCGCGAAGCACCCCGACCTGATACGTGGAAGGATCGATCTCGGCGATCACCTGGTTCGATTTCACAGTCGAATTGAAATCGACGTAAATCGCCTGGATCCGGCCGGAAATCTGGCTGCCGACCTGAACGTTCACCACTGGACTGAGCGTTCCAGTTGCCGTCACGGCCTGGGTGATGTCGCCTTTGGAAATCTTCGACGTCTGAAACCGCACGGCCTCGGTGTCCCTGTTCAAATACCAAACCACGGCGCCGATGGCGCCGCCCACGATGAGCAGCGTGACAATCCATTTCAGCCCGCCAGAATTTTTCTTTGCCATACAACAGAATTTCGCCAGTTAAAGACCCTAACTGTAACCGCGAGGTTACCTGGTTTCCCCGGCATGTCCATGCCGCCTCACACACCGAGCCGTGGATATTGCACATGCGGAGCACGGGAGGAAAGAGTTCAAACATGGAATATCGCGCAAAGCGCCGGCTGCAAAATTTCCACTTCGAACTCATCAGGCCGATCACTAAGATGCGCGCGTGCTGCAAACCCTGATCAACGAAATCGAAGGCGGAAAACATCTTTCCGCCGAACAGTGCGCGACTGCAGTAAACGAACTCGTCGCCGAATCGGTCCCAGCATCGTTGAAGGCGGAGTTCCTCTGCCATCTCGCGCTCAAGGGTGAAACCGTGGATGAAATCGCCGCGTTTGCAGCCGCATTGCGCGAAAAATCTGTTCGACCGCCGTTGGATCCGGAAACACGTTCCCGCGAAATCCTCGATGTCTGCGGCACGGGCGGCGACCGCTTGAACACGTTCAACATCTCGACCACGGTTGCCATCATCTGTGCCGCCGCTGGTGTGGCGGTGGCAAAACATGGCAACCGCGCCATCACATCGCAGGCCGGCAGCGCGGATGTTTTGGAAGCGCTCGGAATCCGCGTCGATCTCCCGCCCGAGGAAGCCGCGCGTTCACTGGCTCAGCACAACTTCGCGTTTTTCTTCGCGCCGAATTATCATCCCGCGTTCAAATTCATTGCTCCCGCCCGAAAACTCTGCGCCGAGCGGGGCCAGCGAACCATTTTCAATTTTCTCGGACCGCTGTTGAATCCCGCCCGTCCCAGCGCACAGCTCGTTGGTGTTCCGCGACCGCAACTTTGCGAACCGCTCGCTCGCGTTCTCCAGACACTCGGCGTCCGGCGCGGAATGGTTGTCAGCGGAAAAGTTCCGTTGCCTTCCCCAAAACCCGGCGAACCTTCCGATGCCTTTCTGGACGAACTGTCCACGATGGGCGCGAACACAATCGCCGAGTTTTATCAGGAACGGGGATTTGTCACGTCCGAACTGCAGCCTTCGAATCTGCCGATTCAGCCGGCAACGCTTGCCGAAATTTCCGGCGCAGATCGAATGGTCAATGCGCAGATTGTGCGGAATCTGCTGGGTGGAAAGGAACACGGTCCTCGCCGTGACGCCGTGCTTTTGAACGCCGCGGCAGCATTGTTTGTGGCGAGCCGCAGCCGAACGCTTTCGGAAGGATGGGACCTGGCCGCGACGCTGATCGACAACGGCCAGGCGGAACAGAAGCTGAAGGAACTCGCCGGCTGAACAGGAAGTTCAGGTCACAATCTCTTGGGCTTTTGAGCTTTGTTTATCGGTTAATGCGCTGCGGCTCACAACGTCGTTTCCAACAGCTCCATATTCCGGTCAACCGTCGAGTTCATTGATGTCACTGTTCTACAAAACGGTGCCGCTTTGAAGCGCCCGTGCTTCTTCCAGGTGCGCGCGGAGAACAGGGAGATTCTCTTCGGCAAACGACTTCAGATCCAAATCGTCGCCGCGTGAAACTTCATTCTCAAACACCTCGATCGCATCACTGTGGGTGGCTACCGCCTGGTTTGCGAACTGCCGGTCGAATTGCGCGCCGCTCAAATCGTCCAGACGCTCCACGGCATTCTGTCCTGCAGAACTGAGCGTCGTCGGAACCGTTATGCCTTTGTCGGAGGCGATCTGCGCCAGCCGTTGATTGGCCTGCGTGTGGTCGGTGATGAGTTGCTGCGCATAAGCACGCACGGCTTCATTGGTCGAATTCTGAAGTGCGAGATTTGCCAGTTCGATCTCGAGCAACCCGTTCTGCGCCGCCTGTGTGACGAATCGCCGGTCCGCCGCGTTCAGGTCGTTGTTGGAGTTGTCATCGCCGTTGCTTCCACCCGCATTTCCAGTGTCGGGCTCGTCATCCCGATTGCGATCGTCGATCTGGAACAATTTCCCGGCTGTGAACGTGCCGACGCAGATTTCCACTTCGCCGGGCGCTGCCGCTGAAGCCGCGGCGCCTGCCTGAACGAATTCTCCGTTCGCACCATTTCCATTGCCACCGTCATTGTTGTTCCCTTCGTTCTCCTGCCCATGCGTGTCCGAACTCTCGTTAATGGTGCTGCTGTTGCCATTTGAGCCGGACGAATTGGTATTGCCGGAGGAATCATCCGGGTTTGGAACCTCAAGGTTGTTTCGGGAACTGGTGTCGCGGCTCGCTGAATCGGATTCCGACGAAGCCGCTGCCGCCGAGTCGATGTGCGCGGCCCGCGAGAATTGAATGCGTCCGGAAATGCGAGCCCGATTGTTGCTTTTGGCAACGCGCTCGGTGATCACGGCGCTTCCGATCGCTTCGGACTGCGTCGGGCTGAAGACGAATGCGAACCGGCTCAACTGACTGCCTCCAATGGCGTTCGTGCCGCCGTCAAAGATCAGCACGTCGCCGATCAAACTCCCATCCGTTCGGCTGACCACCTGGAGGCTGTCGGAGGCGGGATTGTAAACGAGCGCATAATTGCGCTTGAGTTCCTTTTGAGTGAACCCGGTCCCGACAAGTTCCTGGATCAGGTCGCGCTCGGTCATCTTGCTGCCCTTGCCTTTTCCGGTGTCGGACGGCGTGCATGTGGCGCGGAACTTCACGGTGTAAAGTTCCTGCGTGGACACCTGGGCGGGAAGCGTGAGCGCATTCAGCGCGAGCGCTGCGGCCAGGGTGGCGAATGTTTTTTGTATCTTCATACGGTTTATGTCTCCTTTTTGGTTGGTTGTTGATCGAACAACACTCGATGCAGGAGGAGTATCGACCGGTTGACCTTCGTCACCACTGGGTTTAAGGGGGAAATCTGGGTCGTAAAACGACTACTTTTCCGATGTGGGTTTCCACGAATACAGACGGCAGGTCTTTCCCGTACGAAAGGTCTTCAAGCCATCCGCGCCGCCGGGCAATTACACTTTCTTTCCATTTATCTCTATTGTGACCGGCGCGAGGCTCTTTTATCTTCGCGGGCAATTCATGGAGCGACGGATCAATTACGTTTTAATCGGAAGTCTTCTCGCCGGTTTCGCGGCGTGCGCGATTTTGTTTTTCTTCGATCCGTCCCGCGTTCCGATCTACCCGGTCTGCGTGTTTCACCGGCTCACCGATTTGAACTGTCCCGGCTGCGGATCGCTGCGCGCGATGCACCAGCTGCTTCACGGTCATTTTGCAGAAGCGTTTCGGCACAACGCATTGCTCGTCATCTCGCTGCCGGTGCTGGCGTGGATTGGATTTCGTCTCGTGCGACAGCAGATTCAGAAAACAACGGAGCCGGCGGTGAAACTGAAATGGCTTCTGGCCTATGGAATCGTGTGGGTGCTGTTCGGCGTGCTTCGTGAACTGCCAATTCCGGTCCTGTCCAGCCTTTCTCCATGACGTGTAACGTGGAACTCTAAAATCCGAAGTAACGGAAGGAACATTATGTATAAAATCATTGGAGCCGACGGAAAAGCCTACGGGCCAGTAACGGCCGAACAGATTCGTCTCTGGATCTCGGAAGGGCGCGTCAATGCGCAGACGCAGATTCAGGCGGAAGGCACTGCGGAATGGCGGTCGCTTTCCACCTTCCCGGAGTTCATGGAACCCGCCGGCGTTGGCGCTGAAGCCACAAGCTCCGGTCCTGCGCCATTTGCCGCAACCCAGTCCACAGGCAATCGCGAAGCCGCACTGGCCGCGGTGAAAGGCCCGGCAATTGCACTCAAGGTGACGGCGATCATCGGCTGGATTCTCATGGCATTCGGGTTGTTGACGAACGTTCTCAATATTGCCGGGATTCAGCTGATCCCGACTCCGCCCGCCGACGACAGCATGCCGTCCTGGATGCGGATGCAGGGCGTTTTGGGAATCATCGGGAATCTGGTCGGAATCGGCATCGGAGCGGTGATCTTCATGGGATCCACAAAATTGCAGAATTTGAAGGATCACGGATTTGTCCTTACAGCAGCCGTCCTGGCGATGGTTCCTTGTCTTTCACCCTGCTGCCTCATCGGCCTGCCGATCGGCATTTGGGCAATCGTCGTGATCAACCGAGCCGACGTGAAGCCGCATTTCAGCTGAGCGCCCACGCTCCGAAAGGCCGCCATGTACAGGATCGTTGGAGCCGACGGACAACAATACGGTCCCGCGGATGCCGCGCAGATCCGACGCTGGTTCGCGGAGAATCGCGTCCGGCGCGACAGCCTCGTTCAACTCGACGGAACCGCGGAATGGAAACCCCTTTCCGCGTTCCCGGAGTTCGCTGACCTGATCAACGCGGCTCCCGGCACTCCGCCACCCCTGTTCCCGGCTGTAACTCCGCCCAGCGCACCGGATCCTGATCTCCTCGTAGCGGAAGTTCTCGCGCGAAATCCATCCGTGCAGATCGGCTCCTGCATCAGCCGTGGATGGAATCTCGTGACCGCAAATTTCTGGCTGTGTGTCGGCGTTACGTTTGTGGGATCGGTCGTTGCGAACGTGCCGTTTCTCCTCGGTCCTGCCTATGCCGGATTGTTCTGGTTTTTCCTGAAACAAATCCGCGGAAGGAATGCAAAGTTCGAGGACGCCTTCGAACCGTTCAGCGTCGCACTCCTCCAAACGTTTCTCGCGGGGCTTGTCTGGTCGATCCTGGTCAGCCTCGGAATGATGCTGTGCGTCATTCCCGGATTGGTGTTCGGCGCACTGTGGGCCTTCACATGGCCGCTGTTGATGGACAAGCGGCTTGAGTTCTGGCCGGCGATGGAAGTCAGCCGTCGGGTTCTCTGGCCCAACTTCGGCGGCATCTTCTGTCTTTGGTGCATTTGTTTTCTCCTGCTGCTTGGCGGCATGCTCGCATGCTATGTCGGCATCTTCGTTGCCATGCCGGTCATCATCGCCGCGCAGGCTTATGCGTATGAAGATTTCTTCGGCAATTCGGGCGCAAGTCGTCCCGCTGAAACTGTTGTGATGCCCCGATCGTGAACGCGTTCTTCAAGGTTGTTCCTCTCACTGAAACCTCGGCACGGAACTGTCTCCTGATCAACCAGCTTGCGACGCCGGGTTTGGGATCGATCATGGTCGGACGCTGGCTCGCCGGCGTTCCCCAACTCCTGCTCGCACTGACCGGCTTCTGCATGTTCGCCGCCTGGTTTCTGCTTACGCTCCGCGAGGCGTATCGGCTCTCGGATTTTTCTGGCGACCCGAAAAGCTACACCTGGCTGGGCATCTCCGGCGCGATTGTCTTTGCTGTCGCGTGGCTTTGGGCATTGGTGACAAGCCTTCAGGTTCTCAAAGCTGCAAGAAAATCCCGCGCCGCACCGCCACCACTGCCTTGAGAAGGAGCATTTCGCCGAAGGAAATCCGGAAGGCGTTTTGGCGTGAACTCGTGAGGCTGTTTGGCTTTTTCGGAAGTTCGATGCCTTCACTTCGGTGTCGTATCCAGGCGGCCATATTTTCTGAGGGCCGGCCAGATCAACGCGATCACAATCACCACAATCACGGTTCCCACTCCACCGGACACCGCAGACACCACAGCACCGACCGCTTCAGGCTGTCCCATACCGCGTCCGAAAATGTGCGCGACCATGCCGGATTCAAATTCGCCCAGTTCGTTGGAAGCGCCGATGAACAGACTGTTCACAGCCGACACGCGCCCGCGCTTTTCATCCGGCGTCAGCACCTGCACCAGCGTTTGCCGAACGATGACACTGATGTTGTCCACTGCGCCGCAAACCAGCAGCGCGGCGAAGGAAAGCCAGAACGACTTGGAAAGCCCAAACACCACGATCCCGACTCCGAACATCGCAACCGCCAGCAGCATGGCACGGCCGGCGTGTTGCAGAGGCGGCCGGTGAGCGATGATCAACGTGCAGATCACCGCACCAATCGGCATTGCCATCCGCAACCCGGCCAATCCGGTCGGAGTCGCACCGAGAATGTCCTTTGCATAAATCGGCAGCAGATTCGTTGCGCCACCGAGCAGAACAGCGAACAGGTCCAGTGTCAGCGTTGCGAAGATGATCTTGTTCTCGAAAACGAACTTGAATCCGGCGCCAAGATTTCTGAACGAGATCGGTTCACGCGCCTTGACCATGTGATCGCGGCGGATCATCGCAACCATGGCAAAGCAGGTCAGGGCAGCTGCACTGTTCAGCAGATAGATCGTCGCTGCGGCATAAGGAGTGCGCCGATGCAGCCACGTCACAAGAATTCCCGCCAGCGCAGGTCCAAGAACTGACGAAAACTGGAATGTGCCGCTGTTGAACGCCACTGCCTGGGGAAAGAGTCGCGGAGTAACAATGTGCGGCAGGAACGCCGCGCTCGCCGGCCACATGAACGTGCGTGCCGCGGCAATCAACACCAGACAGCCATACATCCAGCTCACCGGAGCGTGCGTCGCTGAGATCAATCCCAAACACAGACTTGCCAGCATCATCACCAGCGTCATCGACATGATGATGCGTTTGCGATTGAAACTGTCCGCCACATGCCCGGCGGGAAGCGTCAGCGCAATCATCGGTATCATGAACGCCAGCCCCACCATCGCCAGCGCCTTCGCAGAATGCGTGCGTTCGTAAAGCTCCCACCCCACTGTGAACACCAGCATTTGCTGCCCGATCGAGGCGAAGAAACGGCCGATGAGATAAATCACGAAGTCGCGGTTGCGGAGGACGGCATACTTGTCATTGCCACCTCCTTTCGCGACTGCCGACTCGACTGAGACTTCGGGATCGTCCATTGAGGATGCGCAGAACTTAAACGATAGCTGCGGAAGGTCGAGACAAGGAAGCGCAGGCTATTCGGTGAGGACCGTCGTCTCTTCTCTTGGAGTTCCTCCCGCGATTGAAAGCCGGTTCTTGCCCGCTGCCTTGCTTCGGAACAATCCACGATCCGCTTCCGCCAGCAGTTCATGCTTGTTCGCGGCGTCATGCGGATAGGTCGCGACTCCGAAGGATGCGGTGAGATGAACGTTGATGTTCTCCTTCTGCAGAAATGCGGTCTGGTTCAGCGTCCGCATCAACCTCTGCACCTTTCCGGTCGCCATGCTCCGATTGTGCCGGGGAAGAATGATTACGAACTCATCTCCACCGTAACGAACAATTCGATCGTCCGGACTGAGGTCGTGATGCAGCGCCTGCGCGACTTCCTTCAACACCTTGCTGCCAAGAAGATGCCCGTGCCGATCCACCACGTGCTTGAAGTTGTCGATGTCGAAAAAAACGATTGCGAGCTCCTCGTTGCGGGCATTGGGTCCGCTCAGAAAACGGTCCAGATAGCGATGCAGATAACGCGTGTTGTGAAAGCCGGAAACGTCGTCCGTCACGGAAAGCTTCAGCACGCGGTCGTGTTCTTTCTTGAGTTCGACCGAAAGGCGTCGCAGTCGCAGCAGATTGCTGACGCGCGATCGCAACTCGTGCTCATCGATCGGTCGGACAATGAGGTCGTCCACCAACCGTCCGAGATGCCGCGTCGGCCGGCTGCCCGATCTCCGGATTGTCAGCAACAGGAACGGGAGAAGCACCGGTTCCTCGGCCTTGCGACGGGAACGGATGGCGCCGGAGAGCTGTTTCAATGACGGACCGTCCACGATCGCGAGATCGAAGCGTTCGTCGAGCAGTTCGTCACTCCGCGCAGACACGATGTCGTATTTTTCGGAAAGCCAGTCCTCAAGCAGGTGGCGGTCGGATTTCGCCTTCACCTGTATCAGAATGCGTTGCTTCTGTTCCACGAATCAACTTATGCACCGACGACGGAATGCAACGTGGGAATGTTCCTCCTTCGCCCGACGGTGTCGGATCGGATGTGCGGCTGGAAACAAAAACCTCTGCCGCGTGAAAACGGCAGAGGTTTTCAAACGATGTCCGGCGAGTTTATTTGCCCTTGAGAATGGCCATGCCGTAATCGCGGTTCAGCTTCGCGATGAAGCTGAGGCTGATTTCCTTCGGACAAACCGCTTCGCACGATCCGGTGACCGTGCAGTTGCCAAAGCCTTCGGCGTCCATCTGACGGACCATGTTCACTGCACGACGATCCTTCTCCGCCTTGCCCTGAGGAAGCAGGTTGAGATGCGAAACTTTGGCCGCGACAAACAACATGGCCGACGCGTTCTTGCACACGGCCACGCAGGCGCCACAACCGATGCAGGCCGCGGCATCCATGGAAAGATCGGCAGCCTCCTTCGGAACCGGGATGGCATTTCCATCCGGAGTGCCGCCGGTGTTAACAGAAACGAATCCACCGGCCTGAATGATGCGGTCGAAAGCGGAACGATTGACGGCAAGATCCCGGATGGTCGGGAACGCCGCGGCGCGCCAGGGTTCGATCGTAATCGTGTCGCCATCCTTGAAATGCCGCATGTGCAGCTGGCAGGTCGCGGTGCCGCGATGACCACCGTGTGGGATGCCGTTGATCACGAGCGAACACATGCCGCAGATGCCTTCGCGACAATCGGAGTCGAACGCGATCGGCTCGCCGCCGTTCTGGATGATGTCTTCATTCACGACATCCAGCATTTCCAGGAACGACATGTCCTCAATGATGCCCCTGGCCTGATAGGTCTCGAAACGACCGGCCGTGTTCGCGTTCTTCTGCCGCCAAACTTTCAGTGTAAGATTCATGACTAACGGGATTTTGCTAAAGCTCTGGTTCTGCTACCGCGCAATTCACGACCGGCGTGAAAACCGATCTCTCGCCGCGCGGATTTTTCATCTGATTCAGGTTCGGCCATCAGTTCTCGAATGGCTTCGAACACAACCTTGAACTGGTCGTCGTACTTTTGTTCCAGGTCATTCAGGCGTTTTGTCAATTCAACGTTTGATGCAAGCCACTGACGCAGCCGCACAAACGTTCGCATGATTTCAATGTTCACCTGAACCGCTCGGGGGCTACGAAGGACACTGGAAAGCATTGCGACCCCTTGCTCGGTAAAGACGTAAGGAAGGTATTTCCGATGCTCCCCCTGCTTTAAGATCACAATCTGTGATCTTGAAAGCTGAGAGGCTTCATCACGGTTCAATTGGAACATGAAGTCCTCTGGAAATCGTTCCTTATTCCGCTTCACCGCTTGATTAAGGGCCCGAACCTCCACGCCATATAGAGCGGCCAGATCGCCGTCCAACATGACGCGCTGTCCGCGAATCTGGTAAATCAGATTCTCGGCTGCGCGGGTCACGATCTTGTCAGCGTCTCTGGCCATGGTTCAACCGGTGACAATTGTTACGTGTTCATCTCGTCTTACTTGTAGCTTCGCGTGCTCATGTGAACTTCTTCATACACGAGCGGTTCCTTGTGCAGGATCGGTTGCTTGTCCAGACCCTGATACTGCCATGCGGCCACATACGAGAAATTCGCGTCATCGCGCTGCGCCTCGCCATCGGGTGTCTGGTATTCGGTTCGGAAATGTCCACCACACGATTCGTTGCGATGCAGGGCATCGCAACAAAGCAGTTCGGCGAACTCCATGAAGTCAGCCACACGGCCGGCATACTCGAGATCCTGGTTGAACTCGCCGCCGTCGCCGGTCACGCGGACGTTCTTCCAGAATTCCTCGCGCAAGGCGGGAATGCGCTGAAGGGCTTCCTTCAGGCCGGCTTCGTTGCGCGCCATGCCGCACTTTTCCCAAAGCAGCTTTCCGAGTTCGCGATGGAATGAAGTCACGGTGCGTTTGCCTTTCACTCCGAGAAGCTTCCTGGTGAACGCGCGAATGTCTTCCTCGGCCTTCTTGAACTCGGGATGATTGACGTTCGGCTTCGGCTGTTTCGCGGACGCGAAATAGTTGCCGATGGTGTAAGGCAGAACGAAGTAACCGTCCGCAAGACCCTGCATCAGCGCGCTGGCGCCAAGGCGGTTTGCGCCATGGTCGGAGAAGTTGGCTTCGCCAATCACGAACAATCCCGGCACGGTGCTCATCAGATTGTAATCCACCCAGGTGCCGCCCATCGTGTAATGCACCGCCGGATAGATGCGCATCGGAACCTTGTACGCATTCTCGCCGGTGATCTTTTCATACATGTCGAAAAGATTGCCGTAACGCTCGCGGATCTTGTCTTCACCGAGACGCTTGATGGCGTCCGCGAAATCGAGATAAACGCCCAGCCCACCGGGACCGACACCACGACCATCATCACAGGCTTCCTTCGCCGCACGGGATGAAATGTCGCGCGGCGCGAGATTGCCGAAGCTCGGATACTTGCGTTCGAGATAATAATCGCGATCGGCTTCCGGAATATCGCCCGGTGCCTTGCCACAATCCTCTTTCCGCTTCGGCACCCAGACACGACCGTCGTTGCGAAGCGATTCGGACATCAGCGTCAGCTTGGATTGATGATCACCGCTGACCGGGATGCAGGTCGGATGAATCTGTGTGTAGCACGGGTTCGCGAAGAACGCGCCTTTCTTGTAGGCACGCCAGGTCGCAGTGACATTGCATCCTTTGGCATTGGTGGAAAGGAAGAAAACGTTTCCGTAACCCCCCGTGCCGAGGACCACTGCGTCGGCGGCGTGTGAAGAAATCTCACCAGTCACGAGGTTGCGGACGACGATGCCTTTCGCGTGGCCGTCGATGACCACCACATCGAGCATTTCCGTGCGCGGATACATCTGCACATTACCGAGCCCGATCTGCCGGGAAAGCGCCTGGTAAGCGCCGAGCAACAGCTGCTGGCCGGTCTGGCCGCGCGCGTAGAACGTGCGTGAAACCTGCGCGCCGCCGAAGGAGCGGTTGTCGAGCAAACCGCCATATTCGCGCGCAAACGGTACGCCCTGCGCGACGCACTGGTCGATAATGTTGACGCTGACTTCGGCGAGGCGATGAACGTTCGCTTCGCGGGCGCGGAAGTCGCCGCCCTTGATCGTGTCGTAGAACAGGCGGTAAACCGAGTCGCCGTCGTTCTGATAATTCTTGGCGGCGTTGATTCCACCCTGGGCGGCAATGCTGTGGGCGCGCCGCGGGCTGTCCTGGAAGCAGAAGCACTTCACCTTGTATCCGAGTTCAGCGAGCGTTGCCGCGGCGGAAGCACCGGCGAGACCGCTGCCAACCACGATGACGTCGAACTTGCGCTTGTTAGCGGGGTTGACGAGCTTCAGGTCGAACTTGTGCTTGCTCCACTTTTGCCCGATCGGGCCGGAGGGAATTTTCGAATCGAGAACCATATTACTTCGTCGCCTCCTTCACTAAGCCCAGGAGAATTGCGACAGGAATTGAGCTGTAACCAAGGAAAAGAATCACTCCGAACACCTTCGCCGCCTTGTCGAGGAACGGACCGTACACCTTGTTCTTCCAGCCAATCGACTGAAACATGGCGCTGATGCCGTGGCTCAGGTGCAGCGAGAGAAGCCCCACACCGAGAATATAAAAGAGCGATACCCAGACATTTTTAAAGCCGACCACCATCATGTTGTAAACGTGGTGGCGCATCAGATCGGTTGTGCCGGGGATCGGTTCCTGAAAAGCCGGGTCGTGAAAATCCTGGCCGGTGAAGTTGATCGCTTTGACGCGAACCGTGTAGTGCAGCAGGTGGTAAACGATGAAGGCGAAGATGATCAGGCCGCTCATCAGCATGGTGCGCGAAGCATAGCTGGAACCGACGGGCTTGTATTGGGCGTAACCGACCGGCCGGGCCGCGCGGTTCTCGGCCGACAGCTTGATCGCCGACCAGATGTGCAGAACGATGATCGCCAGCAGGCTCAGGCGAACCACCCAGAGGCCTTCCCCAAGATTCTGCAGGAAATGCCCGTATCGGTTGATTGCCTCGGGACCGAGGAAGATCTGCAGGTTCCCGACCATGTGGCCGACGACAAACAAGAACAATGCAAAGCCGGTAACGGCCATGATGTATTTCTTGCCCAATGAGGATCCGAAAATGTTAGTGATGACTTTCATGAATCTGTTTCCGCCGGTAGGAAACGCGCTGAAACTCTACGTATGGTTCGGACGCAGCGTCAATGATGCATTATTAGATATAAGGATAGGGGGATTCCGCGTTTACCCCGCCTAATCCGGATCGGCGATACGAACCAATTCCCGCAAACTGTTGCCGACCTTGGCATCGCGCCGGACAAGCTCCGCAGATAATCCCGCAGAAATGGCTCCGCGAAAATCCATTTCTTCGCTATCGCCAATGTGAAGTATTTCGTCTGGAGGCACTCCAAGCTTTTCCGCGACATGCTGGAAAATGACAGGCGAGGGCTTCGGAAAACCGACTTCACAGGAAATCGCCAGTGTTTCGAAGTAACCGGCAAGACCCAGTTGCTTCAAAAGCGGACGCAACCGTTCATCCCAGTTTGAAACGATCGCCAGCGGAATGCCGGCGGCTGCAAGAGATTCCAATGTTGGAACGACATCATCAAACACCCGCCAGGCATCCGGTTGTTCGAACCGGTCATAGAGCTCCGGAAAGAAAGCGACCGGGCCATCGATGAGCCCGGCGAAGGTTTGAATCACAAGCCGTTCCCAGCCTTCGCGCGTATAGTCGAAGTCCGGGCAACTTTTCCAGGCGTTCTTGAACCGTTGATTCAACGCCTCCTGATCCAAACCCGAAAATCCATGCTTTGCAGCGACTTCGGCGTAGAGATGCCCGACCGATGGCCACGGATGAATCAGCGTGCCGCCCACGTCAAATGTGACTGCCCGCACGCGTTTTCCTGTTCGTGACACGATCATGTTTTCGTCGAAGCACCGCCCCATTCGTTCAATCCGCGTTCCTGAATAGGCAGGCTGACCTCTCCCAAGATCTCCAATGCCTCGCCAATCAGATAAAGCGAGCCGGCGACCAGAACCAGTGAATCGGTTTCCGCCGTGGCAAATGCTTCGATCAGGGAATGCACCGAGAGAACTTCGGCTTCGGGATTGGCTTTCCGGCATGATTCCATCAACGTATCCGGCGCGGCGGTCCGTTCATTTTGAACCGGCGTCAGAATGATTCTGCGAGCAAGCGGCGGCAGCATCTGGCAGATGCCTTCCCAATCCTTGTCCTGAAGAATGCCGAAAATCAAAGTCGGCCGCATTCCGGGGAACCGCTCGCGCCAGGTTCGAGCAAGAACCTCCGCGCCTGCCACATTGTGCGCGCCATCCAGAACAATCTTCTGGCCTGACGGCCGATCAATGATCTGAAATCTTCCGGGCCATTGCACTTTTTCCAAACCGTCTTTCAAGGCTGCATCCGTGACCGGCCAGCGGTGATTCATCAGCCGCACGACTTCAATCGCAACAGCGGCGTTTCGCTTCTGATGTTCCCCTGCGAGTGCGAGTCTCACATGACCGAGCGATCGGATGGCGTCACCAAAGGACGGTGCTCGGTGTAGTGGAGAACCTCCTTCCCGCGCCTTCGCTTCAATGACCGCAAGCGGCTCCGGACTCCGGACGCCAGCCACCACCGGCACACCCGGTTTGATGATTCCGGCCTTTTCGCGCGCAATGCTCATGAGCGTTTCACCCAACCATTTCTGGTGATCGATTTGAACGTTGGTGATCACTGAAACCTCCGGAGTGACAATGTTGGTCGCATCCAGCCGACCGCCGAGACCGGTTTCCCAAATAACGAGATCGCATTCCTTCTGAACGAAATAGTTCAGCGCCATCACCGTCACCGCTTCAAAAAACGTCGGATGATTTTCGTCAGGAAACTGTTGCATCAACGGACGGATGGAATCGACCAGTGCAACGACTGCATCTGCGGAAATCAGTTCTCCATTCACCTGGAGGCGTTCCCTGAACGAGACGAGGTGCGGCGATGTAAAGAGACCGACGCGATAACCTGCCTCGCGATATACCGATGCCAGCATCGCGCACGTGGACCCTTTTCCGTTCGTGCCGGCCACATGAATGAACCGGAGTTTTCGCTCTGGATTTCCGGCAAGCGCTGCGAGCCGGGAAATATTCTCCAGTCCCAGCTTCGCTCCGAACCAGCGGAGCTGATAAAGGAACACGACGGCACGCAAGTAGCCTGAGGTTGAGTTGGTTTCGGTCATTAAAGTTCGCTGAGTTAAAAGACCCGAGAAGGTCGCGGCAATCTTCAAACAGTTCGAGACAAATCCAGCGCATTGCAATAAAGAGCCAATGCGACTCACCACAAGCCGATCATCAACATAGCGAAATGCGTCTTTATGTCTCCTTTACCATGAACCAACCGATATGATCTTATTCGTATTTATTTGTATTTCAATGGTTTGTGAGATAGAGGCCGCATTGGCACCTTCAAAGCTAATAGAAAAGAGAAAACAATCAATCGAAGGACAAAGTTATGAACATGATTCGTTGGCAAAAACCTGTTTTACCGGAATGGCCCAGTTGGAATCGGCTGAACGATCTGCGAACCGAGATCGACCGGCTGTTTGAAGCGCCGTTTGCCGAGCTGTCTCGAAGCTCGCAGTGGTTGAGCGGATGGATTCCTTCTTTGGACCTGTATGAAGACAAGGATCAACTCACCGTTCAGGTGGAGCTGCCCGGAATGAAAAAGGACGACATCAGCATCTCGCTGCACGACGGCAGCCTCAGCATCTCGGGTGAACGGCGGAGTGATGAAAAATTTGAGGAAGCGGACGTCTATCGCGCCGAACGATACGTCGGACGATTCCACCGGACCATTCAGCTGCCCTCGCCCGTCGCAGCAGATCGCGTGAAAGCGCAATACAAAGACGGCATCCTGACGATCACCCTTCCAAAAACGGACGAGGCGAAACCGAAGCAGATCAACGTTCAGGAAGGCTGAGTGCAAAGAAAGGACACAATGAAAATGATCACCGAAAACCATGCTCCAAGCCGCAGCCAGGCGGTGAACTACAGCGTTCCGAACGTGAACATCTTCGAGAACAAAGACGGATACGTCATCCAGGCTGAAATGCCGGGCGTTTCCAAAGATGGGCTCGAAGTCACACTGGAAGGGAACGAAATCACGATCATCGGCCGAAGGAACCCGCAGTCGAAAACCGAAGCAGAAGCGCTGCTTCGCGAAACCCGGCGAGCGGATTACAAACGTGTATTCGAACTGGATCCAGCCATCGATACATCGAAGATTTCGGCCAGGATCGAACAGGGGCTGCTTACCGTGACGCTGCCCAAGTCCGAACGGGTCAAACCGCGACGAATTGAGGTCAGCGACTGATTCCAGGAATCACACGGAAATCCTCACGGAAGTAATTTCGTGGGGATTTTCCGTTTTCTGCTGCTGCCGTTCACGTTCGGCCGTCTCCTGTTCTTGAGCGAGCTGGAGCATGGCCGCCTGCACCAGTTCGTCCAACATTCCGTCCGCCATGCTGGAGCACGACGCACAAACGTTTGGATCACGAGACATTTTCCCCCCGCCCGAAAACAACGGCTCTCCACAACAAATGCAGATGGTTGAATTCACCTTGGATAACAACTCTCCCGCCCAGGCGACATTTGCAAATAGAAGATATTCACACGAGCTCTCCAACATTGGATTTGTTTGCGCTCCTCCTCGGAGAGTCGCGTGAAGACATGGGGAAAACACCCGATGCCGACAGTCAGTTTGAAGCGAGCACTTTTTGAACGGCGGCGTGAAATTCCACCAGTGTGAAAGGCTTCGCCAAACAGATTCGGTTCTGCTGTTCCAGAAAAACCCGGGTGCCGTCGTTCACAACGTCGCCCGTGATGAAAATGATTCGATCGCAGAAATCTGGATTGCTCGCCCGAATCCGTTCGTAAACCTGCCGGCCATTCAGCCCCGGCATTTTCCAGTCACAAAGCATCAGGTCGTAATGCTTGTCCTGAAGCCGGCGCAATCCGGTTTCCCCGTCGGATACCACATCGACCTCATAGCCGCGCGGCACGAGCGTTTCGCGAAGCATCACGAGAATCGGCTCCTCGTCATCCACCACCAGGATGCGCTTGCCTTTGCCTTCCAATGACAGCGCCTGCTGCCGTTCCGCCGCTCGCGTGCGCAACTCGGTGTCACCACTGGATGCTGTGATTGGCAGCTCAATCACGAACGTCGCACCGTCACCAGGCCGGCTCTTTACGACAATGCTTCCGCCATGATCGCGGACGGTCGCGTAACAAAGACTCAATCCCAGCCCGGTTCCTTCCCCGACGCCTTTCGTCGTGAAAAATGGATCGAATATCTTCGACAGATTCTCCGGCGGAATTCCCGGGCCGCTGTCCTGAATGATCACGCGAATGGCCTTGGTATCGAACTCGGTCTTGACCCGAATCCAACCCTTGCGCTTCTGGCTCTCCACGGCCTGGCGCGCGTTGTTGATCACATTCACAAACACCTGTTGCATCTGATGCGGATCGATCATCAACTTCGGCGACTGGCGGTCGAGTTGCAGGGTCACCTCCACCTGACCGTTTCTCAGCTGGTACTGAAGCAGATCGACTGCACTTTCCACCAGTTCGTTCACTGAAGTGAGCTTTCGCTCCGGCGAACCCCGGCGCGCGAAAGAGAGGAGTGCCTGCACGATTTTCTGGCAGCGCAACGCACTCTTGTTCAGCATCTCCAGGTATTTCTTATCCTTGGGATTCACGACCGCCTGCTGCATCAATTCGGAAAATCCCAGCACGGAAGTGAGCGGGTTGTTCAGTTCGTGCGCCACTCCGGCAATGAATTCCCCAATGCCTGAAAGCTTCTCGCTCTGGATCAATTGCGCCTGCGTGGTCTTCAATGTCTCAACGGTTTTCTCCAGCTGTTCGCGCGAGTTCTTCAAATTCTCCGTCATCTGGTTGAACACCTTCGCCAACTCCCCGCATTCATCCTGATAACGCACCGGCACGCGGCGTGAAAAATCGCCCCGGCCCACCGCCTCGGCACTGTCCCTCAAATCGCGGAGCGGCTTGGTGACTTTGCCAATGAGGAAACAGACTATGATCGATCCCGCCAGAATTGCGAGGCCACTCACACCAACCAGAATCTGCTGTGTCACCGCCAGCTCACGAAGTGGTTCCTCATACGAATGCAACAACAGATACCCAAGCCGGCTGTTCGGATCGGGAAACGCAAAATGACCGCCGGAACAGAAGTAATGTTCACCGTTGTAAACCTGCCGCTTGATGTTCACGGGACCATCCTCTGCGGGAGCGATAACCTCCTTGAACAACGCCGCCAGATTCACCCGCGAATCCTCCGACGGCAACGTGGAAAGAATCACCTGATCATTTCCCAGCAGAACAATTCGGCTGTGGGCGGTCCGGCTGAATTCCTCCGCGACGCTCTTGCTGATTTCCGACCCAAACGTGAGCGCCCCAATCAAGCCGCCGTCGCTGCCGAAAACTGGAAACGACACCACGTCATAAAGATGTCCATCGACGAAGATCGCGTCCGTCTGCGCTTCGGATCGGGACGCACTGCTCGCTTGAAGCGTCCGTTGAACGAGCGCAGCGCTGGCGACTTCGAAGTTGGCGATCGACATCAACACATCGCGCTTCTCACTCGCGATCAATTCCTGTGCGGTGGAGAACATCACGATATCCGCATCCTCGCCCACCGCTTCCATGAGCGCCGGCAATTGAGCGCGAACGAAGGCCGGATTGCCGGTCTGGAAGGCATGATTGAAGCGCGGTTCGTTCCGAAGATCCTGGAAGCGAACGAGCAGGTTCCGCGTCCGGCTCCGCTGAATCTGGCGAAAACTGTCATTCGCCGCCGCCAGCGTTCTCCGCGCTTCACGTTCGAACTGATCTGTGATTCGCTCGTTCAACACGAAGGCCATTGTGGCCACTAGAAAGACCATCACCGTAATGACGGGAACGAGCACTTTCGCGCGAAAGCTGACCGCGAGATACGTCCGCAGTTTGCTCATGGATGGCAGTTTATGTAGCCCTCGGCCGCTTCAATGCCAAGGAGGAAATCGCCCCGCGTGTGATCATCCCCTCGATTCCTCGGCGAAATTAACCACGGATGGACAGGAATCACACGAATGACACGTATCATTGGCAATGTGAAGCCGACCGAACGGATTGGGTCGTATGCGGAATCAACGGTTGGTTCTTGTCATCTGTGTTTCACTCCGAGTCCATCCCGGTTGAACAAAGCTGGTCCTCAACGCCAGTCAACTGTCTTCGACGTCTTCAAGGTTTGCTCTCGACATCGCTCCCGCTCAACCGATTCACTGGCAACATGTCGAGTTTGATCCCGCCCAAGAGCGCCAACATCACGTGGTCCAAAGGCAAGGTGACCCATGAAGAACGGGAGAAGCAGACCGGACACTCCGGATTCGTCATCTGGTTCACCGGATTGAGCGGCTCCGGCAAATCAACCCTCGCCACCGAACTCGAACGCAAACTCTTTAATCGCGGCAAACATGCCTACGTGCTCGACGGCGACAACATCCGCCACGGCCTCTGCTCCGATCTCGCCTTCTCGCCGGAAGATCGAAAGGAAAACATCCGGCGCGTCGGCGAAGTCGCCAATCTGTTCGCGGATTCGGGAATGATCTGCATCACGGCGTTCATTTCGCCGTATCGCTCTGACCGTGAACTCGCCCGAAGCATTGTTCCGCCGGGAAAGTTCATTGAGGTTTACCTCAACACGCCGATTGAAGTCTGCGAGCAACGCGATCCCAAAGGCCTCTACGTGAAAGCGCGCAAAGGCATGATCAAGGATTTCACTGGAATCTCGGCGCCCTACGAACCGCCCCTGAATCCCGAACTGGAATTGCATACCGAACAATGCACGGTTCCTGAGTGCATCAACGCGATTCTCAAACGCATCGGTCTCTGAAATGGCCCCACGTCCGCCAGCAGCATCTCAACGCATCACCAGCCGTGAACTGGGACTCTTCGCCGCCGTGGCGCTGGTCGTTGCGACGTTGGTCGTTGCAGCGTTCGTCGCGCTCCGGCCGGCGGTGCCCGCCAGCGACACCGGCAGCGCGAAGCTTCATTTTCGTTTTCCGAAACTGGACGGACCCAAGGTGGCCTACGATGCCGAACTGATGCGCTCGGAGATGGCCTGCATGTTTTCCAATCACGTCCTTCAGGCAGTTGTCGAAAACCTGAGCCTGACGAACCAATGGCAGGCCGACAACAGCACGAACCTGATTTCAATCGAGGATGCTGTTGAAAAGTTGAAACGATCGGCGCGTGTTCGGCAGATTCCTAAAACGACTGTTCTGGAAGTGAGCGTGGCCTCACCCGATCCCGAAGAATCGGCCGCGCTCGCCAACAGTCTGGCCGAAGCCTACGTGCAGGATTTCGAAGGCCGGGAACGCGATCGCATGAGCATCCGATTGCGCGAATTGCTGGCGCAGAGAGATGCCATCGCTCAAGCCGCCCAGCAGGCCGACACTCACCTGGCTGAACTCATTCGTGATGCGGCGGATTCGAACATGATTTTTGAAGCGTCTCTTCAGGTCACAAACGCGCGCCGCGCCCTGAACATGATTGCTGAAAAGGTGGAGGAGGAGAGCACCGAACTGCTAACCTTCCGTGGCGAGAAACTGCTCGTCACGATCATGGACCGGGCCGAACCGCGCATGCCGACAGAACAGCGCAGACAAACGATCAACTGGACCCGCGCCTATCTCACCGGCGGACTGCTCGGTCTGCTGACGGGAATCGGTGCAATCATCTGGAGCCGCTTCCAGGCGGCGAAGTAGGGCGGCTTTCAACCTGCCGATTCGCGGGACCTCCATCCCGTGTCTCGAAAATTCCGGAAGAGAACAGTCAAACGCCAGTAAGTTCCTCCCCGCGCCTCAGCGCCTCCGCGTCTCTGCGTTAAAGAAAAGCCACCTCAATCTTCCGAGAACAGATACTCCAGATCCGCCTTCGACAAACTGCGCGCGAAACCTTCTTCACCGAGCACATCGGCAATCGTCTTCGCCTTGCTCTGTTGCAATTCCCAGATTTTTTCTTCCACGGTTCCGGGCGAGATCAGGCGATACGCATTCACCGTCTGTGTCTGTCCGATGCGGTGCGATCGATCGATCGCCTGGGCCTCGACAGCCGGGTTCCACCACGGATCGTAAAGGATCACGTAGCTCGCGTTGGTCAGGTTCAAGCCTGTTCCAGCCGCGCGCAGACTGAGCAGGAAGACCGCAGCGTTCGGATCGTTCTGGAAGGCGGTGACGACTTCCTGCCGATCCTTGGTCTGGCCGGTAAGAATGTGCGTGCTGATGTTGCGCGCCACACATTCCTTCTGCAGCAGTTCGAGCATCTGAACGAACTGGCTGAAGATGAGGACCTTCTCGCCTTCTGCCACCAGCGAGTCGAGCAGTTCGAACAACGTTTCTGTCTTGCCCGAAATCGAGTCGTTGCCGACCAGGCGCGGATGACAGCAGATCTGCCGCAGGCGCGTGAGCGCCGCCAGCACGTGCATCTTGCTCTTGTTGATTCCCTTTTCCGCAACGGCCTGCATGACCTGGTCGCGGCTGCGACGCAGTTCGGCGAGGTAAAGCTTTCGCTGTTCTTCACCCAGTTCGCAGTCGCGGCGCTGTTCGATGCGATCCGGCAGATCCTTCGCCACATGTTTCTTCAGGCGGCGCAACAGCAACGGACGCAGCTTGGCGGAGAGCCGGCGGCGCGCAATGCGCTGGGCGGACTCCGCGTTCTCGACACCTTTCGGCTCGTAGGTTTCGAGGAAGTGCTCCTGCGAATTGAGATAACCGGGCTGGACGAAATCGACGATGCTCCAAAGATCAAGCAGTCGGTTTTCGAGCGGCGTGCCGGTGAGCGCGAGACGATGCTCCGACTTGAGTTGTTTGACCGACTGCGTGACCTGCGCGCCGGGATTCTTGATGAACTGCGCCTCGTCCAGAACGATCGCGCGGAAACCAAACTTGTTCAGCTCCTCGAGATCGCGCCGCAACAGAGCGTAATTGGTGACGATGATGTCATGTTGCGGAATCTGTTTCCGCAACACATGACGCGCGGAACCGCTTTCGAGCACGAGCACCTTGAGGTGCGGCGTGAAACGTTCCGCTTCGCGCCGCCAGTTGTGGAGCACGGAAGCCGGGCAGATGACGAGGCAGGGCTTCGGATTCTTTTTGTTCCTATCGTGCAACCACGCCAGCCACGAAAGTGTTTGCAACGTTTTTCCGAGACCCATGTCGTCGGCCAGAATGCCGCCGAGCCGCACCTGCGTGAGATGACACAGGAAATCGAAACCGTCCTTCTGATACGGACGTAATTCGGCCTGAACGTTTTTCGGAATGTCCGATGAGGGAACGCCCTTGAAGTTCTTGAGATTTTCGCGCAGCGCCTTGGCAGCAGGCGAATCGGCGAAACGCTTGAGTCCTTCCTCATCCAGATGCGCGGCCTGCTCAAGACCGATCTTTTGCGCGATCGGCACAAGACCATCGACGCCGAGATCCGCCATCGCCTCATGCGCGGATTGAACCGCGGCGGTATCGAGTTCCACCCAGCCCGAATCGGGCAGCTTCACAAACCGGCTCGTGGCAACAGAAAGTCGCTGCAGATCGGCGGCGCTGAGCTTCAATCCTTCCTGCTCCCATTCCGCAGAAACAGAGAGCCAGTCGATGCCGCTTCCCTTGACGATCAATCGCGGCTTGAGCTGACGCGGCGCGAGGAAGAGTCGATGGAATGCGGGGTTGCCAAGGAACTCCGCTTCCGGAGGACGCGTGGCCCAGGCATGCGCGAGTGTTCCGAGGAAATTCTCATTCGCGTCGCCAACCCAAAGTCCGGGTTCAGGTGTGAACCAGTCCAACTTGCGCAGCCATTGGGTCGCAGGTTCCAGGCGCGGATCATCGAGAATCTCCGGTTTTTCCGAAGGCCGCTTGCGCAGTTCGTTCAACTGCCATTCGTGGCCGTTCCAGAACCAGACGCTGCTGTCACGCTTGCTTTTTGCCATCAGGCGCAGCCGTACGGTTTCGTCCAGCAATTCGAAAATGAACTGCGGCGTGGCTGAATGCGCGATGCAAAGCTCCTCCCAGTCGAGACCATTGCTGGCCTGCGTGCGGCGAAGATGGGTGAGCAGGCGATGGCTCAGTTTGCGGACCGGCACGGCCGGGCGATTCTTCCAAAGTTCAATGACCGTGGACGGCGGCGCGTTGCGGAGCAGATAAAAAGTATTTCCAGCCAGTGCAAGCGGTGGCTGGCTCGAGAAGAAATGAACGTCCTGCAGGTCGCAAATCTGCTTGTTCGGAAGCACCAGCCGGTGTGTGAACGAAAGATCGCTTTCGTCGTGCTTGAGGTGTGGAACGAGTTCCGCAATTTCACCGTGGAACACCAGCGGCTTTTGATTCCCTGCCAGCTCGAGTCGTGTGGTGTGGCCCCATCGAACGAGCCAGTGCATCAATTCCGTGTTCGACAAAACCAATGTGGCTTCGCCGTCCCTGCGATTGCTGTGCGTCTCGGAAACCCATTGGATGAATTCCCAGTCGTTCGGCGGAAACAACTCCTGTTCGTGCGCCGCGCGGGTGGTCAGTTCGATGATTTCGTGAAGCGACCGAACCTTTTCGCCTGTGCGCGGACGCATGAGGTGAAATTGTACGCCCAGCCGGTTGCGGCAGCTGTTTTCAGAATCAGGTTGCGGCTGGCAGACAACGCGCAACGAGGCGCGTGGCGTATCGAGATGAACCGGTCTTTGCGGGAACAACCAGCCTTCGAGTTCGCGGACAAGACGCTGTTCCTGTTCGGCTTCCTCAACTTCGGCGAAGCGATTCAGGTTGGCGTGTGGCTGGAGTTCGGCAGGCGGAGAGCGGTGAGCGCGCAGGAAGAGAAAGGCCAGCTCCTCAAGCCGGCTGGAACCCTGCGCTGCAAGCAGCCGGGGCCACCAGTCGTTTGCCGGAAAATCCTTTCGCGAAAGCGACAGCTTCTCGAAGTAATCCTCAAGCAGCAGCCAGGCGCGCTGCGAATCGGGACAGACGGAAAAGCTCCGAAGAATTTCTTCGCGTTCGGCGATGGCCGATTTCGAGTCTGACAGTTCGCGGCGGAGATCAGCCAGTGCGCCATAGGTCTGTGAAAGGACCTTCTGATTCGCATCGTATTTAGTGCTACCCGCCCGCGAGCTGTTCCTGTTTCTGATTAAGGTCTTAGCCATTCTGAGTAAAGCTAACCAACAACTAGCGGCTTAACATCTCGGCATACTTTAGCCGTTCGGGTCAATCAGAAAGAAGGCAATTTTTGGATGTGTGCGTCGGAAAGGTTCCAAATTCCAAGTTCCAAGTTCCAAAGAAGTTCCAGTGGGGAAATTCCAAGACGGGCGCGAGCGGTCGGGCGACGACAGCGCTGCGACTGCATTCACGGAAACAATTGTTCGGATAATTTACCAGGCGCGACCGTATTGAACCGGCGTCACGACAGCGTTGCGGCTGCCGAGCGCCAATGCGGCCGTTCGCGGCCAGTAAGGATCGCGCAAAAATTCACGTGCAAGCAGCACAAGATCGGCACGCCCCGCACTCACGATTTCGTTCGCCTGCTTCGGATCGGTGATCAATCCCACGGCAGCCGTCGCAATCTTTGCTCCACGTCGAACCTGCTCCGCAAACGGGACCTGATAGCCCGGCCCAATCGGTATCTCCGCCTTCGGCACATTTCCACCGGAGCTGCAATCGATCAGATCCACTCCTTCGGACTTGAGCCGCTTCGCAAGTTCAACCGTCTGTTCGATGTCCCATCCGCCCGTCACCCAGTCGGTGCAGGAAAGGCGAACGGTCAATGGAAGCGAATCAGGCCAGACCTGTCGAATCGCTCGCGCGGTGTTGATCACAAATCGAATCCGGTTTTCAAAGCTGCCGCCATATTGATCCGTGCGCTGATTGCTGAGCGGCGAAAGAAATTCATGAAAGAGATAACCATGTGCGGCGTGGATTTCGAGCCATTCGCATCCCGCAGCCAGAACGCGTTTCGTCGCCGCAACGAAATCCTCCTGCACGCGAACGATGTCCGCTTCACTCATCGCACGGGGCAGTTTTGGCAGTTCGCCACCGAAGGCAATTGAGCTTGGTCCGAACGTTTCCCAGCCGCCTTCATTCGCGCCGAGGTGCGCGCCACCTTCCCATGGTTTCGCGGCGGAAGCCTTGCGGCCGGCGTGTGCGATCTGAATTCCGGGAACCACGCCCTGCTTCTTCAGGAAACGGAAAATGCGCGCCAACGGCTCGATGTGCGCATCGGACCAGATTCCCGTGTCGCCCGGCGTGATTCTTCCCTCCGGCGAAACGGCGGTTGCTTCAGCGATGACCAACCCTGCGCCTCCCACGGCGCGCGATCCGAGATGCACCTCATGCCATTCATTGAAGAATCCGTCTTCGGCGGAATACTGGCACATCGGCGAAACCCCGATGCGATTGCGCAGCGTGATGGACTTGATTGTCAGCGGCTGAAAAAGCGGAACCGAATTTTGCATGGCCCCTCATAACGCAACCTGCCGCGAGATGCAAACGGAGGACGGATTTTCGATTGTCGAGAAGTTCCCCAATGGATCATTTGCCCTGCGCGTTGCCGCCGGGTATAAAGGGACCATGTTAACTTTGCCGGAAATCCTGCGGAACGGCGGGTCGGTGTTTTGGTTCATCCTGTTCGTCAGCGCAGTGGCCGCGATCGTGTTCATCGAACGCTTCCTGCATTATCACCGCGCCCAGATCAACTCGACCGAGTTCCTCAACGGCGTCCGCAACGTTCTGCGGCGCGACAATGTCGTGGAGGCCATCTCCATCTGCGACGCCACACCCGGGCCGGTCGCACGGCTGGTGAAGACCGCAATCCTGAACCGCGATCACGGACGCGAACGAATCTCCGAAGCTCTTGAAGAAGCCGGCCTGGCCGAAGTGCCCCGGCTGGAGGAAAAATTGAATCTGCTTGCCACCATTGCGCAGATTGCCCCGCTGCTGGGTCTGCTGGGAACCATCATCGGCCTCATGGACGTGGTCGCAGAGATGAAGACCGCAGGTCTGATGGCGAACGCGGCGATGCTGTATGGCGGCGAGGATGGACACGGCGGCGTGTTGAAGGCATTGATCTGCGCAGGCGCCGGGCTGGCTGTCGCGATTCCCGCGCATGCCGGTTACAACTATCTCGTCAGTCGCGTGAACTCGATCGTGCTCGACATGGAACGCGCCGCGACCGAAGTCGTCCACATCGTCACCACGAACGGGTCGAACACGAACCCGGCCGGCACGCCATGAAGTTCCCGCGCAATGCCCGAATCTTCCGTGGGCAGCTCGATGCCACGCCGTTCATCACGGTTTTTTTTCTGCTCGTGATTTTCGTCCTGCTCGGTTCGGCAACCTACACACCAGGGGTCCGGATTGAGCTTCCCAGGGCTGACGGTCTTTCGGGGGTTGAAGGTCCGACAATCGCGGTGGCGGTGGACGCCAGCGGGCGTTTTTATTTCAAGAACCAGCTGACCGATCAGACGAATCTTGTGCAGCGCCTTCACTTTGCGGTGACAAACACACCGGAGCCGCTGACTCTCGTAATTCATGCGGATCAGGATGCGCGTCGCGAAAGCCTCGACCGGCTGGCGATCATCGCCCGTGAGGCAGGCATTCGCCAGCTGCTGCTGGCCACGCTACCTCAACCATGACGGAAACGGCGCCTGCAACCAAACCGCGTTTTCAGGGATCCTTCTGGTTCGCTGTGATGCTGGTGTTTGCATTGCAGCTGGCAGCAGTCTTCATTTTCAACCGCCCGAAACCTGTCCCAATCATTGCCCAGCCACAGCCGCTGCCTCAGGTCACATTGGGCAACAGTCGCCCGCCGGAAATCGCGGCGCTGGAAGATCCCAGACTGTTTGTGTTCGCGACCATTCACGGTTTCTCCGGCCAGATTTGGATGCCGATGCCGCAGCTCGAATATCGTTCCCGCAGCTGGTCGGAAGCGGAACCGATTGGCTGGCTCACTCCTGATGCCTCCAATTTTTTCCAAAGCTTCACGCAATACATCCAGGACAACACGGAAGATGGTTATCAGGCACCGTTGCCCGAACCGACCGTCACTTTCCCGTTTGTGTCGCCACGACTGGATCCGGCCGTCCCTTCATCGCTTCGGATTGAAGGCCACCTCTCAAATCGTGCATTGTTGAATCCCGAACCGCTGCCGGTGGTGACTGACGCGGCGACAAACAGTGTCATCGAGGTCGTTGTCGATCCGCTCGGCAACGTTTTCTCAGCGGCTCCCGCAACGCGGACGGTTCCGGCAAATGACGAACTGGCGGTCCGATACGCCTATGGGAGGCGCTTCGAACCGATTGAAGTTGGCGGGCCGAATCGCACGAATGGGACTGCGCCAACGATGATGACCGGCACTTTGATTTTTGAATGGCGACCCGCTCCGCCTGAAACACAGCCGGTTCCCTGACATGAATGCCCGCGACCTGATCCTTGCGTATCTGTTTGCCGCCTTCGCGATCCTCGGCGGAATCGTGATTTACACGGAACTGCGCCAGCGCCGCTTCAAACCGATGCCCAGCAACGACACGATCTTCCGCTGCAAAAAATGCGGCTACGTTTATACCGATGATCCGGACGTGGACCGTTCCCGCTGCTCGCAATGCGGGCAGGTGAATGAGGCGATCGAGTTTTGAAGCGGATGGCTTACAGAAGGAAACGAAGGTAACGAAGAGCTGAAAGCTAAAGCCACGTCCGCTTCCTTGCAGAAATGGAATGGCAAATCTTCGTAAGGCCGCTGCAAAAACCTTCGCTCAGATTGCCCCTCTCTTCCCTTTCGTTTCCTTCGTTATCTTCTGTGAATCTGAATTCATGTCACCTCAGTGCCCCGTCTTCAGTTCCACCACGTCGTGCGGCGTGGCTTCACGCTGGCCTGCAGGACTGACACGGATGTAGCGGGCTTTTTCGCGGAGCTGTTGGAGATTCGCTGCGCCGAGATAGCCCATGCCGGATTGAATGCCGCCGATCAACTGCGCCAGCACTCGGTCCACTGAACCGGCCACTTCCTTGAGCGCTTCAACACCTTCCGGCGCCACCTTCTGCGTCGGATTCTTATCGTGCCCGTAGCGAGCCGCCGATCCAGCTTTCATCGCCGCCATGCTGCCCATGCCGCGATATTGCTTGTAGAGCTTGCCGCCGATTTCCATCACTTCACCCGGCGCCTCCGTGCAACCGGCGAGAATACCGCCACAGATCACAGCATTCGCAACAGTCAGCGCTTTGACGATGTCGCCGGATTTCGTGATGCCGCCGTCGGCGATAATGGTCACCTTCCGCTTTTTCGCTGCCTGCGATGCAATGTAGAGCGCCGTCATCTGCGGAATGCCAACACCCGCAACAATGCGCGTCGTGCAGATCGAACCGGGACCCTGGCCAACCTTCACGGCGTTCGCGCCGCAGCTGGCGAGGAAATCAACACCCTGAGCGCTCGTTACGTTTCCTGCGATGATCGGCAGTTTCGGAAACGCATCCCGCAACATTTTCACGGTGTCGCCCACGCCTTTGCTGAAACCGTGCGCTGTCGAAACCGCGACGACGTCCAGCCCGCGTTCAATCAATCCGCCCACGTGCGTCAGGATGCGGTCGCGATCCAGTTCGCCGAATGCATTTCGCGTGGCGGAAACCGCTGCGCCGCAAACCAGCCGATGGTTTGCATCGCGCGCCGGCTTGAATTGTGCGTTCCGTTCCTGCGTGATGCGTTCCACATCACTCATCGTGAACAGGCCGTGGAGATGATCCTTGTCATCGACGACAAGCAGCTTGTGAATGCCGGGATTTTCCGTGAAGAACTTGTCGGCACGCGCGATCGGATCCTTGCCCAGCTCCTTCTTGTTGATCGTCTGCACCTCCTCCCGCGGCGTGAGCGCTTCCGAAACTTTTTTCTTCGCGTAACGCGGCTTCACCACGTGGCCGGAAAGAAGACCCATCAATTTTCCAGTGGAATCCACAACCGGAAACGTGGAAAACCCGAATCGCTTCTGTTCGATAAGCTCCAGCACGTCGCCAATGAACTGATCCGGCGCAACACGGATCGGATCCTGGATCAGGCCATGAACGTGGTTCTTGACGCGGCTGACTTCCGAAAGCTGCTGCCGCTCCGGCATGTTGTAGTGGATCAGACCGAGCCCGCCGTTCAATGCCATGGCGATGGCCATGCGCGATTCGGTGACGGTGTCCATGTCGGAGGAAATCACCGGGATGTTCAACTGAAGGTTGTCCGCAAGCTGCGTTTCAAGATGCGTGTCGCGCGGCAACACTTCGGAATAAAGGGTTGCGAGGGTGATGTCGTCGAACGTCAGCCCGATGCTGCTGTAGCTGGAAAAGAAGGCGTCCGCGGCCTTGTAGAACTTGGAATCGAAACTGTCGAAATCTTTGCTTGCTGCCATGGCCAAGAATGCTGAATGGCTTTTCGGTTTGGCAAGTCGATTTCCGGAGACAGTGGAGGCGGCTGTATCAAATGACCAGCCGCAGCAGCTCATCGTTGCGGCGAGTGCTCAGGACATGATCTTCACCGAGGGGTCACGATGTCCCCAGCTTTCCCAGCCGGATTACACTTTCGCCTTGTCTGCCGTTGATCCATGCGCAAATGCTTCGCGCAAGGTCATGCAAAGTTCCCAAACCAGGGGTCAAACCGAAGCCCAGCCCGCCGAGCGATTTCTTCCAACCCACTGGACGGTGGTGTTGGCCGCCGGCAGTCGCGATTCATCGGAAGCGCATGATGCTTTGGAGAAACTCTGCCGGACGTACTGGCCGCCCATCTACGCTTTCATCCGTCGCCAGGGCTACAGTCCGCACGATGCGCAGGATCTCACGCAGGGATTTTTCGCCCGCATTCTGGAGAAGAACTGGATTTCCACGGCGAACCCGGCCCGGGGACGGTTCAGATCGTTCCTGCTTGGAACGCTCAAGCATTTCCTCGCAAACGAATGGGATCGATGCAGCGCCCAGAAACGTGGCGGCGGTCAGGTTCTCATTCCCATCGATGCCACCTCTGCGGAAACCAGCTGCGGGTTCGAACCCGCAGACCAGCTGACCGCAGAAAAGGTTTTCGAACGACGTTGGGCGCTCACACTGCTCGATCAGGTTTTACGGCAGCTGCGGCAGGAGTATGTCTCCGACGGGAAACAGGCGTTGTTCGACCAACTCAAGCACACGCTCACTGAAGCCAGCCGGTCCGTTCCCTATACGGAGATTGCGCTGCGGTTGAACACCAGCGAGGGCGCGATCAAGGTTGCAGTTCACCGCCTGCGCCAACGCTATCGGGAACTGCTTCGAGCGGAGATCGCCAGCACGGTCGCCGGTTCCGAGGAGGTCGATGACGAAATCCGCAATCTGTTTTCGGCGCTGGCTGGTTAGCCAGCCGCAAAGAGCGCAAAGAACGCAGAGAGGAAGAAGTTCGATGTTGAATGATTGCGGAGGGGCTCGGGCGTTCTGCATTTATTCGTGGTGGAGATGTGAAATCAGTAACCTTTTCAACCGGTTGCTTCAGTATCCGACGAGATGAATATCTTTGAACCGAGCTTGGTCGCGATGGTTAGTCTTAGGGGACTTATTGTCATCGCAGCGATGGTTTTCATCTTTCTGGCCGTTGTGGCGGGCATCGTCGCGTTGATCGTTTTTCTGATGAAAAAGAATGCGTCGGGGCCTGCTCACCCTCCGGTGATACCGCGCAATCCTGATAAAACCGAGGTGATCCGAACCTGTCCGAAATGCGGTTCGACTCTGCGTGCTGATCTTCCCGAAGGACTTTGCCCGGCCTGTTTGCTGCAGCACGGCATCGCAACCGAAGCCGGCCCGGCCGATCCGGCTGCGTTCACGCCGCCGACGCAGGAGGAAATCGCAAAACTTTTCCCGCAGCTGGAAATCATTTCGCTCATCGGCAAAGGCGGCATGGGTGCCGTTTACAAGGCGCGCCAGCCGGCTCTGGATCGCCTGGTTGCGCTGAAGATTCTGGCGCCGAAACCGGGCAATGAACTGGATTTCGGCACACGCTTTTCACGCGAAGCCAAGGCGTTGGCGCGGTTGAATCACCCAGGGATTGTGACGCTGTTTGAATTTGGAAGCGTCGTTCAACCTGAACAGAAAGGGGGAAAAGGAGAAGATGAGAAAGGGGACAGGACTGAAATCTCCTCAGCCCCTCAGCCCCTTTTCCCCTCTGCTCCGCTGTATTACTTCCTGATGGAATATGTGGATGGTCCGAATCTGCGCCAGATCCAGCAATCGGGCCGTCTCACGCCGCGGGAAGCGTTGGAGATCATTCCGCAAATCTGCGCCGCGCTGCAGTTCGCACACGACGAAGGAATCGTTCATCGCGACATCAAACCGGAAAACGTGCTGATCGATCGGAAGGGCCGCGTGAAGATCGCCGACTTCGGTCTCGCGAAAATCCTGGGCCAGGAACCAAAAGACTTTCGCCTCACCGGCGTGCGCGATGTCATGGGCACGCCGCATTACATGGCGCCGGAGCAGGTGGAAAAACCGCAGGAAGTGGATCATCGCGCGGACATCTATTCGCTCGGCGTCGTCTTCTATGAAATGCTCACCGGCGAACTGCCGATCGGAAAATTCCCGCTGCCATCGCAGAAGGTGCAGGTGGATGTGCGGCTCGACGAAGTCGTGTTGCGTGCGTTGGAAAAGGAGCCGGAGAAACGATATCAACAGGCGAGCGAACTCAGGACGCGCGTGGAAACCGTGGCGAGCAGTGGCGCAGAATCCTCTTCGAAGCCAATAAACCCGTCTCCGAATCACGGAAAGATTTCGCTACTCAGCCTTGCCGCCCTTGCGTTGTTTGCACTTGGAATTCTGGGAACGCTCTTTCTGATGTCGATCTCGCCCCGGCACGGAACCGCACTGGTGTTCGGGCTCGTCGCCATTGTCGCCTCGCTGACGTGCGCTGCCTTGAGCTGGCGCGAAAAGACGAGCCGCATCCTCGCTTTTTCCACTGCGGGAATGGTCGTGTTGGGCTTTGCCGTCTTTGGTTTCAATCAGTTGATCATTCATCCGGTGATGGAACGGAAGGCGCAGTCGGAAATGCGCCGTCGTCAGGAACAACTGACGCGAAGACTGGAAGAGTTCATGGCGCAACAACGGCGCGCTTCTGAACTTAAAACCGATTCTAAAATAGCGGTCGGCGCCAACTTGCTGGCCATCGAATACCAGGCCAACAAAGTCCGCCATTTCTGGAAGCCGGATGGATCAACGGTCGAAGAATCCGTCAGCACATTGCTGGAACAGGCATCTCTTAAACCACGGAAAAACGAATATGTCCTGTCACTTCTGGTCACAAATGGTCTCGATGACTTTCTGCTCACGCAATGGATGGCCAGTGTGGGGCGAAACGATCTGGGCCGCTTGGGACAAGTGCTTCCCGTGCCCGAGCTGAACGGAACTTTGATTCGCATCCGCTTTCCAAACTATTTCGGACGAGCCGCGGACAGTGTCGAAGAGCGCGACGTTCGATTCGCAGTGCCGATTCATCCGTGGCGCACCGTGCGTTCATGGGAAGGTCCCGGATTTCGGCTGAACAACGATCATCTCGAATTTGCGGGCCTTTCACGCTACATCGACCTGCGCTCCTTTTCGAATCAGGCAGTCCTGCATTTCGACCACCAGACAGGAGACTTTTTGCGAAAAGGAACCGTTGGAACCGAGATCACTCTGGATCTCCCGGAGAAAAGCCTGAACAGCCATCGGTGGGCACTCGAAATCGAAACGGTCGGTGGAACCACCAATCTCGTTTCACTTTTTTCCGCCGTGCCGAATCAGGCTGACGTCTGGACCGGAACCGCGGTCTGGAATGTCGATATCCGGCGGGAACAGATTCGAAGGATCACGTTGAAGGGATTGTTTCCCGAAGACTATCACTGGACCGAATTTCGTGATGTGGTTTTCAAACCCTTTCCGCCAGAGCCGGTTGTTTCGACCGTTCCGGAACCCGTCAACACACCCTCCGCATTTGCTCCACGCAGAGAACCGCCATCGCTGCTCGAATTCCGCTGGGCGCTGAACAGCTCCCAAACAAACGAGTCGGCCGACGAATTTCCAGACCCACATGACCGTTCGAGGAAATCAAAGATCCGACTGGAACGCGACGTGGTCTTGAACGAAACGGCAATCGTTGGCGCCAGTGCCCAAACAATCGGAGAAGACCTGTCGCGCGTCATCGTGGTGCTGAGTGAAGAAGGACAACGCCGGCTGCTCACAGCCACCTCGAACAATGTCCATCGCCGGTTGGCGATAGTCTGGAACGGAAGCGTCCTGTCAGCGCCCATCGTGCAAAGCGCCATCCCAGGTCCGTCTCTGCAGATCGCCGGAAATTTTTCGAAAGTGAAATCGGAGAACCTGGCTGCGGCTCTGAATCACAGTTGCGGAAACACGGATCCAGCGACGCCACCTGCGTTTGGACAGGTGGTGTATAGAACCTTGTTTGCGCGAAAGAACCCAGAACGCGTGGCGTTCGACTTCGATTCAGGAAAGACTTTCACCGTTTCGGATCGGTCGCTCACGAACCCACAAAGGCTTCAGGAATGGCTGAATCACTCGGTGGCCGATGTGATTCTGGACGTTTCCCCGAAAGTTCGTGGCTTCATTACCGCAGGACAACAGTCCGTTCGTGTTCCTGACTCGGACTGGACCAATGCGAGCGCGAACAGAATCGAAGAACTGCTGATGTCTTTCCGGAAAGGCACTTCCATCCAGCCGCGTGAACCTGCAGCCATCGGCGTGAATTCGATTTCAACCGGCCAGTCACAGTCCAGAACCTTCGCCTTCGAAACGCAGGAAGATGGCTTTGGACTCCTCCAGCTTCTCGATGTCTCGGATGGCGAGGACGGCTACGTTCATTTCCGTTACAAACTGCTTGGGAAAATTGAGCCTCCTCCGACTGTTTTCGTCCAGCCGCTCGAAATTTCCCGACGGAACATCGACTACCTTGTTCGCAACGCCACCGTTCAGACCGGATACAAGTTCGAGATTTGGGATTCCCGCGGTGGAACTGAACCTCGACTTCGACACGACGTGATTCGCATTCCGCTCGCCCTAACCTCCGGATCGACGTCAGCCCGTCCGATGCAAGGTGAGATTTTCTGGCTAAAGAACGCCGGCCGTTTTTATCTACAATGGGATGCGATCGGTTCGATCAATCATCATTATTACGGACCGTTCATGGGCGAACCCGCCAGCATTCTCTCCCAGGCGGCGCCTTCTCCCGAGGCAGTAGCGCGCGACCTCACCGCCCGGCTCGATGCAGCCAAACAGATCATGGGTTTTCCGGAACGGGATGGCGCGCTTGCCGCGATCGCGCAGGACGCCGCGATTGAAGGAAACGTGTTGCTGGTCCGACGCATTCTCAACCAGATCACAGCCTTTACATCTCGCGACGATGCGACCTGCAAGGCAGTGCGAATACTGGCCGCCAACGGGCAACGCACCGAGGCGCTTGAAATTGCCCGGACAATCACTGCCTTTCCTACGCGGGACGAAATGCTTCGAGAGCTGACGAAATAATCAGGAAATCAAACCATGAAATACTCAATCGGTTGCATTGCACTCTGCTTCACGCTCCTGGCGGGCGGCTGCGTTCATCACGAACAAACCGTCTATCGCGATGTCGAGCGGACTCCTGTCGAATTCGAAAGCGATGCCGCGGCGCGGCTGTTCTATGAAACGCTTTCGAAACGTTCGGGAAATATGAATCGCGTCGAAAGCTCCACACACGTGGAATTGCCGATCGTCTTCTCTCATGAACGGAAGGTTCGGCCCGGCAGAAATGTCGAATTCAACCAGGCCGTGGCTGTTTGCGATACCAACCGCGACGGCAAAATCACGGAACTCGAAGCCCGCATCTACGCAAATCAGAAGGAATAAACGGCATCTCCAAAAAGCATCCACGTCACCGCTTCACCCGCTCCGCTGCTCCCGGACTTACCAACTCGCCCCCACACAATCAGCGGCGACACACCAAAATCGCTTCCTTGTCCTCGACGCGGTTTCGCGAACGCGATACCGTCCCGGTTCAATGGACGCGAACAGTGTTATTGACGGACTCATCATGTTTATCGGGCTGGTCATTCTGCTGACCTTCCACGAATTCGGTCATGCCTGGATGGCTCTCAAATGCGGAGACGACACCGCCAAGTTGCAAGGTCGTGTCTCACTGAATCCGTTGGTGCACATCGACCCGATCGGAACGGTAGTAATTCCAATCGCTGCGATATTGATTGGCGGTCTCCTGATCGGATGGGCGCGCCCGGTCCCCGTAAATCCCTACAATCTTCGAAATCAAAAGCTCGATGATATTCTCGTAACCCTGGCAGGCCCCTGGATGAACGTGATCCTGGCTGTCGTGCTGATCGGCCTGATGCGATTTGGCCAGGTCATAAACATTCCAGCGCTTGAGGAGATTGGCGCGCGTTGGGCCTTGTTGAGCCTGTTCCTGTGCTTCTTCAACATGCTTCCTATTCCACCGCTCGACGGTTCGCAGGTTGTTCGCGCCGTTTGCAACATCAGCTACGAAGCGTACTACCAGTTCGCCCGGTGGGGATTCCTGATTCTGATTGTAGTGATTCAGATTCCCCTCGTTCAGTCAGCACTGCAGTCGTTGACTCGGGGTTCGTTTCTGGCAATCGCCCGTCTTTTCCGGGTTGCGCTGTCCTGATTGGGACGAAAACTCTGGCTGTATCAGATACGGTCCAGCGCTGCGTTGAGGCGCATCGTTGCTTCACGCTTCAGGCTGATTGACTTCGTTTGATTTCCAACACGCAGCGTCGCGTCATGGCCAAGCAGTGACTTGATCGTTGCGCCGGTCAGTTTTCCATCGGCCCAGATCATATCAATTTCGAAGCCGCCCCGAGCGCGAAGTCCTTTCACAGACCCGGTCGCCCAGGCTTTGGGAAGCGCTGGCAGCAGCGTGATTTCGCCGTCATGACTTTGAATCAGCATTTCAGCAATGCCCGCCGCACCGCCAAAGTTGCCGTCCATCTGAAATGGCGGATGATCATCGAACAGGTTCGGCAAAGTCGATTTCTGCAACAGCGCGACGATGTTTTCGTGCGCCTTCTCGGCATCGCGGAATCGCGCCCAGAAATTGATGACCCACGCGCGGCTCCAGCCGGTGTGACCGCCGCCGTGTGCGAGGCGATGATCGATGGTCTTTCGCGCGGCCGCGACCATTTCGGGCGCGTTGTGCAGGTTGAACTGCCTTCCAGGATGCAGCGCAAACAGCTGTGAGATGTGACGATGCCCCGGCTCCGCTTCCTTGAATTCCTCCTGCCATTCCATGAGGCGTCCGTCTGAGCCGATTTTTGGAAGCGCAAGATTTGCCAGAGCTTTTTCGACGCGTTCGGTGAAAGCGTCTTTGATCTTCAACTCGGCCGCGGCTTCCAGCGTGTTGCTGAAGACGTCCCAGATAATTTCCTGATCCATGGCGCAACCCATGGAGAGATTCACCTTTTTCCCATCCGGCGCGAAAAAGGCATTCTCCGGCGAAGTGCTTGGACCGGAAACGAGCTTTCCGGTTTTCGGATCGGGCACAAGCCAGTCGAGATAAAACAGCGACGCTTCCTTCAGAATGGGATAAGCCCGGTCGCGAAGGAACTTTCGATCGCCCGTGAACCGGTACCGCTCCATGAAATGCTGCGAACACCAGCCGCCGCCCATCACCCACATGCCCCATTGCGGATGCCCGTAAAGTGCGTTCCACCGCCACACATCGCTGTTCAAACACGCCGCAAAACCCCCGCATCCGAGCGCTTCTGCGACGCGTCGTCCGGACGGAACGAGTCCTTCGATGTAGTCAAAGAACGGATCGTGACATTCCGATATGTTCGCCACCTCGGCATGCCAGTAGTTCATCTGGAGATTGATGTTGATGTGATAGTCGCTGTTCCACGGTGCTCGCATGTGCGGATTCCAAAGACCCTGCAGATTCGCCGGCAAACCGCCCGGACGCGATGAACAGATGAGAAGATAACGGCCGTATTGAAAATAAAGCGCTTCAAGGTCCGTATCGATCGTTCCCGATTTCACGGCGTCAAGACGTTCATCGGTCGGCCGGTCAACGGGACTGCCAAGATCGAGACTGACGCGTCGAAACAACTTTTGATGCGCCGCAACACTGCGATCCCGGATGGCAGCGAAGTTTTTCTTCACCTTGCCGAGCTGCTTCTCGCATCGCGCGGCGAGATCCACTTTCAACGGCTGAAACGGTTCGGCTTTGTTGTAATCGGTCGCCGCCGCAATAAGAATGGTCGCTGCGTCGGCTTCGATGATTTCCAACGAATTCGAGTTTGCCCGAATCTTCCCGCCCTCAGGCAACACGCGAACGTGCGTCTCGAACTTCACGCCCTTGTGACGATCCCCATGAGCGGCTTGAGCCTTCAGGATGAGTGTTCTGCCCGATGCGTTAATCGACGCGTCCTCGCGCTTGAGCGACAGCTTGCCGGAAATCTGTCCCGGCTTCGAAGCGGTCCAGCGAATTACGATCACATCATCCGGTCCGCTGACGAACACTTCGCGGATGTGCCGGACGCCATCGATATCAAAAGTTGTTCGCGCAACCGCTTCGTCGAGATTCAGCTCGCGGCGGTAATTTTCCGCGGAGTTCCTTGGAGCCAGTTCTATGAACAGGTCGCCCATCGTTTGGTGGCTGCGCGGTTCGATCGGCCGCGACATGATGCTGCGCTGCACAAGCTCCTGGCCTTCCGCGTATTTGTCATTGAAGAACAGTTGCCGGGCCTCGGCCAACACAGGGGCGCAGTTTGTGCGCTGCTCGGGAAAAGGCGGTCCGGCCCAGATGGTGTGTTCGTTGAGTTGAATTCGCTCCAGCGGCACATCGCCAAACACCATGGCACCCAATCTCCCGTTTCCCACTGGCAATGCTTCCTCCCATTTCACTGCGGGTTTGGAATACCAGAGTTTCAATCGATCGGCGTGCGACTCGGCGGCAGGCAATTCGGTCACCAAAACAAAGAGAAGCAGGCCGAGGGAAAGCATTATGTGTTTCATAAATCAGAACGGACAACATGCAGACGTTCACCGGAAACAATCCATTCGGTCGGACAGTTTCCAAAACCTGTCACAGGGCGGGAAATTCAGCTGCAGCGAAATTCACTTCCGCAAAGCAGCCAGGCGTCCGCGCGCCTCCTGCCACTCAGGCGTTCCTTGCGGCGCGAACGAAGCAACGTCGGACGAAGCCTGCACCACCGCACGGATGTCCGACAACGACCTGATCTGGCCGTGCGAACGCGCCTGAACGAGCACATTCCCCAGCACCGTCGCTTCCACCGGTCCGGCGAGAACGGTTCGGTTGGTCGCGTTTGCCGTGAACTGGTTCAGAAGTTTGTTCCGCGAACCGCCTCCGACGATGTGCAGAACTTCAATTTTGCTTCCGGTCAGCTGTTCGAGTCCGTCGAGCACGGTCGCGTAAGTCAGCGCCAGGCTTTCGAAAATGCAGCGGGCGAACTGGCCCGGGGTTTCAGGAACCGGCTGATTGGTCTCGCGACAAAATTCCTGAATCGCCGCATTCATGTCGCCCGGATTGAGAAACCGGCTGTCATCCGGATTCACCAGCGATCGGAACGGTGCCGCATCGGACGCCAGTGCAGTCAGTTCGTCGTAACTGTAATTGCTTCCTTTTTCGGCAAAACAGCGGCGGCTCTGCTGGAGCAGCCAGAGGCCCATGATGTTCTTGAGGAGACGATACGTGCCGTCGATGCCGCCTTCGTTGGTGAAATTGAGCTCCAATGTGCGTGGCGACAGGATCGCGTCCTGGACTTCCACGCCGAGCAACGACCAGGTTCCCGAACTGAGATAGGCCCAGTTCGATTTACCCGTTTGCTGCGACGGCACTCCAACGACTGCAGAACCAGTGTCGTGAGAAGCCGGCGCAACGACATGAATCCGGCCGATCCCGGTGCGATCGGCAACCTTGGGGCGCAATTGTCCGATGCGCGATCCAGGTGGAACGATGTCGGGAAAAATGTTCGTGGGCAGGTTGAGCTTCTGCAGCAGCGCAGTGTCCCAGGCGCGTTTCCTCGGATTCACGCACTGGCTCGTTGTCGCGATCGTAAACTCCGACGTGCGCGTGCCGGAAAGGCAGAAGTGCAGGTAATCCGGCATCATCAGGAGCGCATCGGCAACCGCGAGCAGTTCCGGGTTGTTCTTCTGATGCGCGAGCAGCTGGTAGAGCGTATTGATCTCCATGAACTGGAGGCCGGTGGCGGCGAAGATTTCCTCGCGCGGCACGCGCGTGAATGCGCGTTGAAACATCCCGCGCGTCCGGTGGTCGCGATAATGATACGGCAGACCGAGCAGTTCGTTGCTCTTTGAGAGCAGCACATAATCGACGCCCCACGTATCGACGCCGACCGACACGATGGCATTGCCGAATTTTTTTGCGGCGATGGAAAGGCCGTTCTGAATCTCCGCCCACAGCCCGAGCACGTTCCAGCGGAGACCTTCGTTCATGAAAAGACCGCCGTTGGGAAAGCGATGAAGTTCCTGAAGTTCGATCCTTTTGCCGTCCCACAGTCCGGCCATGACGCGCCCGCTTTCCGCGCCAATGTCGATGCCAAGATAAACCTGCTGATCCATAAAACAGTCCGGCGCCACCCAAAGGTGGCGCCGAACTCAATAGCCTAGTCTGGCCGATGCTTACAAGACGATCTTCTTGAACTTCGGCACGAGCAGATGCATCAGGATCCAGGCCGTGATGTAGGCAAGGCCGCAGATGATGAACATGATGGCATAGCCAATGTGGTCCTTGCCAATGTTCTTGTAGAACTGCAGCAGTTCGCCGGCAGCAAAGGCGATGAGGATGCCCCCCGAGGCTCCAGCCATGCCACCGATACCCGTAACCGAAGCAACCGTCTTCTTCGGGAACATGTCAGAAACCGTGGTGAAGATATTCGCGGACCATGCCTGATGTGCCGCGCAGGCGATGGCAATGGTTGCCACGGCGTACCATGTGTTGATGGCACCGAGCTTCGAAGCAAGAAGCACGCTCAGCGGGAACAACGCGAAGATAAACATGGCCGTCTTTCGGGCCTTGTTTGCGTCCATTCCAGAGTTGATGAACTTCTTTGGCAGCCAGCCGCCGAAGATGGATCCGAAGGTGGACACCATGTAGATCAGCGCAAGGGCGAACGGCCAGCTGATCACACCGGGAATCTCAACGCCGGGGATGCTGGGAAGCTTCGTAGCAAATGATGGGTTCTCGGTGACAAATTCATTGATCTTGGTTGTCATGGGATGCGTCGGGAACTGCACCATGAAGTCCTGGATCTTCCGCGTATTTTCACCGTTCAAAAATGCGGGCAACCAGAACAGAAAGAACCACCAGATGGGATCGGTAAGAAACTTTCCGAAGAAGAACGCCCATGTCTGGCGGAACTTCAGCAGGCGAAACCACGAGACTTTCTCCTTCGTTGTGTCAGCGCGCTCGGCCTCCTGCTCGTCCACGTCGCTGTGGATGTAATCGTACTCGGCTTGCGACAGCTTTCCGCTCTTCAGCTTTTCCGCAGGGGACGCATACATCGGAAACCAGAACGCAAGCCATGCAAAGCCGATGAGGCCGGTAATCACAAAAGCCCATTCCCAACGCCATACTTCCGCGATAAACGGGACGGTCAACGGGGCTACAATCGCGCCGATGTTTGCCCCGGAATTGTAAAGTCCTGTCGCGAATGCGCGTTCTTTCTTCGGAAACCACTCGGCGACGCATTTGTTCGCCGCAGGAAAATTGCCCGCCTCAGTCACACCCAAGGCGGCGCGCCAGGCTCCGAAACTCCAGGTATGATGGCCGAAGGCATGTCCAACGGCCGCGATACTCCAGCCAATCAGCGACCACGCGTATCCTTTCTTGGTTCCCACCTTGTCGATGAACTTTCCGGCAAACAGCATTCCCATTGCGTAGGCAATCTGAAAACAGATCACGACCCTCGCATAGTTCTTCTCCTGAACTGTGGACTCGCCAAATACGCCGGCCGACGACAGCCATGGCTTCAGCAACCCCAGCACCTGGCGATCGAGGTAGTTGATTGTCGTTGCCGCAAAGATCAGCGCACAAATCGTCCAGCGATGACGTCCGATGGCTTCATTCACAGAGGCGAAGGTGACGCCTGATTTCATTTCCGGCTCGGTTGGATTCGGCATAGTTGAGGTTTCAGTGTTTTGACGCAGGCCGTTCTTCAGCGAGACAGCCGGGATCGTTCAGTGGTTACCGGCAAGATGGCCACACCCCGGCAACGGGGTGGAATCGCCAATCGTTGCATGAGGTTGTTTTGTAGCCATCGCACAACACCGGCACAAGCACATTGCTGTGCAAATGTGGTTGATAAAAGAGTCCTGTTTAAAGTTTTGAGTTTTGGGTTGAGTTCTGAGTTTGTTGGCGAACCTGGCCGTCGGTGTTGTCTCGGGCCGTTGCAGTCCGACTCAAAACTTAAAACTCGAAACTCAACAGGGTTATCTCGACAGCCATCCGCCATCCACGGCCACTGTGTAGCCCTGCATGTAATCAGATGCCGCGGATGCGAGAAACACAACTGCGCCCTGAAGATCTTCCGGTTTGCCCCAGCGTCCGGCGGGGATGCGCGCCAGGATCTCCGCATTCCGTTTCTCGTCAGCACGCAGCGCCGCGGTGTTGTCCGTTTCCATATAACCCGGCGCGATGGCGTTCACGTTGATGCCGTGCGCGGCCAGTTCATTCGCCAGAATGCGCGTCAGCCCCATCACCGCACTCTTGCTCGCGGTGTAGGACGGAACACGAATGCCGCCCTGATACGACAGCATCGACGCGATGTTGATGATCTTTCCGCCGTCGCCCTGTTTTACCATCTGCTTCGCCGCGGACTGGCTCAGGAAGAACAGGCTCTTCTGGTTGATCTGAATGACTTCGTCCCAGTCCTTCTCGCTGAACTCAAGCAGCGGCGCGCGGCGGATCGTGCCGGCGTTGTTCACGAGAATGTCGATTCGGCCGAGATTGCTGACGGTTTCAGTCACAATCTTTTCCACCGCGCCGTTCTCCAGCAGATTCGCCTGAATCTGGCAGACCTTGCGGCCGAGTTCGCGAATCTTTGCCGCGGCTTCGTCGGTGGAAGTCGAAGCAACGAGCGCCACGTCCGCACCGGCTTCAGCAAGCCCAATGGCCATGCTTTTGCCGAGCCCGCGGCTTGCGCCGGTGACGATTGCCACCTTTCCGTTCAATTTGAATTTGTCGAGGATCATGGTTCCGAAGAGTGATGCGTGATACGTGATTTTCCTCCAGCGAGTTTTAACGGAGCGTTTCGACCGGCGCGGGGTCCATGTCATCGAACGTCTGGTTTTCGCCACCCATCGCCCAGCAGAATGTGTAGGCGCCGGTGCCGCAGCCGGAGTGAATGCTCCAGCTTGGGGAAATCACCGCCTGCCGATTCGCCACAATGAGATGTCGGGTCTCCTGCGGTTTGCCCATGAAATGCATGACACGGCGTTTGGGATCGAGATCGAAGTAGAGATAAATCTCCGATCGCCGCGTGTGCGTGTGCGCGGGCATGGTGTTCCAGACAGACCCTTCCTCAAGTTTCGTGAAACCCATCACAAGCTGGCAGCTCTTGATGCCGTCCGGATGAATGTATTTGTAAATGGTGCGGCGATTGGCGTCGGCCTGCGTGCCGAGAACCACCGGCGTGGCGTCCTTCATCTGAGCGTGTGTGGTCGGATATGCCGTGTGTGCGGGATAGCTCAGAAGGAAGAAAGCAGCGGGATCGTTCGCATCCTTGCTTGAGAACGTGACGTTCTGGCTGCCGCGTCCGACGTAAAGGCAATCCAGCTTCGCCATGGGATACGATTTGCCGTCCACTTCAACAGTGCCTTCGCCGCCGATGCTCAGAATGCCGAGTTCGCGCCGTTCGCAGAAATATGCGGCTCGGAATTCCGCATCAGGAACCAACTTCAACGGCTCCTTCGTCGGAACCGCCGAGCCGATCACCGCGCGGTCCGCATCGGAATAGAGGATGTCAAGTTTGCCGGGAGCGAAAAGCGTTTCGATCAGAAACGCCGCGCGCAGCTCATCCGTGTTCAGACGTTGATAATCCTTCGGGTTCGGTGAATAACGTATTTCCATAAATTTTTTCCTCAGATCTTTTCAGCCACAGATGAAACACAGATAAAAACTGTCTTTGGCTGCCGCGACATTTACCGCGTTTCTCCGCAACATTCACAATTCACAACCGACGCGGTTCAGAATGCATCCAATGGGTTCATATGCCGCATTTTCAAACCTGTGTTCCATCTGTGCTCATCTGTGGCTAAAACTCAGAACACAAAAATCGTCAACCGTTTCGGCCCATGCGCGCCGAGAACCAGGATGCGTTCAATATCGCCGGTGCGGCTCGGCCCGGTGACGAACGAAATCATGCTCGGATAATTGCCGGCGTACTTCCGCTTCAACAATTGAAATGCCGCGGGCAGATCGCGCAGCAACTGATCCCGCCGCGCCAGCACCACGTGATGCGGCGGCAACACGGATAATGCCCGCCCGCCGCAACTGCGATTCGTCACCAGCACACTGCCGGTTTGCGCGATCAATGCGTCGCATTCGGTGATCCCCGCATCGCAGCTTTCCATCTCGTGCACGTCATAACCGGCGTCCGCCCTGAGCGTCGTGAGATTCAGCGATGGCACGATCGAATCCGTCAAAACACCTGAATGCGTCGCAATCTTCTTCCAGCCATCCGCCGCGGCCAGTTTCTGCAACTGTGCTTTGACTTCATCCGCGCTGTTCAGCAGGAAGAAGTCGGCCTTCAGATCGACACAGTTCGTGGCAAATGCCGCAAGCTGGCCGTCGGGGGAATCATCCACGCGCGGCAGCCATTCCCCCGCGCGACTGGACGGCGGGACAACGCTTGAACCGCCGCGAGAGTCGTGCCCGTGATTTCCGGGAAACGGCGCTTTCACAACCAGCGCGTCGCGGATGCGTCCCAGAATTTTTTCGCGTTCGCTCATGAAACAAAAATTTTACAGAAGAAAACGAAGCGAACGAAGGACACTTGACCTGATCTTTGTTCTCTTCGTTGCCTTCTGTTCGCTTCCTTGAAACCTGGAACTTGGAATTTGGAATTTCTCATCCCCTTTCCCTCCACCATTCCTTGAAGGTCTGTTTCGCGATTTTGGGTGCGGAGCGGGTTTTCGTCCACGGAAACGCCGGATCGAACGCTTTGCCAGCGATCATCGGATGCAGCTTCTGCGCGGCGCGGCCGAGTGGCGCGACGAACTCGTAAAAGCCCGGTCGCTTGAAAACGAAGTTCATCAGCTCGAAACCGAGTTTCCAGGCCGGCGATGATTTCTTTTGGACCGAGTTGCGCCGGTTCTGAAGCAGATGATGCGCGAGATCGATTTTGACCGGACAGGTTTCAGTGCACGCGCCACAGAGCGAGCTCGAATAGGAGAGATGCTTCCATTCGTCGAGACCGCGCAGATGCGGTGTGATCACAGAACCGATCGGACCGGAGTAGGTCGTGCCGTATGTGTGGCCGCCGACGTTGCGGAAGATCGGGCAGACGTTCAAGCACGCGCCACAACGAATGCAATGCAGCGCGTCGCGTTGTTCCGGATCGGCAAGCAGTTCGGAGCGGCGGTTGTCGAGCAGAACAACATGCCATTCTTCAGGTCCGTCCGGTTCGCCCGGCTGACGCGGCCCCGAATACATCGTGTTGTAACACGTGAGCGGCTGGCCGGTGCCGGACGTTGCAAGCATCGGCAGGAACAGCGCGAGATCTTCCAAACGCGGAAGCACCTTCTCGATTCCGACCAGCGTGATCATCGTCTTCGGCAACGCTGCCGTAAGGCGCGCATTGCCTTCGTTTTCGGTGATCGAAATCATGCCCGTCTCGGCGATTGCAAAATTGGCACCGGTGAAACCGATGTCCGCGGTGATGTATTTCTGCCGCATCACGCGGCGCGCGACCATCGTGAGTTCTTCGGGATTGTCCGTCGCGTTCGCCGCAAGCTCCTTGTTGAACAAGTCGCGGATTTCGCCGCGCGTCAGGTGCATCGCCGGGAAAACGATGTGATACGGCGTCTCCTTCTTGAGCTGGACGATGAATTCGCCTAGGTCGGATTCGACAACTTCAAAACCTTCCTCTTCCAACGCGTGGTTGAGATGAATTTCCTCCGAGGTCATCGCCTTCGATTTGATGATCGAACGCGCCTTCTTTTCACGGAGGATTTTCTGGATGATTTCGCGCGCCTGATCGCCGGTGCTCGCCCAATGCACTTTGGTGCCGCGCGCTTCGAGTTTTGAGACGAGCTGTTCGAGATGTTTGTCGAGGTGATTGATCGCTTCCCACTTGGTTTCGGCAGCGGCCTGTCGCGCGGATTGATAATCCTGAAACGCGCCACGGTTCTTGTCGCGAACGACGGCGTATTTGCCGAGTGCAGTCTGGATGATCTCGCGATGCCGCAGATCGTGCGTAAGCACTTCGGCCTGTCGCTTGAACTGTTGGACGGGAGCGGTCATCGAGAAAATTCCAAATTCCAAAATCCAGGCTTCAATGAAATCCCAACAATCAAATTCCAAATCCAAATTTCAAAAACACGCTTCCCTTGAAGCTTGAGACTTGAAGCTTCTTTGGAACCTGGAACTTGGAACCTGGAGTTTTTTCTCATCGGCTGGTCAGCACTTCCGCCAGATGAATGGTCTTCAACTTCTTCCCCTGCTTCTCTAGCAAACCCTGAATGTGCATCAAACAACTGGAATCGTTGGAGATGATGTAATCCGCGCCGGTCTCCGCGGCTTGCGCACATTTCACATCGCCCATCGCAGTGGAAATCATCGGGAACTTCGCCGCAAAGGTTCCACCGAAACCACAACAGATTTCCTCCTTCATTTCGACCAGTTGGAGGCCCTGAACCTTTTCGAGCAACGCGCGGGGGGACCGTTTGATTCCCAGTTCGCGCAAGCCATGGCAACCGTCGTGGAACGTGACCTTCGCCGGAAATTTCGCGCCCAGATCCGTCACGCCCAGCTTCGTCACAAGAAAATCGGAGAACTCAAAGCATTTCGAAGAAAGCTTTTTTGCGTCGGTTTCGAGTTCGGTTCCGGCAAAAAGCTGCGGATAGAAAACCTTCAACATCGCTCCGCACGAGCCGGATGCAATCACGACGGCCTCAGCGTTTTTCAGGCGTTTCACCACAGGTGCCGCCAGTTCGCGCGCTTCATCCCAGTAACCGGAATTGAACGCCGGCTGACCGCAGCAGTTCAGTTCCTCGGCGAAATCGATCTTGTGTCCGAGCCTTTCCAGAATCTGCACAATGCTGATGCCGACCTTGGGATAGAGCAGATCGACAAAGCACGGGATGAATAGACTGACAGTCATTTTTGTTCGAGCTGCGACGAACGCGAGCTGTATGAGAGTGAAATGATAGAATCGTCCAGCATCAAACCAAGTACATTTCCTCAATCAAACTGTTGATGGACGGTTCAGCTCCTCCGCCTGATCGTTGCGGGTGCCATTCCGCTTTGTGTTACCACGCCGTTTCGCTTAGGTTGGCGGCACTATGACCGATCCGCGTTATTCGAAGCTGGCAAAATTGCTGGTGGAATATTCCACGGCATTGAAGAAGGGCGACCGCATCCTGCTCGACATGATCGATGTACCGGATGAGTTCACGATCGAACTGATCCGCGCCGTTCGGAAGGTCGGTGCAATTCCATTGGTGGAAACGAGGCACACCCGCGTCGGCCGTGAGTTGCTTCGCGAAACCACCGAAGCCCATGCCACCACCGCGCGTGATATCGAGCTGTTCCGCATGAAACGGATGCAGGCTTACATCGCAGTGCGCGGCAGCGAAAACGCGAGTGAGAATTCCGACGTGCCGAGCGATCGGATGTCGATGTATTCGCGAGTCATCCGGCCTGTGCTGAATTATCGGGTGAACAAAACCCGCTGGTGCGTGCTGCGCTGGCCGACACCGAGCATGGCGCAGGGCGCCGGGATGAGCACGGAGGCTTTCGAAAATCTCTACTTCGACGTCTGCACCATGGACTACCGCAAGATGGCGAAGGCAATGGTGCCGCTCGAACGCCGGATGAAGCGCGCAGATCAGGTCCACATCAAAGGCCCCGGCACCGACCTGCGATTCAGCATCAAGGGCATCGGCGCCCAGATGTGCAAGGGCGACCGGAACATTCCAGACGGCGAAGTCTTTTCCTGCCCCGTGAAAACGTCGGTGAACGGAACGATTCAGTTCAATGCGCCGACGCTTTATTCCGGAACCAAATTCGAGAACGTCCGGCTTGAGTTCCGCGACGGAAAGATCGTCAACGCGACCGCAAACAACACCAAACGGCTGAACGAAATTCTGGATACCGATCCGGGTGCGCGTTACATCGGTGAGTTTTCGCTTGGATTCAATCCTTACATCCTGAACCCGATGTGCGACATCCTGTTCGATGAAAAGATCGCGGGATCAATGCATTTCACGCCAGGTCAGGCGTATGAGGATTGCGACAACGGCAACCGCTCCGCCGTGCACTGGGACATGGTATTGATCCAGCGTCCGGAATGGGGCGGGGGAGAAATCTGGTTCGACGGCGAACTGATCCGCAAAGACGGCATTTTCCTGCCGAAGGATTTGAAGCCGCTGAATCCAGCAAATCTCAAGTAGTCGGTCTATTTAGGATTTAGCAGGCTGTTGAAAAACCGCGCTTTTTCCGGACGACTCGTTTTGAAGGGGAGTTTTCGTTGAGTGATGCGTGAGCGGGCACGGATTTCTGCCTGCTCAC
>Ga0065721_10004155_pt1 | contig 74293 bp, 57 predicted proteins | sample Mesricmetagenome_FD_59108 | JGI IMG/M metagenome (GOLD analysis project Ga0065721, IMG submission 59108) | Mesophilic microbial community from rice straw/compost enrichment Sample: eDNA_1 v2 (version 2) | ecosystem: Engineered > Solid waste > Grass > Composting > Bioreactor | place: USA: Davis...
ACAGCATAATGAGGGGATGTCGAAATGGACCCGAGGAAAAGGACCGTGGGCTTTGGTATGAGTCGCCAACGCGGTTGCCATCCAATTAGAAGAGGGTTCGATTTACCCGATGGGTGCGGCGTTTCTGGAGGATGCCCGCTCCATTGAGGAAGCGGGGTGCTTTTGCTGGTCAGATTTCGACTGCCGGAGGCTGGCTCCGGCAGTCACATTCCAAATCGCAATGGTTCAGCGCAGCGAACGGCGGCGCGCGAACAGAAGCATCCCTCCCGCAAAGCCGAGAAGTGCGATGGCAGACGGCTCGGGAACGGCCGTGATGCTGGCCTGGTATTCGGGCGCGCGTGCGGCTTGGATGGTGCCGAAGGCCAGGATGTTTGCGAGGTAATCACCCGTCACGGGATCTGCGGGGAAGCCGTCGAAGCGCATGGTTGAAACCGTGGTTTCCAATCCCCCAATGGCGGACGTGCCGGTTTGATAGACAAAGTAGAGCAGGCCGGAGCCGGAACCGACGGTTGAATCCACCGTCAGGTTGATGCCGCTGAAGTTGAATTGCTGCCAGCTCTCGCTTGCGGCCGCCGTAAAATCAATCGCATTGTCGGAAACCCCGAGAAACCCGGACAACACCCCGCTGCTGAAACTGCTGTAAACTCCCAGATACTTGGGGGACGTGTTCGCCTGGGCTCCGCCGTAGCGAATGGAAATCGAATCCAGCGAGTAAAGTCCGCCGGAAACCAAAGCCGGGCTCCACGGAACGGCCAGGGTGGGCGTCGCGTCGAAATCAATCAAAAATCCGCTGGCATCGCCGTAGGCTGCCGTTCCCGCATCGGTAGCTGTAACAGTTGAGGTCTGCGCTCCAGCAAATCCGACCGTCAGCACGGTCGCCACAAACACTGCGAGGGTTTTCTTCATGGTTGGTATTAGTTTGGTGTTTCAGTTCCGATAAAGCAGGCGCGGCTTATGTTCATCACGGCCTGCGTGGACTTGATTGGCAGGGCGCATCGTAATCCGAGTCCCTGCGCGCCTCCATACGACGAATGTCGTAGGGGATGTCCGGGTGGATCTGGTGAAGTGCAGGCGCAGCATAGGGAGCGTGAGCTTTCTTCGGCGCATCGGCCATGATGATGCCTGATAGCATGCTGTGCATTTGGGATATGGGCGGATGGGGCGGCTGATTGTTTCATGACGGCATCCTCATGATGACCTTGAACACCTTCCGATTCTGCCTTCTCACGAGTGTGATGTTGTTTCTTGCCGGGACTGGTTGCTGCACGAATTCGTCGGTTTCGAATCAACAAGAAGCTGCGGCAAATCTCCCGCCCGTGACGCGGCCGCCGGAAACGTTTTTCGAAATTGTGCGCGAACAGGATCGCGAGGCGGCGCGCCGGTTCTACGGCAAATACATTTCTGTCATGGGCATTCCCGTGCTGGCGTCGGCGGAGGTGGACGATGCCGCGTTGCAGCGAACGCACTGGCTCGTCACGCATCTGCTGGCCGGACGGCCGGACATTTCGCAGGCGATGTCCAGCAACGGGATGTATTTGATCATCATCGGAAAGGATCAGGTTTACACCGACATGCCGGAGTATCGGAACAATCCCAATCCCGACTACATGAACGAACGCGTTCGCGGCACCGGCGGCAGGCCGACGAGTTTCGGTGAGGAGAACCTTCTTTGTCTTCCGCTCGATCGTTACGACGACGAAAGCATCGGACTGCACGAGTTTTGTCATACGATCGACGGAACGCTTCGGGCGATGGATCCGACGTGGAATCAGCGGAAGAACGCGGCCTATCGCAACGCCATGGACAAGGGGCTTTGGAGGAACGCCTACGCAAGCTCGAATGCGGGCGAGTACTGGGCGGAAATCTGCCAGTCGTACTTCGATTGCAACCGGGTGAACAACTGGAACCACAATCATATCGGCACGCGCGAGCAGCTTGAGGCGTATGATCCGGTCGGATACGAACTGGTTCGCAGCACGTTCAAACTCACCGGCACGAATGACTGGCGTTACAGCTTCCTGAGAAAACAGCCGAGCGTGATCGCGCCGCCCGCGAAGTTTCGCATCGATCCTTATTACACGAAATTCAGCTGGGCTCGGGAATTTCCCGTGGTGAGCCGGGGCGCAAGCGATGAGGCGATTCTGCACGCCAACGACACGATCCGGAAAATGTTTGCGTATCGTCACGATGTGTTGAAAGCGCTCATTGCCGAGGACTTGAAGCTCGTTGTCCTCGGACGCCGGGAGAAGCTGTCGGACCTTCCGGAGTTTTCGCGTCTGAAGGCGGCAGGTGTCAGCGGCGACTCCCGCAAGGTGGATTACGTGCCCGACGCGAAGGTGATCGTCGTCGCCGAGGAAAGTATTCTTCAGGGCAGGGGAAAGGCTGCGGGCGAAGAATGCGAAGTCATCCGGCAGATGGCGCGCGCAGCTTATTTCAGCACCTGTCTGCGTCCCGTGGACCCGAATTGGAACAATCGTGGTCGCAACGTGCAGCAGTATGAGCTTCGCGTGACGCGGCTGGACGAACGATTCGATGCAAAACTGAAGGAGCTTCACAGTTCAGCGAAGGCGAAGAATCTGTGGCGTGGAATGCCGGCTGCGGAGGATCGGGTGGAATACCTCACTGCCGGAGTGCTCGCATATTTCGATGCCGGCAATCGAAATGGAAAGGATGGAAAACCGGCCGTCGCGACACGTGAAACACTGCGCGATTACGATCCGGATTTGTACGAGCTTGTCCACGAAACCATGGCTTACGAAGGTCGGCAGGAATGGCGTTACTCGGCAGCGAAGAGAAAGTAGCCGATGCGAGTGAATTTGCCGCGCGTCTGTCATCTGTGTTGAGTTGTGTTCATCTGTGATTCAGATCGCTTCGTTTTTTCCCATCAGTAAAAACCGATTCGGATAAGGCCCTATTTTTTGGCGCCGGCCCGCTGCCTAATGTCGGACGGATGAAATCAATCGTCGTCAGCGGCGCGGAATCACAGGTGTTTGGTCAGAGGACCGCGAAGGCGTTGAGTTACTGGTGTCTGGGCTGGCTCATCATGATTGCGGCTGACTACATGGAGCTCACTTGGCGCTTCATTGCTGAACTCGACGGATTTCAGTTTGTTCTCTTCGTCAGTCCGTCGTTCTGGCTCTGGATTGGAACATTCGCCACCGTTCTGGTGGTGGTGCATCGTTTGATGCAGATGCCGTGGTGCCGCTTTGAACCTGGGCTCAGTCTTGCAAAGGCGGGCACGTTGATCGTCACGCTTCCGGTTCTTCTCTGGCTGCTGCTGCACGAGACGATTCCCTATTTTTATCCTGCGCTCGACGGATACGTGCGGCTGATTCCGTTTCTCGGCGGCAAAGGATATCTCTGAGGCGGAAGGATGATGCTGGATAGTCCGGAGTGGATTTTTGACATGGGCTGAAGGCGCCGGCGGGTTTTCAATGCTTCGACGTTTGAATTCCGTTGAAAGGATTCGGAACTTTTTGTGTCCGGTCGCGGTGGATTGAACGATTCAGCGAGCCAATGCCAAATCCAATTCCGTTCAGAACCGTCGGCTGGGTTACTGCGCTTCTTTTCATGGCCGCGGCGGTCTTCGCGGCGGAGTCGCCTCAAGGACGTGGTGGATTCGGCGGAAGCGAACGGGGTGTTTACAAGGCTCGCCTGGCGCCGCACTGGTTCGGCGACAATTCGAAGTTCTGGTATCGAAACGATCTTCGTGGCGGCGTGCGTGAATTTGTTCTCGTCGATGCCGTTTCGGGAAAGCGCGGTCCGGCATTCGATCATCAGCGCCTTGCCGCGGCGCTTTCTTCGGCGAGCGGTTCGGAGTTCAAGGCAGACCAACTTCCATTCACCGAAATCAGTTTCGTCGATTTCGAGAAGGCGCTTCAGTTCGAAGCTTCCGGCAAGACATGGCGCTGCGATCTGAAGAGCTACGAATGCGTTGCGACGACGAATTCCCAGGCATCGATCAAAGGCGTGGAAACGGACGCGGAAACGTTCATTGCCGGGACTGAAGCCGAGGACGACTTTTTCCGCGCAGCTTCATTCGATGAATCTCTTCCTTCTCCACAGGCGGACGCCAACCGTTCGGCAAATCGTCGCGGACAGACGGGAGGAAATTCCAGCAGCGAGAACCGCCGACTTTCGCCATCGCGAAGATCGCCCAACGGGAAATGGACCGCGACGATTCGTGATTTCAACGTGGTTCTGCGAGCCGAATCAGGCGGTGAGGAAATAACGCTCACGCAGGACGGCGTTGAAAACAATTACTACGGCCAGCTGGAATGGTCGCCGGATTCGAAGACGCTCGTCGCGTGGAGAATCGAGCCGGGCGATCGCAAGGAAGTTTTCCTGGTTCAATCGTCACCACCCGGTGGTGGCCGTGCCGTGATGCGGCAACGTCCTTATTCGTTGCCCGGTGACCGGTTCAATCGCTATGAACCGAGCATTTTTGACATCGCTTCGCGAAGGCAGAGCCGCATTGAAGTGGATCGTCTCGAACACGAGTGGGAGCGTCCGCAGTGGCGCTGGTCCAAAGACGGACGTCGCTTCGCGTATCAGCAGGTCGATCGGGGGCATCAGCGTCTGCGTTTGATCGAGGTCGATTGCGATTCCGCCAAAGCGCGCAACATCATTGACGAAAAGTCCGACACCTTCATTTGGACGGCGCATACGGAGAACTTGAATCTACGTTACATCAACTGGCTCGAGAAAACCGAGGAGATCATCTACGTCTCCGAAAAGGACGGCTGGCGGCATCTTTATCTTGTCGATGTTCCGACCGGGACGATTCGCAATCAGATCACCAAAGGCGAATGGGTGGTGCGCGGGATTGATAGGATCGATGAGGAGAAGTGCGAGATCTGGTTTCGCGCCTGCGGCAGGAACGCGGATCAGGATCCCTATTTCATTCATTATTACCGGATCAACTTCGATGGTTCCGGGCTTGTGGCTTTAACGGAGGGGAACGGAACGCATTCCGTGCAGTTCTCTCCAGATCGTCGGTTCCTGATCGATACCTACAGCCGTGTCGATTCCCCACCTGTTCATGAACTGCGCCGCGCCTTGGATGGGACGCTCGTCGTGCCGTTGGAACAGGCAGACATCACTGAGCTGAAAGAGACCGGTTGGGAGCCGCCGGAAGTTTTTGTGGCGAAGGGAAGGGATGGGAAGACCGACATCTGGGGAATCATTTGCCGACCGGGAAATCTTGATCCCGCAAAGAAGTATCCGGTGCTTGAGCAGATTTACGCCGGTCCGCAAAGCGCGTACGTGCCGAAGTCGTTCAGCGCGCAACGCCGTTTTTCGTCGATGACCGACATGGGATTCATCGTGGTTCAAATGGACGGGATGGGAACCGCATTTCGGTCGAAGGCGTTTCACGATGTCTGCTTCAAGAACCTGAAAGACGCCGGTTTTCCCGATCGCATCCTCTGGCACAAGGCCGCTGCGGAGAAATATCCATATTATGACATCACGCGTGTCGGTGTTTATGGGACGTCGGCCGGTGGACAGAATGCCGGTGGAGCGGTTTTGTTTCATCCCGAGTTCTACAAAGCCGCGGCCGCCAACTGCGGGTGCCATGACAATCGCATGGACAAAGCTTCGTGGAACGAGCAGTGGATGGGTTATCCGGTCGGGCGGCAGTATGCGGAGAGTTCAAATATTGAAAACGCCAGCAAACTCGGGGGTGCGCTGTTCCTGATCGTTGGCGAGATGGACAGTAATGTACCGCCGGAATCGACGCTTCGGTTCGTGGACGCGCTGATCGCAGCGGGGAAGGACTTTGACATGCTCGTAGTACCTGGGGCTGAGCATGGAACCGGCGGACGCTATGGTTCGTATGTTCAGCGCCGAACACGGGAGTTTTTTGCACGCCACCTTTTGAATGTTCCAGCCGGTGAAACAAAAACAGCCCAGACAAGTCGTAACTAGTTGGGATGCTTCAGCGTCTCCCGAGGTTGTGCCGCATGATCCAACCGTAGAAAAATCCATGCGGCGTACTACTCATTAAAATAGAGGCACGACGACAACCTATCTATGAAGACATCCATACTGTTCAGCGTTCTGGCATTGGCGGCTTGTTCCGTCATGGCGGCAGATTCCGGCTCCAAAGACGAAATCAAGGCTGCAGCCAAGAAGCTCGGTGACAACTATTCCTGGAAGTCCACCGTTGAAAATCCTGGTGGTGGCGGCGGCCGCGGATTCGGCGGCGGACCTGTTGAAGGAAAAACCGCCGGTGGAACAACCTGGGTTTCCTTCGCCCGGCGCGACAGCACTGTCGATGCGTATTTGTCCGGCACCAACAAGGGCGCGATCAAGACTGAGGACGGATGGACGTCGCTGGCTGATGCCACACAGGACGGCGGCGGTGGATTCAATCCAGCCGCATTCACAGCTCGCGCGGCGCGCAACCTGAAGCTGCCGGCGGTTCAGGCGGCGGAACTGGCAGACGCCACATCATCGCTGAAAAAGGAAGGCGAAGCATACGTGGGCGATCTCACGGAACAAGGCGCCAAGGACCTGATGGCATTCCGCGGAATGGGCGGCCAGGGACCTGAAATCTCGGGCGCGAAAGGCTCTGCGAAGTTCTGGGTCCAGGACGGCAAGCTCTCCAAATATCAATATCAGGTGAAGGGCACCATCAACTTCAACGGCGAGGATCGTGAGATTAACCGCACGACCACGATTGAGTTGAAGGATATCGGATCGACGAAGGTCGAAGTTCCGGCAGACGCCAAGAGCAAGATGTGATTCATCGGTCGCAATGCTCTGACAGTTTCCGGATTCTCCTTGAGCGGTGAATCGGAAGTTGGCGGAGATGCGGTTGAGTCAGCTTGAAGCCCTTTCGCAGTGATTGCGGAAGGGCTTTCTGTTTTCCACCGGCACACCGGCGGAAAAAACTGCAGGCACAAAGTCCTGCCCCGTAATGGCGAAACGCTGTCTGGATCATGATGCGTGGGAATGACAGACTGCGGCGCCTGATGCCGACCGCGTTCGCAGTGAAGCAGCGCGTGGTTTCAGTCGGATTGTGAATGTGAAGTGTGAAGTGAAAATGATCGATTCAATGACGAAGAAATGTCTGCTGTTCCTGATGACGGTTGGAACGTTGGTTTCAGCTGCCTGGTCTCAAACCGCGTCCACCAATGCGCCGCAACTCTACCGCGATCGCGTTGAGCCGCATTGGTTCGCAGATGAGAACGGCGAGACGAACCGTTTCTGGTACCGAATCAATCTTCCTGCCGCGCAAAGCGAGTTCATCGTCGTCGATGCCGTCAAAGGAACCCGAACCGCAGCGTTCGATCACGCCCGGCTCGCGGAAGCGTTGTCCGCTCAAACCGGAAAATCCGTCGATGCAAAGAAGCTTCCGATCGATTCCCTGGAATTTTCCCGCGATAACAAAACGCTGAAGTTTCGTTCGGCCGGATCGGATTGGAGCGTGATTCTTTCCGATTACACGTTGGCCCGATCGACCAGCACCGGTAACGAATCGCGCCTACCGGCAAGCCGCACACCGCGTCCATCACTCACAACCGGTCCGGAAACATCGATTCATTTTGAAAATAGGCTCGCTCAGGAAGTGAACCTGTTCTGGATCGACCCGGATGGAAATCGTCAGCCGTATGGAAGTCTCAAGCCGGGCGGGACGCGCGATCAACACACTTACGCGGGCCACATCTGGATGGCGACTGCGCAGAACGGAGACGTTCTCGCCGTGTTCGAAGCCGAAGCGCGTCGGGGAAATGCGATCATTGACGACCGCATTGATGCCGAACCGCCGCGACGTCGTGGCCGCGGGTCGGGATTTGCAGCGCGTCCATCGGTCGGAGTGCGGTCGCCCGATCAGCGTTGGGAAGTTCTGGTGCGCGGCGACAATCTGTTCCTTCGCGATTCACGAACGGGCAAGGATCGCCAGCTGACACACGATGCCAACCCCAACAGCACTTATGCGCGCAGTGCGGAGATCGAGCGTTCGATGCAGATGAATTACGATGCGCGCGATCCGGAAGTACCGGTTCCGGAAGTTTATTGGTCGCCCGATTCGAAACATTTCGTCGCGATGCGATTGAAACCCGGAACGCAACGGCGCGTTTACATCGTTGAATCGTCTCCGGAGGATCAGCTTCAGCCGAAACTGATTTCGTATCCCTACCTCAAACCGGGCGATGAAGTTCCCATTCGCAAGCCGCACCTGTTCGAAGTCGAATCCGGCCGACGAATTGAAATCGATGATCAACTTTTCTCGAATCCGTGGTCGATCAGCGAACTGCGTTGGAGTGGTGATTCGAGCCGGTTCACTTTCCTTTACAATCAGCGCGGACATCAGGTGCTGCGTGTTCTTGCCGTCGATGCGGCGAGCGGCGAGGTCAAGCCGATCATCGATGAGCAGAGCAAAACGTTCATTCATTACTCCGGAAAGTTTTTTTGCGAGCACATTGACGCCACGGGCGAAATCATCTGGATGTCCGAGCGCGACGGATGGAATCATCTTTATCTCTACGACAGCAAAACCGGGAAGGTGAAAAATCAGATCACCAAGGGCGAATGGGTCGTGCGCGGCGTGGAACATGTCGATCGCGACAAGCGGCAAATCTGGCTGAACGTGAGCGGCATTCGATCGGAGGAGGATCCTTACTACATTCATTTCGCCCGCGTGAATTTCGACGGCAGCGGATTCACAGTGCTGACCGAAGGGGACGGAACGCATTCCGTCCAGTTTTCGCCGGACCGACGTTATGTGGTCGATACCTGGTCGCGGGTGGATTTGCCGCCGATTACAGAATTGCGCCAGACCAGCGACGGGAAACGGATCTGCCGACTGGAAGAAGCGGATGCATCGGAGCTGTATGCAGCCGGCTGGAAACATCCCGAGCGATTCGTCGCGAAGGGACGTGACGGCACGACTGACATTTATGGCGTCATATTCCGTCCGAAGAATTTTGATCCGAACCGGCGGTATCCGATCATCGAAAACATTTACGCCGGGCCGCACGATTCCTTTACGCCGAAATCGTTCCGGACGGCGTATCAGCATCAGAAGCTCGCTGACCGCGGATTCATCGTGGTGCAGATGGACGGAATGGGGACTTCAAATCGTTCGAAGAAATTCCACGATGTCTGCTTCAAGAATCTCGCTGATGCCGGATTCCCGGATCGCATCCTCTGGATCAAGGCCGCCGCGGCGAAATATCCCTACATGGATCTGAACCGCGTCGGCATATACGGCACATCCGCAGGCGGACAGAACTCGCTTCGCGCTTTGCTGGACCATGGCGATTTCTACAAGGCCTGCGTGACTGATTCCGCGTGTCACGACAATCGCATGGACAAGATCTGGTGGAACGAACAGTGGATGGGCTGGCCGGTGGATGAAAGTTACGTTCGCTCTTCGAACGTCGCCGACGCGCACAAGCTCAAGGGGAAAGTGCTGTTGATGACCGGCGAAACCGACCGCAACGTCGATCCCGCCAGCACGATGCAGGTGGTCAATGCGTTCGTGAAAGCGAACAAGGATTTTGAACTGCTGATCGTTCCCGGCGTTGGCCACGGAGCGGCTCGGACGCCGTATGGCTCGCGCCGGCTGGAGGAATTCTTCATTCGCGCCTTCCAGACCGAACCGTTGGACAACGTGAGCGCCTCAAACTGAATTGGACATGATGAAACTGAAAATGCAGCGCCATTTCCTGCCGGTGCTCGGTTTTGTTCTGCTTCTGCTGAATTTCTCCGCAGAGGCCATGACGGAAGACGAGCGATTGACCGCATACTTCACGAATTATCTCAATCAGCGATTTGAGCTTTGTCCCACCGATGCCACGCGTCTGGGCGATCATCGATTCGATCATCTCCTCGACGACATTTCGCCTGCGGCGAGAAAACAGTGGCTCGCGTTTGCCCAAAAGACGCTGAAGGAACTGCCGAAAGCGGTGAACTATCAGCGCCTCAGCCGCGACGGACAGATCGATTTTGAAATGTTCCGCACCGATCTGCGCGCGCAGATTTGGAACCTCGAGAATCGCAAACCGTTTGAAGAGGATCCGCGCGTTTACGTTGGTTACATCAACGAAAGCGTTTATCTGCTGCTGACGCAATCGACGCTGCCGAAGGAAACCAATGTCTCGAACGCGATTGCGCGCATTCGAGAGATTCCGCGAATTGTGCAGGAAGCCAGACGCACGCTGACCCATCCGCCGGCTTCGATTCTCGATACCGCAATCCGGCAGAATCGCGGTGCAATCGGCTTTTATGAAAAGGAAATCTTCGAACTGGCTGGCGACACGCCGCAATTGGAGCGATTGAAAGCGGTTTCCGCATCAGCCGTGGCGGCGGTGAAGGATTTTCAAGATTTCCTTGAGAACGACTTGAGCAAACGCGCCACGGGCGAATGGCGGCTCGGACGAAAAAAGTTCAATCAGAAGTTTGAACTCGAAGTGGACGCAGGTGTTTCGGCGGAACAGACGCTCGCCGATGCGGAAGCGGAGTTCGATCGCGTCCGGCGCGATCTCTATGTGATTTCGCGGCAGCTCTGGAGCCGTTATTTCCCGGGCAAACCGTTGCCGACCGACGATGCGGATGGACGGCATGAAACGATCACGAAAGTGATTCAGGCCGTCAGCCAGGAACACGGCAAACCAGAGGATTTGCTGAAGGACGCGCAGGCGACCGTGGCGAACATCAAGAAGTTCATCGCCGAGCGGGACATTCTGCGGCTGCCTGATCCGGATCGCTGTCAGTTGATTGAAATGCCGGAATTTCGCCGCGGCAATTCGCTGGCGTACCTCGAAAACGCGCCGCCGCTCGATCCGATGGCCGACAGTTTTTATGCGATCAGCCCGCCGCCGTCCGACTGGAGCGCTGAGCGCGTGAAAAGTTTTCTGGAGGAATACAACCATCACATGCTCCAGATCCTGACGATTCACGAGGCGTATCCCGGTCATTACGTGCAGCTCGAATATGCGAACCGCATCAATTCCCTGATCCGCCGCGTGCTGATGTCGGGCGTGATGGTGGAAGGCTGGGCGGTTTACACCGAGCAGATGATGCTGGATCAGGGTTATGCGGATGGCGACCTGCGTGTCCGCTTGATGCAGCTCAAGTTTTATCTTCGCGCCGTGGTGAACGCGATTCTCGATCAGAAAATGCATTGCGAGAAGATGACCGACGACGAGGCGATGAAACTTCTCGTGAAAGGCGGTTTTCAAGGTGAAGGCGAAGCGCGGCTCAAGATCATTCGGGCCAAGCAAAGCTCGGTTCAATTGAGCACGTATTTCGTCGGCCGGATGGCGCATTACCGGTTGCGAATGGAGACGCAGCGGAGGCTGGGCGACAAGTTCAGCCTCGGACGTTTCCACGAAGCGGTGATGGAAAGTGGATCGGTTTCCGTGAAATATCTGCCCGAACTGGTGGCGAAGAAACTATGAGCATCCGTGAGCCGTTACGTTTTGAGAGCTCTGTCGCCCCTTCGGGGCGCATATCCTTTTCACTCCTGTCCACGGGTTTCGCTCCGCTTCACCCGTGGCTACGTGCTTTCGCTCCTCCGGAGCCGGGAAACGGGTCTGGCAGCGATTCAGGCGTTTGGAACACGAGCAACGTTCAAGGCAATGAGAGTTGAACTATTGGCACTGCAAAAATCTCATTCAGGTTTCCGCTTTCGGCTTTCCCCCTTTCCGTTTTTTTCCATTTCCCCATGAGTGTCGAAGCTGTTCCGATCATTCCACCGGCCGCCGCGACTTCCATCCGCCACCCGCGCGGACTTTACACGCTGTTCTTCACCGAAATGTGGGAGCGGTTCAGTTACTACGGAATGCGGGCGCTGCTCGTGCTGTTCATGATCGATGCCGTTCGGGGCGGCATGGGGATGGACGAGAAGACGGCGAATGCGATTTACGGGATCTACACCGGCGCGGTTTATCTTATCGCGCTGCCTGGCGGCTGGCTTGCGGACCGTCTGTGGGGCGCGCAACGCGCGGTCTGGTATGGCGGCATCATCATCGCGCTCGGACACTTCACGCTCGCGATTCCGCGTTCGGAAACGTTCTTCCTCGGATTGATCCTGGTTGCGCTCGGCAGCGGCATTCTGAAACCGAACATGAGCACGCTGGTGGCGGATTTGTATCCGGAGGGCGGATCACGTCGCGACGCCGGGTTCACGATTTTTTACATGGGCGTAAATCTCGGCGCGTTCCTCGGGCCGATGGTTTGCAGTGCGCTGGGAGAAGAGGTGAACTGGCATTACGGATTCGGCGCTGCAGGAATCGGAATGGTTCTGGGACTGATTCAATTTCGTCTGACGCGAAAGCATCTGGGCGAAGCTGGCATGCATCGCGGTTCAGACGCGCCGCTGCACTGGTTTGAAAAGCTCGGCCTGTACGTCGGAACGGCGTGGGCCGTCGGCGTGATTGCGTCCGGTTTTAGTGGTGTCCGGTTCGATGCGGTTGCGATTGCTCATGCTTTGAGCGCGATCATCATCGGCATTGCGATGGTTTACTTCGGATATCTGTTTCTGTTCAGCGGGCTCGGAAACGTGGAGAAGGAACGGATCGGCGCGATTCTGGTGCTGTTCATTGCATCGGCACTGTTCTGGGCTGGATTCGAACAGGGCGGTTCGTCGTTGAACATCTTCGCCGAACGGTTCACGGATCGGACGGTCGGTCTGTTGAACAAGGAAATTCCCGCCGGCTGGTTTCAATCGCTCGGCGCCATCTTCATCATCGTGTTCGCTCCTGTGTTCGCCGCGTTCTGGGTCTGGCTCGCGCGTCGCAATCTCGATCCGTCCATCCCAGTGAAATTCGGCCTTGGCCTAGTGCTGCTCGGCATCGGTTTTCTCGTCATGGTCGGTGCGGCCGCGATTGCGGCCAAGGGGCATAAAGTGATGCCGACCTGGCTGGTGATGACGTATCTGTTCCACACGTTCGGCGAGCTTTGTCTGAGTCCGGTGGGGCTGAGCTCCGTGACCAAGCTCGCGCCGCGACGCCTGGTTGGGCAGATGATGGGAACGTGGTTTTTCGCGACATCGTTGGGCAATGTGCTGGCCGGTGTGATTGCCGGCGAATTCAAGATCGATGCGATTGGGACGTGGTCCGGACTGTATCTCAAGGCGGTGATTCTTCCTGCCGCGGCTGGATTGTTGCTGATCTGTTTCGCGAAACCGATCAAGCGCCTGATGACCGGTATCAAGTAGGTCGCATGAATTCGTTTGGACTTGCTCCGGAGACTTCGGCCGGTGGGTGTTTTTCCAACATGCCAACGTGCATCGACATTATTTCCTGAACTGCGTTTTCACTGCAGCATTTGCGGCACTGAATCCCGCTGCGATGAAAACGCCTGTCCTGATGTTCCTTCGTGTTTTGCTTTTGCTCAGTTGCCTTCTGCTGTCGGGAAAAAAATGCGTGGCGCAGACGACGCTTTCGGATTCGTTTTCAACTTCGCTCGATTATCTCGCCAATGGCATTCAAGGGACGATCTGGGACGGTGTCTATCTGGGCGCCGGGGAATTTGCGAATACCGGAACTGGAGGCGGGACAGCCGGTGCCACGATCAATTGCGACGCTAACATCACTGCGAATGGCGTGCTGTCCGTGACGACGACAAGCACGGCGTGGGAAGGAGTAGATGACGACGGATTCTTTCTCTACAAGGTCGTGCCGGGAGATTTCTCCGCGGTGGTGCGAGTGGTCAGTCCTTACGACAATTCGGCGTACAACACGGCAGGGCTTCTGGTGCGCGCCTTTTCGCCGGGGGGAAATCCGCTGGGTGGCAGCGAGGACTATGTGTCGTGGACGCGGTTTGATCAGTTCGGCTACGCGAACTATCTGCGCAACGAAGTGAATGGTGCGGTGGCGCAGATCAATCCAGGTGGATTTCCGAACAACAGCTATTGGCTGCGCATCGACCGGATCAATGGAACGAACTTTCAATTCTATCAACGTGCGACAGCGGGCGATCCATGGCAGCTCGTGAATTTCCCCGCGCCGGTGAGTGGAACCATGCTGCGGCGTGCGGATTTCGCGGGCCTGCCGCTTCAGGTGGGAATCATGCACGCGACGTTCAATAACGCTTTGAGCGTGCGGTTCAGCGATTTCAGCATCACATCGCCGCACTTCGATTCAATCGCAACGCCGCCGACGCCGGTCACTGATCTCGCCATCGATGTGGGAACGAATCGCAACGCGACACTCAGCTGGGCGGCTGGTGCGGGCAGTGCGGGAACGCTGATTGCGATGTGGACGGGTGCGAATGTGTTGAAGCAGCGTCCGGTCGATGGATTCACCTATGCAGGTAACGCAAGTTTTGGCACCGGTGACCGGCTGCTTGCCACGAATTATTTCGTCGTTTATTCCGGAACGGGAACGAGTGTCGAAGTCACCAATCTTCCGGCGGGAGAAACCTGCCATGTGGCTGCGTTTGCGTACTCGGGTGCCGGTTCAGCAACGGCGTACTCGCCTGTCGCGGCGCTTGGATCGTTCCTCGTTTTGGAAGGCGTTACCACCATTGCCAGCAACATCGTTGTCGATCCAGTTGCGCCAGCGCTGACGAACTTTGTCACGATCGGCGGTTGGGAAACCAACGGCAATTTTGAATCGTGGACGACTTCAGGCATTGCCGGAGCCACTGTGTTCGACGGCGCCATTGGCGGCACGGCTTCTGGCGCGAATCCGCAGTTGTCGCGATTGAACTTCGCCGGCCCTGATCTCGATCTTGGCTTTTTCGATCAATTGGAGATTCGAATTCGGGTTCCAGCCACATTCGCCGGGAACATTCAGATCTACTATGGCGTTACCAACACGCCCGGCATCAACGCCGCACGGGTGATCACGATTCCGAACGCATTGATTCCGAAAGACGGCGCGTTCCATGTTTATCGTGTTGAGCTTGGATTAGAACGCTATTGGCGCGGGAACCTTCGCGATCTTCGAATTGATCCGCTCGGGAATGCCGCATCCGTGGGCGATGCCTTTGCGGTGGATTACATTCGCGTTGGCGACAAGGCCGGTGATGTTTACCTGCCGCGTTACAGCACCGAGTGTCCGGCGCCGGGCGCAATGAACACGTTTGGTCGCACGGTCTATTCAATGGAATCGAAACACTTTCGGTTTCTTTGGGACGATTCAGTGGCGTCGAGCGGTTTCTGGCATCCAAACATGCCGCATCACACACTGCGCAATCTGGAGGAAACCTGGCAGGTGTATGTGAATCTGCTCGGTTATCGCGAGCCGGCGGAGTCGTGGAATCCAGCGAATCGCAACGGAAACAAATACAAGGTGAACATGATCACCTGGCACAGCGGTTACTGGGCGGGCGGCGATGGCAATACGGCGTTCGGTTATCTCAACATCACGCCCGACGGCTTGCGCATGGATCCGCCCACGTGGGTGATTCCGCATGAAGTGATGCATGTGTTCCAGTTTCATCAACGGGACGGAGGACAAACCGTGGACGGTTCATGGTCGGAAGGACACGCGAATTATGGACGCGAACTCTGGCTGACCTACTATCGCAATCTGTTCCCGAACGACAGTGGCATCGACGCGAACTACATTCACAGCGCCCACATGATCGTGGCTCACGGGCGCGACTATTATCTCTCGTGGCCGTTCTTCCTTTATCTCGACGAAAATCCGGACGGACTTCCGGACCTGGGCTTTGGAACGATGGCGAAGATTTGGAAGCAAAACCTTCCCGGCGTTTACATGTACACCACGCTGGAGAACCTCACGCCAGTTTCGAATGTGAAGGACATCATCGGTTACTTCGCGCGCCGGCAGTTGACGTTCAACTACCAGAATCAGGTTGCGATCACGAATGCGTTGAATTCGCAAAGTCCAACGCTCTGGCGCCGATTCATCACAACCGATCTGGTGCGGCGCCCTGACGACACGAACTGGTGGCGCGTGCCGATGGAAATGGCGCCGATGCAGGGCGCCTACACGATTCACGAACTGGTTCCGCAAGGAGTTGGAGCTGGCCGAGTGGTGACGGTGAATTTTCGTGGGTTGCCGGATTCATCGCGCGGAGCGGACTGGCGGGCGTCGTTCATCGTGATTTCCGATACAGGTGTCGAACGCTATTCGCCCTTGTGGAATTCTGGCAGCAATTCCGTCACACTCGTAGCCAACGAGAATCGCGTTTATCTCTCCGTCGCAGGAACGCCAAACACGATTCAATTCACCGGCTTCAATGACCTGACGTATCCGTATCGATCCCACGGTTCCAAGCAACGGCTGCATTACGAATTGCAGGTGTTCGGCGCTACTCCGTGTGAAAGCAACAACGGCGGCACGGCAGGATTGGTGCAACACGCGAATGGCGGTGGCTGGCGCGCGCTGACGGCGACGGTCGATCCGACGGCTTACGTCGGTCCGAATGCGCGCGTCCTGAACACAGCGAGAGTTCGGGCCAATGCGCGTATTGAAGATTTTGCAGTGGTTCGTGATTCCGCAATCGTGACGAACAACGCGGTCGTCAGTGGCCATGCGTTGGTGATGAACTCGGCGGTGATTCGAAACAATGCGAAGGTTCGTGATTGGGCGGTGGTGAGTGGCAGTTCGGTTGTAGGAGACTATGGACGCGTGTTGGAACGCGCACAGGTGCGGGCGGGCGCAGTCACGAACTGGGGCACAGCGAAAGGCAGCGCGATTCTTGAAGGCGGATACGTGGCGGGCTGGGGTGTGATCGATGGCGATTTTCAAACCGGACGAATTGTGACCAACGGATTTGCGTTCGGGCACCTTCCGTTTACCGGCGTTCCGGACAACTGGATTCGCGTCGCGCCGGACCGGCAGTTTGCGAACTATGAATTTGCAACTGCGAACGATTCGATGACGCGCGATCAAATCGGCGTCACCGATGCCTACCTCATCGGAAGTCCTTCGTGGCGGCTGTCTGATTCCGGTCGGACAGGAACGTTGTATTTCAACGGAACGAACCAATACGCCGTGCTCGACAAATCGCTGCTGGATCACAAGGAATTGTCGATCACGGCCTGGGTGAAATGGAGCGGGGGCGTGACGAATCAGCCGGTCTGGTATTTCGGGTCGGCGCCGACGAATTGCATGTATTTCACGCCGGCTGACGGTTCCGGCCGCGCCAGATTCATTCTGCGCCGTTCAGGCGGGGAGGAGACATTGACCGCGAATGCTTCGCTTGCAACAGGTATCTGGCATCACGTGGCCGTGACGTTTTCCAACAGCATTGCGGCTCGGCTTTACATCAACGGCGCATTGCAGGAGGAAAAATTCTTCAGCTTCACTCCGGATCAGTTGAACGCACCGAACACGGCCACAGCCACACCACATCATTATTTCGCGCGCGGCGCCGATCCAGATCAGCCGTTTTTCAACGGTTCGATCGACAGCGTGATGTTCTATTCGAGACCGCTGACGAATGCGGAAATTGCTGCGATGGTACCGGCCAATTCCGCGCCGGTTCTTTCTGCCGTGACAAACCGAACAGTCAATCCGGGCTTCAATCTTTCGATCACGAACACCGCGACCGACGCCAATCTTCCGTGGCAGGCCCTGACGTATTCGCTTATTCAAGGCCCGGTGGGATCGGAATTGAACCCACAAACCGGAGTGTTCACATGGCGACCAACGATGGCACAGGCAGGGACGACGAATGCGGTTTCAATCCGTGTCGCCGACAACGGCGCGCCGAGTCTTTCGGCGACGCAGAGTTTCTCGGTGATAGTGAATCCGAATTTGCCTCCGCAGCTCACGCCAACATTCGCGGATGACGGTCAGTTTTCCATCCATGTCGATGGAATCGAAGGCCCTGATTACACGGTCGAAACTTCAACAAACCTGGTCGATTGGACAATCTTGTTCAGCACGAACTCTCCGGCGCTGCCGTTCGATTGGAGCGATACAGTTTCGGATCCTGCGCGTTTTTATCGCGTGCTGATCGGACCGTAGTCGAAGTTCCGCAGCAGCGAACGCAAGTTCGCTCAAACTGACGTAGAACGTTTCATTAACGATGTCTGAATTCTCGTTTCTCGCGCGTTTATCCGAGCCGCATTTGATTCGACTTCGTTCTTTTTCCATGAAAACGTATCGCCCGTTTTCAGGCATTGCAGCCTTCGTGGAATGAGTGTTTTAGAAGTTGAGACAGTTCCGAGTCCGGCAACCGGTCAGGAGACGCGCGCTGAAGATGAACTGGCGCCGACCTTTTACGTGATCTGCTGGAACGATCCGGTGAACATCATGTCTTACGTCACCCATGTGTTTATGAAGGTGTTCGGCTGGAACCGTGAGAAAGCCCAGAAACACATGATGGAAGTTCACGAAAAGGGGAAGAGCGTGCTCGTCAGGGAATCGGCGGAAAAAGCCGAGTTCTACGTCCATCAGCTTCACATGTACAAGCTTCAGGCCACCATGGAACGCGCGGAATGAAACTCTTGAAGACGGTGGAGGAGGTGCGGCTCTACGAGCTGACAGCACAGGAAGGCTCTCTGCTGATGCAGCTGCTTCGTCACTTTCCCTTTTCGGGATTGAAACCGGCTACGATTTCTCAGCGGCGAGACGAGCAGACAGCTGAACGGGAGCTGTTGCTGAACGAATCGTTGAAGCAGCATCGGGAGGAGCTGAAACGCGCCGCAGCCGCAATCGCCGCGCGGATCACGCCATCTCGGCGCAGCTATTCGCTGGAGCTGGATCCTGCGAATCGCGAGGTGTTGATGCAGATCATGAACGACATCCGGGTTGGAGCGTGGCAGGCCCTCGGTGAGCCCGAAACCTTTGAAGTCGATCCATCGCAACTTTCGAGCAACGAACAGGCGCAATGGCAGCTGATGCATCTTGCCGACTTTTTTGAAGTGGGCTTGATCGAATCCGAATCGTGACTGCACCGGAGAGTGCGTCGGAATTCCGGCGAGTTCGACGTAACGGTCCTTGCCAGGCGCTGCCTTTGTCGGATCGTCCGCTATTGTCCGAGCTTCACGCCGAGTCTGCTGCGCATCGTTGAAATGACTCCCGGCGGGCAGTTCTGATTCGCATCCGCCAATCCTGCTGCGATGCCCGATGCATAAGCGGTCGCTGTCGATGTGCCGCTGATGACGTACGATTGGCCGTTGAAGGGCACGACACTGGTGCCTGGCGCCATGATGTCAACGAAGCTTCCGCGGTTGGCGTAGTCGGCAATCTGTCCAGTGTGATCGCCGGCTGTGACAGCAATCACTTCCGGGTAGGCGGCTGGATAGACGGGTGTTGTCACGGGCTGATTCCCGGCGGCTCCGAAGAACACGATGCCTTTTGCACTCGCTTGTTGAATCAAATTGTGAAGGGCAGGGCTGTCGCCGGGACTGCCGAGGCTGAGATTGATCACATTCGCTCCCGCATTGATCGCGCGGTAGATACCCTCAAACACTTCAGCGGTGCTCGTGGTGCTGTTGTTGCCGTAAACATTCACAGGAAGAATTTTTGCCGAAGTCTTCCCACCTGTCGTCGCTTGAAGACTTCGCAGAATCGTCTCCGCCATGGCGGGACCGTGTCCGATTCCGTCGCTGTTGGCGGTGGCGCTGCCTTCGACAACAGAAATTCCCGGCAGGAGAAACTTGTCCAGATCCTTGCCAAGCGATCCGACAGGCGTATCGATCAGACCGATGATGATTTTGCAGTCGCCGCTGGACTCTTTCAGGTCGAGATCGATGGTTGATGCCGCGTTGTTGGCGAGAAGTTCGGGATGGTTTGGAAGTTCGAAAGCGAGGTTGGATTCGATGGCTTCCACATCCGGATTTCCTGCAAGGCATTCACGGGCGAGTTTTGCGGTGCCGGCGTCGCGAAGAATGATTCGATACGTGTTGGAATTGCCGAGACGTGTTTTGCGTGTGGCATTCTGAAGGCAGTCGAGCGCATTGATATTCGAACCGGGCTTGAGAGTGATGAGCAGTTCGTTCGGGATGACATTCCGTGACTCTGTTGTGTTCGCGAGTGAACCGGGAGTGACGTGCATTGTGGCGTTGCGTTGAACCGTGTGGAAAACGTAGAGCCGGGGGCGGGCATTTGTTTGTGGCACCAGGGCGAAATTCAAATTTCCAAGAAGGATTCGAAGTGCTTCGCCGGAAGGAAGCTCGTTGAACTTCGCCGACACCTGACGAGTGGCATTCGATTCGATAAACACGTGCCATCCGGTGAGCTGCGATACGCCTTCCAGGACGCGAAGGACGGGGAGGGACCGAATGTCGGCGCTGACCCGGCCGCTGTTGGTGTTCCAGGTGATGGTGTCGGCTGCATGAAGTGAAACGCCGCGAATCGCCGACAGCATCAACAAAAGACTGAATGCGAAGCGATTCAGGCGGTGGAGGCATTTCATGGGCGGCAATATATCGGACGGACATTGAAAAGAAAGGGCGCGATCCATTCCGTGGTTCCAAAGGCGGATTCGCGGGCGAAGGGGCGTTGGGCACGGAGGTTGCGTTGAGCGTCAGGACCGAATAAATGCAACGTCCTGTCTATAAATTAACCGGACCGATGGCCCGTTTGTGGGCAAACGTCCGTCGGTGGAAAGTTTTTGCGGCGGGTGGGTTTCAAGGTCCGGAAGCTGTTCCTGCGAACTTTTCGGGTACCGCCACCGCAGAGTTTTCGCCGGATTTGATCGGGGAATTATGGGGCCCGCGCCTGCGAAGGATTTTTTGTGTTCCAAACCTGGTTGCAGCGGTGGCTGTCGCGGGATTGGCCGGATTGATCTGGTGTCGCTCTATCTTGCGGCAATGCGGGTTTATCAGGTGGGCGAATGCATGGAAACGTTCGTTTCCAACATCATCGCGACAGCTTCAGATAAATCAGTTGTTGGTCAAGCGACATTGTTCCAGATGATACTTTCTCTCTTCATAAACACAAATGGGGGGGCGATCGATCTGTTGGCATTAGGACGAGTGGTGATGCTGATGGTCTTTTGGATCAACTGGCTATTGATGGCATGTGCGACTGGCATCCGACTTCTTTCAAGGCCTTGGATTTTTGCTCTGGCGGGCGCGGCTACGCTCGCACCGATTTGGGATTATGGACTATTGAGATACCGGGGAAGACAATAGCAGAGTAGTCACCACAGTCACCCATGCGTGTTGATGAGCGGCATTGAAAAATCAAATCTTGAAACGTTCGCTGCAAAGCCGCCGACCGTGATGGCTTGGATTGGACGCGTCCGTGAATGGAGTTCAAGCCGTCGAGAAGGTTTTGCACCGATTTTCAACCGGGTGCTTTTGCTGTTTGGAATACTTTGCGCCGTCAAGATCACAATGTTCGTCGGGCTCAGACGTCATCTGTACGAGGTTCATTGGCGCGTGGATGGGCAGCCGTTTTCCTGGGTCAACCATGCCGTCTTTTATTCACTTGTTGCGCTCACGACGCTGAATATCTGGCATTTTTCCAGACGTTGTCGGGCAATGGGTTCGAGTTCTGTTCGAAACGCGAACGGTCTGGTGATTGCACTGGCGGCGGTTTTTATTCTGATGACATTGCACGTAGGCGACAAAAATTATCTGTCGCCGATAATGACCGGGATTCTCTCAATTCCGAGTCTGGGTTGGTATCTGGTCTGTGATTTCTTTTTCCGGCCGCCTTACCTTGCGGCATGGATTCTGGCCTACGGAATTGTTTACGCGATTCTGGTTGTCACGAAGCGCAAGGATCTCGCGCTGAATGTGACCGCGCTTTTCGCTGGAATATATGGCGTCGTAGCTCTGCGAGACTGGATGAATTTCCGCGATGCTTTGATTGTCGTGAATTGTTTTGCCCTTGTTTCGCTCGCCAGCCTGTGGCGACCAGCGGGCACGGAAATCGGAAATTTGGCGTGGATCGCGGGATTGCTGGCGGGAACCGTTTTCGTTTTTGCGACATTCACAGGATGGAACACGCTCTGGTTTCTCGGGAAAATGAATCCCGTCTTTTTGGTGATTTCCGGAAGCGTTGTCGTAGTCCTGGCCGGAGCGTCTGTTTTGGCGTATCGGCTCGGATTTTGGAGGCCGTGGTGTGGGATGCTTCCGTTCGTATTCGCGGGATTTTTTCTTCTGATCAATGTCAACTTCGATGGTTCTGCAAATTACAATCATCTCCTGCGGATCGGGTTTACGCTGCCACGTTATTTCCTTGGAGAGCTTTTCGTTTCTGCGTGTGCGACGGCATTAGGAATTCTCTACCGCTGCTGGAAACCGCGCGGCGGTCTGATCTGGTTTGATTTGGGCTGTCTGTTGCTCGTGGCGTGGTCGCTCGCTGATTTGCGCCTGACGCAAGTCATGGGCGCGAGATTGGATTGGATGGCGCTTTCCCTGGCCTGGGGCGAAACCCCACAAATGATGTGGCGCATGGCGGCTCCCTATTTGCCGCTCGTTGTCGGCGTCCTGACAATCGTGACGATCATTTACGCCGCAGCGCTTTGGTTCATGCGCCGTGTTGTCGATTTGGATCAGCAAACTGGACCCGACATGGAAACCCAAGGCAGCCTTTCAATGGGGGTCGCAGCTTTCCTTTTGATTGGCCTGGTCGGCAATTGGTTGATTGATCGAGACAAGGCCAATGGCCAGTCACTGGTCGTGCTGGCGAAAAGCAGTCCGCTCTGGGAGCGTGCGACTTATCCTGTGATGGACAAAACAAACTTCATCGCAACCGCGCAACAGTTGGGAATGACCGAGCTGTTGGAGAAACCGGTGGCGACCCATCCGGCACCCCGGCGCGATCTGAACGTTGTCCTGATTTTTCAGGAATCCACCTACAACAAATACCTGTCGCTGTTTGGAGGTACAGAAGGAACACAGCCGCTGTTGTCGGAATACAAGGATCGGATGGAATTGTTTCCGAATTTTTACTCCAGTTTTCCGGGATCCATTCACGCGCGTTTTGCGGCATTCACGGGATTGTATCCCGTTCTGAATTTTCATGCGTTCACGTTCCACAGGGTCCCCGTCAAAAGCATTTTCGAAGTGCTGCATGAAAACGGGTATCGGAGTTCGTTGTTCTACTCGTCGTTTTTTGATTACACCGGATTTCGGGATTTCCTGAAAGGGCGGGGAATCGATGAAATGTATGACGCGGATACCATGCCCGGGGCACAAAAATCCCGGCGGGTTTCGTGGGGATTGCACGAAGATGAAACCCTGGGCGCGATCCAGAACCGCATCAGACAATATGCCGCTGAGGGCGACAAATTTTTTCTGACGTACATCCCGGCGGCACCTCACAATCCTTTCGACGGCGCCCCGGCTCGATTTCGTAAACATCGCAAGGAATACTTAAATGATTTCACACCGGCTTACCTGAATGAACTGCTTCATATGGACTGGGTGATTGCGTCGATATGCGATCAACTGAAGGAGTCTGGGCTTTTGACGAATACGCTGGTTGTGATCACGAGCGATCACGGAGAGTTGCTCGGTGCGAACGGTGGACCGATTGGGCATGGATGGGCCGTCGATCCAGAAATGGCCAATATTCCCTTGATTATCATGGATCCGAGTTCGCCAGGTTTTCGCATCAACCCAGGCATTGGTTCCCATGTAGATTTACTGCCGACAATTGCGAAACGACTTGGGATTTCCCTGCCGCAGGGACAGCTTTATCAGGGACGATCGATGAGGGACGGTCACACGAACCGAGTCATTTATCTGAGTTCATTTCAACAGTATGGAATCATTGAAGGCACCCAAATGCTCTGCGGAGAGCGGGGTGTTTCGAGGTTGAACGATGCCTTGAATATCCACCCATTGACCAACCGGCTTGGCAACAGTGTTTTGTCACAGATTGAAGAGGAAGGGGACAGGGTTCGACGCATTCAGATGTTCGACAGTTTTCAGGAGAATTTTCTGAGAAACTACTCGTATTACTGCGAGATGCTGCAAACTCCCGATTGAATCGGAGGCTTCAGCAAGGCGGATTTGTCACGCGATGTCCCATGCCCCGGAGCAGGCGCATTCTGCGATTTCATGGACCAGAGTTCTTTCGAATGACTGCGTCGAATGATCCAACCCTCGGCAGACTGCGCGTTTGTCCTGGGTCCGACACAATGGTGTCCCGACAAAGGACAATTCTTTGGGAGGAGGCGAAATTCGACGTGCCTTTTTCAACTTTTTCGAAACAAAATGCGCTCGGTCGTGTTAGCATATTCGCGCCAGAGTGGTTGGCACCCGCTCTGCTAAATCGAAAAGCGCGGTTGGCAGCAGGCAATCAGTGAACGCAAACTGTAGTAATGATAATCCGCCTGCGGCTGTGTTCACGCCGCGCATGAAAGGTTAAACAGTTAGATATGAAAATTAAGACCTCCCGTAAGGCGGGCTTTACGCTCGTGGAAATTATGATCGTTGTTGCGATCATCGGCCTCCTGGCTGCCATCGCTATTCCGAACTTCGTCCGGGCCCGCACCACATCGCAGACGAATGCTTGCATCAACAATCTTCGCCAGATTGACGGTGCGATCCAGCAGTGGGCTCTTGAGAACAACCAGAGCGGTTCAGCCGGAGTCTCCACTGGAGCTCTTGCTCCGTACCTCGGTCGCGGAAGCGGTGCCACCATCAATACCGACATCAAATGCCCTGCTGGCGGTACATACAGCGTCAGCTCGGTGAATGAGAAGCCGACTTGCAGCGAGAGCGCAAAGGGCCACGTCCTGCCTTAAACGATCTTTTGATCACCAAGCCCAAGGCGTCTGCGCTTTGGGCTTTTTTTTGTTTCTCGGTCAAAACGTTTTCGACAAAGCTGGAACAGAATTCATGGGTGCCATTCTTAGAACTGAAAAGCTCCGTGTTGAATATCGCAGTCGTGAACTGAGGGCTGAAACGAAGCTTGCCTTGAAGGAATTGAATCTCACCGTCAACGCTGGCGAGGTTTTCGGGTTTCTCGGCCCAAACGGCGCCGGGAAAACCACCACAATGAACGTTCTGCTCGGCTATGTGAATCCCACAGCCGGCGACGCGTTCCTGTTCGACGTCAGCGTCAAAAACCCGATCGCACGTCAGCGCATCGGTTATCTCCCTGAGCTGACGTATTACTACAAATTCCTGACGGCTGAAGAGCTGTTGCGTTTTTACGCCAGAATTTTCGATCTCCCCAGAAGCGAAACGGAAAAACGGATCGACCAGCTTTTGAAGTTGGTGGAGTTGGAGCATGCTCGCAAGCGCCCCATTCGCACGTATTCAAAAGGCATGCAGCAGCGGGCAGGCATTGCACAGGCCCTTATCAACAATCCTGATCTACTGCTCCTGGATGAGCCAACCAGCGGACTCGATCCATTGGGCCGCATGAAAGTCCGCGAGATCATTCAACGGCTGAAGGACGAAGGCAAAACCGTTTTCTTTTCCTCCCACGAGCTTGGAGAAGTGGAAACCGTTTGTGATCGTGTTGCGATTCTCCACAACGGTGAGCTGAAAATGGAAGGACGGGTCTCGGATCTTCTTGCCCAATACCAGACCAGTCTCGAACAGATTTTCCTGAAGATTGTCGGTTACAGTGCCCAGGCACCGGCTTGATATGAACAAGATTCTTGCAGTCGCAAATGTTGTCATCAAGGAGCTGTATCGCAGGAAGGACTTTTATGTCCTTTTCATCCTGACGGTGCTCATCACGGGCCTGGCGGGATCGCTCCGGTTTTTCGACGATGAACGCATCGCCCGATTTCTCAAGGAAGTCTGCCTTTCACTGATCTGGCTTTCGGCGCTGGTGGTGGCGGTGACGACCACCGCGCGACAGATTCCGGCGGAACGGGAAAGCCGGACCATTTTTCCTCTTCTGGCGAAACCGATCAGCCGGACGCAGGTGCTGTTGGGGAAGTTCGCAGGTTGCTGGCTGGCGTCAGGAATTGCGTTGCTGGTGCTGTATGTTTTCTTTGCGATCGTGAGTGCTTCGAAGGAGCACGCCTTTCCGGCCGTGAATTATGTTCAGGCGCTTTGGATGCACTGGCAGATGCTTGGGATCGTGATTGCCATGACGCTGCTCGGCTCGATCGTGCTCACCACGCCGGCAGCGAACGTGACGATCATGTTTGTCGTGACAACAGGAATATTGTTTGTCGGACCGTATCTGAACAAGGTTGCCGCAAAGATGACGGAACCGTCCGGAAGCATTCTTTCGGCGCTCTACTTCGCGATCCCGCATCTGGAGTTCTTCGATTTCAGAAATCGAATCGTTCATGGCTGGCCGCCTGTGGATTGGAAGTATGTCGGAGCGGCCACCGCGTATGGCTGGGCTTATCTCGCGATTTTTCTGCTGGCAGCCTGCGTTGCGTTCCGGAGGAAGGCATTGAACTGATATGCGCAAGCAGATCCTTTTTGCTGCATTCCTGTTTGTCGCGTGCTTTTCCCTCGCGGTGACGATGGAACTGTGGCGCGGGGGGATGACGAAGGATGCGGCTCGCTCGGACAGCACATTGGCAATGATCTTCGGCGAAGGACGCACTCTGATCGCGAATTCATTCATCGCCAAGGCGGACGCCTATTTTCATCGTGGAAATTATCCATCGATTTTTGAATCGCAGCGCGTCGAAGAAAATCACATGGCGGAAGCCGCCGACGATGATGATTCACATCCGGAAGAAGCCGATCATCACGATCATTCCGAACACGAGCACGACGCCGAGCATTGCACCGATCCGACTCATTCTCACGGAGACCACGATCATGAAGGCGGTCATTCAGACGCGAATGGCTCGGACTGGATTGAGCGGTTTGGAAAACATTTCCGGGCGAACAAGCATGTCCATCTCGAGGCGGGCGAGGAGCGTGAGATGTTGCCCTGGCTGAGACTTTCGGCAGAGGTGGATCGCAGCAGCATTGAATCGTACACGGTCGCGGCCTACTGGCTGCGGCGGCTTGGAAAACCTGAAGAGGCGGAACAGTTCATTCGATCAGGGCTCAGGAGCAATCCTCAGAATCCCGATCTCTTGAATGAACTGGCGTGGCTGCAGTTTGAAAGCCGCAAGGACTTTGTGCGGGCTCGAAACCTGTGGCATGCAGCACTTCGTCGATGGGTTGAATCCGAGGGAATGAAGGAGAAACCGGATACCACGGTTGTGAGCAAAATTTTGCGCGGTCTTATTGAACTGGAGATGAAGGAGGAGCGTTGGGATGTCGTATTGAAGTATCTCGAACAGCTCAAAGTATTTTCTCCGAATCCGGAAAGTGTTCAGAAACGGATCGACACCGTTCGCGAGAAAATGAACGAGGGCCGCTGACACGCCATCGGTTCCTGCCCGCACGTCATTCGGGCTCATCCGATTTCCTGAAAAAGTCGAATTTTGTCCGGGAGGATGCGTGCATTGACTTGCCCTTTTTGCACGGATAAGCTCCTACCGTCCAATAACACTCCAGACTAAGGACAAAATGTTCGAGACGATTGAAAAACTGCTGATTCTTCAGGACCGCGACAAAAAAATTTCCCGGGTCAAAACCGAGTTGGATCACATCGGTCCTGAACGGCAGGCGCTGAAGTCGAAGTCATCGGGCGCCCAGACTGCGCTCGACAACGCGAAGCTGAAGGTCAAGGAACTGGAATCCCGCCGCAAAGATCTGGAGCTCGAAGTGCAGGCCAAGAAGCAGCTGATCGAGAAATACGCCAACCAGCAGCTTCAAACGCGAAAGAATGAGGAATATCGTGCGCTCGCCCACGAGATTGAGATGTGCAAGGAAGCCATTTTCAAGATCGAGGATCAGGAGATTGCGTTGATGGAGCAGGGGGAAGCCGCGCAAAAGGAAGTTGCCGCAGCAACACAGCTTGCGGCCGAGGCAAAGAAGCTGATGGACGATCAGGTGGCACAGCTGAATGCGCGCGAAGAGAATTTGAAGAAAGAACTTGCCGCCTTGCAGGCGAATCGCGAAGAGCTTGCCACCGCCGTGGAAGAGTCCGTTCGCAGCCGCTACGAACGGCTCCTGAAAAGCAAGGGTGACAATGTGGTGGTCGGTGTTCAGCACGGTGTCTGCGGCGGATGCCACATGCGTCTTCCGACGCAAATTATCGTCAGCTGCCAGGCGCAGCAGGAACTTGTCACCTGCACAAATTGCGGTCGCATTCTTTACTACACGCGCGACATGAATCTGGCCGTTGCGGACTAGGCCGGTTCTTTTGTTTTGCCACTGTCGAGGGTTTCTTGTCAGTGGCAGCTTCGACGACTACATTCACTTCGGTTTTGGAAGGGCGGAGAATCGCTTTTCCCGGTTTCCGGGAAAGGAGGAAAGTCCGAACACCACAGGGCGCGATGCCGCGTAACCGTGACCATGTCACCGATACACGCGGAGGCTGATGCCGCGAGGCGTCACCATGGAAAGTGCCACAGAGAAAATACCGCCGCCTTGGTTTCAAGGCGGTAAGGGTGAAAAGGTGGAGTAAGAGCCCACCGCTCCGAGCGCAAGCGAGGAGGCATGGTAAACCCCATCGGGTGCAAGGCCAAATAGGGAACCCTGGAGCTGCCCGCTCCGGTGCTGCGAAAGCAGCCGGGTTCCGGGTACTGGCTGCTGAGACAAATGATTCTCTCCGTCCGCCAGGACGAAGACAAAATTCGGCTTACAGCCCTTCCAAAACCTTTTTAACGCCTTCACAGATTCCGAAGGCTCCGATCACTGCGGAGAACGAGAGCGAATAGGAATCAACTTTCTCGCCAATGCCGCATCTCCGAAGTGAACGGATTGAAGAAGCGTTGTTCTTGTTCAGAACCATTCCAGTTTCACTTTTACGTCGGCACGCTTTGAAGCTCGCTCGAACTCGAGTCCAACAATCTCCGCCGATTCTGAACGTCCCTGCCTGAGAAGAGATTCCTTCAATCCATACAGGCCCCAGATGTTTCGTGGCCAGAGTGAAAGATCTTCACGGAAAGTTTTCTCTGCCTCTTCATGGCGGCCCGACTTCAAATACAGCGCTCCCAAGGCAGGCCTCACCGGTATCGGCCAGAATGCCGGTTCCATGTAAGGCAGGGCATCTTCGGCAGCGACTGCTTTTTTGAAATGTTCGATGGCTTCATCCGTTTTGCCTTCAGCGTCGGCAACGCGCGCCGCCAGCCAGTGTTGCGCGACAGTGAGAATTCCGATCGCAGGAAATGTTGGCGCATCCAGTTGTTTGGCTTCTTCACTTCCGACGAGTCGTGTCAGTTCGGCCGATTCGATAGCCGCAGTCTGGGAGTTGCTCTGTGCGACCAGCGCAAGGCCGCGCACGAAATGCCACATGGCGCGATCAATCAGGAAGTCATTCGTCGCGGCCGGTTTGGGAACGGAGAGCACTTCGTTCCAGCGACCAAAACGCGCCTGCGTAAGCCATGGCAGATGACGCAAACGCGGAGCTTCAAGGGCTTTGTTTGGCCCGCAGTAATTATCAGGCGCAATCTGGGCTGTCTTGTTGGCGGTTTTCAAGGCATCGGCGCTTCGCCCCTGGAAGAGTTGGGCATACCAGAGGAAATGCTCATTATGCGGATAGTAAACACCGGGATAAAAACCCTGAGCGGCACAGCTGCGAATGTAACTTCGGTCCGCCTTCACAGCTTTGATGTTTGCAATTTCCGCATCCTCATACTGCCCGACTCGCATGTAGATGTGGGATGGCATGTGCACCAGGTGGCCTGCCTGAGGGGCGATGTGCATCAGGCGGTCGGCGCTGGGAAGACCAAGTTCCGGGTTCGGTCCCGCTTCAACGGCGTGGATGTAGTAATGCGTGGCTCCGGGATGATCGGGATTCCGCTTCAGGACGGTGCGCAACGCGGCAAACGCTTCTTCAGTCTCGGGTTTCGGCGACCGGTCCTTCAACCAGTAATCCCACGGCATCGTGTCCATCAGCGCTTCCGCAAAAATGGTCTGGGCATCCATGTCATCGGGAAATCTGCGGGTCACGTCACGCATCGCGACAGCGAACGCCTTGTCGAGGTCAGCGCGGTCCGGCTTGAATTCTTCGATGTAGCGGGTCGCCATCGCATCGATCATCGCCTTTTCAAGTTCAGTAAGCTTCGATTTCAGGGCGAGCGCCTTTTGTATTGCCTCCCAGGCGCGCGTGTTGTCTTCGGGCTCCATGGGGCGATTCACATGCGGGCCGCTGGCGTAGGCGATTCCCCAATACGCCATGGCACACTCCGGGTCGTGATGCAGCGCGGCGCGGAAGGATCGGATCGCCTCGGGATGATTGAATCCATAGCAGAGCGTCAATCCCTGGTCGAAATAGCGTTGCGCCTTTTTCGATGTGGTCGTGATGGGATAATGGTGCTTTCCAAGCCCGTCGAAGATCGGAGCTTTTCCACGCGCCGATTCGGCTGCGTGCATCACACCGGGAACCTGGACATTGATCAACGTCAGCAAAGCCAATGAAATAATCTGTTTTGGTTTCATAAAAATGACAGTGCCTGCCCGTGAGGGCGGTTTTAGTGATCAGGATGGTTCGGATAATAGCGCTGTCGGACAGTTTGGGAAGAGGGGAATCTCAATTCAATGGAACACGGGACCAGGACATTAGACCGGGGCGAAAACCGTGTTCCAGGTAAAGAAGCGGATCACGGAAATTGTAACGCGCTTGTTGTCAAAGTTGTCTCTCACAGCGTATGACTCATCGAACCCGGCGCAGCTTCATCAGAACAACCGCCCTCACTGGAGCGGGGATTTTCAGTGCTCCGCTGCTCATCCCCGCCAATGTTTGGGGCGCTGAAACGAAACCGAACAGTCGATTGGCCATTGGGTTCATTGGAATGGGGAGGCATTCGCGCGGACTGCTTGGCGCTTTTCTTCACCAGGACAACACGCGTGTCGTGGCGGTCTGTGACGTGGACACCACCCGTCGCGAAAATGCCAAACGGACGGTTGATGAGCATTACGCGGAGACATCGACGAGCTCAGGTTCCGGCTGTGCTGCTTACAATGATTTTCGCGAACTGATCGCAAGGAAGGACATTGACGTGGTCTGCATCGCCACGCCGGATCACTGGCATGCGATCATCACCCTGGCAGCATTGCGTTCTGGCAAGGATGTCTATTGTGAAAAGCCGCTGACGCAAACGATTCATGAAGCGGTCGCTGTGATGAAGGCCGTCAAGGAAACAGCCCGGGTATTGCAGACCGGTTCCATGCAGCGTTCGAGCAGTGAGTTTCGCGTGGCCTGCGAGCTGGTGCGCAATGGCGCGATTGGAAAAATTCGATCGGTAGTGTGCTCGTTCGGACCGCCCCCGGTTCCATGCGATCTTCCCGAGGAGACTCTTGAACCCGGTCTCGACTGGGATCTGTGGCTCGGACCGGCTCCTTTACGGTCCTATCATTCCGATCTCAGTCCACGCGGCATGCACAATCATTATCCGGCGTGGCGCAATTATTCCGAATACGGCGGAGGCAAGGTGACTGACTGGGGCGCGCATCATCTCGACATCGCGCAGTGGGGATTGGGAATGGACGACAGCGGGCCGGTGCACGTGGTTCCTCCCGAAAATCCGGATGATCGATCTGGGGCGAAGCTGGTTTATGCAAACGGAGTTTCGGTGACTCATATGAATGGTTTTGGGGTTGATTTCATTGGCAGCGAAGGACGCGTTCGCGTGAATCGCGGCAAGCTGATTGTCGAGCGCGAGGGCAGGGAGATAGCCAGATGTGAAGGTCTCCCAAATGAAGAAACCAGCATCGGGCGGGAAGTTCAGAAGGCTCAACGCGAGCTGCTTCAGGACGCGAAGATCAAACTTTACGTCAGCCGAAATCATGTGGTCGATTTCCTTGCGTGCGTCAGATCGCGTCAGCAACCGATCGCCCATGCCGAGATTGGCGGACGCAGTGTCATTTGCTGTCATCTGATGAACCTTGCCTATCGTCACGGCAGGAAACTGGATTGGAATCCGGATCAGCTCACCTTTGCAGACGGAAATGGCGACTCGACGTGGCTGACGCGCGACTATCGTGCGCCGTGGAAGGTTTGATCCGATATTCGGTGAGTCTTCGCGTGGCCACTTCATGCCACGCGCATTTGATCTCAGAACGAAGTATCAAGGAAATCTGCCGGTGTCCGAACAGGCGAAGTTGTTTCTTCGTCTCGTTGTTCTAAATGGACCGTTCCGGCAGATCTTAAACTCGACATATGAATAGATTCCGATCGCTGGTTTGTTCTTTGATCGTTGTTGCGGCCTTTGGGTTGAATGGGAACGGAACAGTCGCGACGGAGCCATGCCGGATTGAAGTTATGGAGAAAGGCACGGGCTGGCCGGTGCCACTCGTGGAACTGCGCACAACGCATTTGATGCGGTTTATTTCTGACAACGCGGGCGCGATCGCCTTGGATGCGCCGGAGCTGATGGGACGGGAAATCTGGTTCGATGTGATCGGCCATGGGTATGAAGTGCCGAAGGACGGCTTCGGTTATCGCGGCGTGCGATTGAAACCCGAGCCGGGCAAGACGCTACGTGTGGAGGTGGATCGCGCGATCATCGCGCGAAGACTGGGCAGGATTACCGGCGGCGGGTTGTTCGCGGAAAGTCGGAAACTTGGTGACAATCGTTTTGACGCCGCGGAGACGGGCGTGATGGGATGCGACACGATACAGAGCGCGCTCCATCGTGGCAGGCTGTATTGGTTTTGGGGCGATACCGGATTTGCGAATTATCCGCTTGGGATATTCGATTGCTCGGGTGCAACAACCTCTCTGAACCCTTTGGCGAACTTCGAGCCGCCAGTGCAGTTGTCGTTTGATTTCTTCGTTGATACGAATCGCCGACCGCGTGGCGTCGCGCCGATGCCCGGTGACGGACCGACCTGGATTTCAGGATGCGTGAGTGTGCCGGACTCGAATGGCGTGTCGCGACTGGTTACTGTGTTTTCCAAGATCCGCGGCTTTCTCGAGCCGTATCAGAAGGGCTTGTGCGTCTGGAACGATGAATCGAACAAATTCGAATTGTTGCGTGTGATTTGGGAGAAATCGGCGTCCTCGCCCAAACCACCGTTGTGTCCCGAAGGACATCCGGTGTTTTGGAAAGATGAACGCGGAAAGGAATGGCTGCTCTTCGGCGATCCGTTTCCGGCCCTTCGCTGTCCGGCGACGTTTGAAGCCTGGCAGGATCCGTCTCAATGGGAAACGCTTCAACCGCAGAAGAATCTTGTCTCCGCGTCAGATCATCAGCCTGTCGTGCCGCACTCGGGTTCGATTGCGTGGAATGCATGGCGAAAACGTTGGGTGACTGTGTTCGTCCAGTTCGGCGGCAAGCCGTCGCACCTTGGTGAAGTCTGGTATGCGGAAGCGGATTCGCCAATGGGGCCGTGGGGCAGAGCGATCAAAGTTTTGTCACACGACAATTACACATTCTACAACCCGTGCCTGCACCCGGAACTCACTCCGACAAATTCACCGGTGCTGCTCTTTGAAGGCACCTATTCGCAAACGTTCGCCGATCGTCCTCAACCGACGCCTCGATACGATTACAACCAGATGCTGTATCGACTTGATCTCGACGATCCGCGACTTCGTCCGGCGCAGGATAGGTGAGGCAGGGATTGGATCTCTGATTCTTCCGGTTCGTTTGATGGTTTTATGTTTTAAACGACGCAGGCGATTGAATGGTCCGATTTTGGTTTGATCGGAACTTCGTTTTCAGCGGCGGCGTTGATCTCCTTTTTATTCTCATTTGCATGGGAGGAATGCGCTCCAGGTCCATGTGGAAAAGTGCGTTCTACCCTGATTTTACAGGGGTTTTGGGCAACAGACCCTATGGAGAAATAGAGTGTTCGAACTATGGTGAATCAGGTTGGCAGAGAAGCTCAAAAGCGAATCGAAAAACGAAAGAAAGAAGTTATGAGCCTTGGAACAATTCTGGTGATTCTTCTGATACTGGCGTTAATCGGAGTGCTGCCAACGTGGGGCTACAGTTCCGGATGGGGTTACGCCCCGGGCGGAATTGTTGGGTTGCTCCTCGTCGTCGTCATCATTCTGGCGCTGTTGGGAAGAATATGAACTGGGTCCGATGGATCGCCTCAACCTCAACCAAACAGAAAGGAAAAATGAAAACATTCACCAAAACGATCATGTGCCTGATGCTGTTGGTCGCAAGCATGGCCGCTTTCACAGGCTGCAAGACAGCGCATGGCTTCGGCGAAGACATGGAAGATGCTGCTGAAAGCATCCAGGACGGCACGAAATAGTTTGAACAACCCGGACAGTGATGTCCGGACGTTCCACCGGCGCGGGACCTCTCGGCGGCGCAAATTTTTTTCTGTAAATTCGTCGAGCATCAAACAGAGGGCTAGGTTAGGCGTTCCATGTTGAGGTAAATTTTTCCGGTTTCCCATTCGTCGCTGAACTCGGAGAGCAGCGCTGTGACCAGGCGCAGAAGCGACGCTTCGTTGGGGAACAGCCCGGCGACTCGGGTGCGGCGTTTGAGTTCCAAGTTGACGCGTTCCAGGGCGTTGGTGGTTCGCAAGCGGCGCTGATGGGCCAGTGGCAGCGAGAAGATGGTGAAGCCTTGAGGCAGGTTTTCTTCCATCCACGCGGCCAGCTTGGGCGCGGTGGCGGCGTAATCAGCCGCGACTTCCTTGAGGCGGCATTGGGCGCTGGGCAGATCGGGGCTGTTGAAGACGGTGCGGATGGCGTGAGCGACTGCCGCGCGTTGATCGAGGCGGGGAACGTAAGCCTGGGCATTCTGTTGCAAATGAAACTGGCAACGCTGCCAGGGAACTGCGGGAAAAACGGCGGTGCGGGCGGCGCCCAGGCCGGCGTGATCGTCGCTGACGATGAGTTGCACCCCGTGCAGGCCGCGTTTCTGGAGCGAGGTCAGGAAGGTGCGCCAGTGGACTTCAGCTTCGCTAAGAGCAGCGCTGACCCCGAGGATGGATCGTTTGCCGTCGGGGCCGATGCCCAAGGCGATGAGGACGGCGCAGTCGAGCACCCGTCCGCCGTGGCGGACTTTTTCATAGCGGGCGTCGAGCAGCACGTAAGGATAAACGCCCAGCGGACGGGTGCGCCAGGCTTCCAGTTCGACGTCGAGTTGGGCGGCACAATGGCTGACCCGGGTGGAGCTGACGGAAGCGCCGCAGAGCTGTTCGACGATGGCTGCGACTTTTCGGGTGGAGACACCCTGGACGTACATTTCGGCCAGGGCGAGTTTGAGGGCCTGTTCGCTGCGGACGCCTTTGTCGAGCGCGCTGGGATAGAAACTCAGGCCGCGGGCTTTTGGAACTGCGAAGGTGATTGGGCCAATGCGAGTATCGAGCGTTTTAGGTTTGAAACCGTTGGCGTGGCCGGTGCGGGAATCGGTGCGTTCGTAAGGCTGGGCTTGGAGAACCTGGGTGCGCTCCTGAAGCATGGCTTCATTGATGAGCAGGCGCAGGCCTTCGGCGAGGCCGTCGGTGCCATTTTCAGTGAGCAGTTGCAGGACTTGGTTCAAGAGTTCAGACTTCGTTTGGTGGGCCATGATGCGTTTATGTTGGATGTGTTTGGAGACACCCCAACAGGGAAGCACTGTGGCCTGCCCTCGACCAGTTTTTCGCGCACGCCGCTCCACCCCTTTGGGGTTCGGCTGCGCTGCGGCTCGCTACGCTCGCCTCCGCTCCGCCTCACCCCAAAGGGGTGGAGGCAGATGGAGGAAAGACAATTTACAGAAAGATTTTTACACCCCCGACCTCTCACGTTCCCGCGCCTTTTTCTTGGAGGACTTATGAGAATAAAGATAGTTCGAAAGCACGGTGAAGAAGGCAAAGTAGGTTGGATATTGTTGTGGCTGCTGGGAGTGCCCATCCCGATTCTTCTAATCCTTTTCGTGCTGCGCGGCTGCACCTGATTGTGGGCAGATTATCCCACTGGAAGCGTGCCGGTCGCGGGAGCGACCTTCATCTATGAAGATTTACACGAATCTCATGGTTGCAGTGCTCCTCTCGACCGGCTGCGCTCATCGCGCCGATTATCAAGACGCTCAAGGAGGATCAGATCAGCCCGCGTTTTCCAGAATCTCAGGTGAGTTGGAGGGAAAACCGGCAGCCTCAGCTCGGGCCGATGGCGAAACAGTGCAGGACATCAATACGAGAGCTGGAACGTCGGGTTCCGTCGTCCAGTCCGGAGGTCTTCCTGGCGACCTGGAACAAAGACTCGACGTCGGAGGGGCTGGGGATGTTTCGGAATACACGGCAGGAGAAACTTCCGGCAGTTCCGGTGGCATCACGGTGCAGGTTCGAGGAAGCAGCGCGTTGGATCGCTCGCTCGCGCAGCAAATCACCCAGGAGCTGCGTTCCGACACTTCGCTCAGTTCTGCCCTTTCTACCGTGAGCATTTCAATCGACGAAGGACGCGTGACCTTGCGAGGCACCGTTCATAACGAAGTACAGAGGAGAGAAATCGAAACTGCCGTGCAAAGAACTACCGGTGTTTCGAGCGTGGATAATCAACTTCAGGTTGGAACCACAGGCGGTGAATCATTTCCCTACAACCCGGATTTCAATGGTTAAGAAGCGAATATCAAGCGGCACCAGACGGCAGAGGAGTTCCAGTTCGCGCGGAGCGAAAGGTGGAAAGTTTGAAGCGCTCACCGGCGGCGAAATTCAGGGCAGGGCGGGTGAGGATCTGCCGATTCACGAACGAACGGTGTTGGGCGACGATGACGATTGGGAGAGGGAAATGCTTCCAGACGAACCGCACTCAGTCCGGCGGAAATCGGCTGGAAGACCGGCCAGGAAGAGTGCACCCGGCTCAAAATTTCAGGTGAAGGGCAGGGGAACAGGAATCCACCGGCCCGCGACGAAAAGCAAAAATGTTCGCAAAAAGTGAAGTGCTGCTGTTGCGATGAATAGCGTCGAAGCTGACGTCGTGATTGTGGGTGGAGGACTGGCTGGCCTTTCAGCGGCGATCTATTTGGGACGCGGCCGACGGAAGACCTTGGTCATTGATGCCGGCAAGTCGATGGCGCGATGGGAACCGGACGTGCAAAACTACCTCGGCTTCCCTCGTGGGATTTCCGGAACCGACCTTCTAAAACGCGCGCGGGAACAGGCTGTTCGTTACGGCGTGAGAATCAGGAACGACAAGATCGTTGAAGCATCTCGAGGGGAGGATGGGTTTTCTTTGCGCAGTGAAAAGAGATCGTATCGATGCAAACGACTCCTGCTGGCGACCGGCATTTTCCATATTCCGCCAGATATCCCCGGGATTAAACCGTGTCTTGGCCACAGCCTGTTCTTCTGCAAGGACTGCGATGGCTACCGCATCCAACGGAAAGCGGTTGGAATTTACGGTTGGACGAACGAAACGGTTGAGTACGCGCTGGGCATGCTGTTTTACACGTCGTGCGTGTCAATCGTGACGGACGGTCGCGAACCTCGGTGGGACGAGCTCCACGCAGCATGGATTCGCGAGTATCACATTCCCGTGTACGCCCGGAAAATCTCCGGTGTGAACCGAAGGAAAAATCAAATCGAAGCGCTGAAGTTCGACGATGAAGCAGAGCTGTTGATCGAGGCGTTGTTCACAACACGCGGCGACATTTACTTCCACAACCTTGCAAAATCATTGGGCGCAAAAATTAATTCCGATGGGGAAGTGGATGTGAATCTGGACATGCGAACCAGTGTGTCGGGGCTGTATGCGGCAGGATGTGTAACCCCGGCGAACTGCCAGATGATCATCGCCGCAGGGCAGGGCGCCACGGCGGCGCAAGCAATCAACCGAGACCTGTTTCTGCAAAGTCTGCGTTCACATTCGTTAAGACGCATCCGCGGCCGTCAGCTTGATCAGGAACGAGTGCGTCCGGTCATTCGACTGGAAACTTCGGCCTCAAGTCAGGAGAAAAAACGCAGCCGGAAAGCTCGTTGAACTCTGTGAAACATGCATCATGAATCTTTGGTTTGTCCGTATCACGAATGACTTCTCCTGCCGCCTTTTCCTCTGTGCAAACCTGAATTTTTCCGCGGCCCTCGTTGTGCCGAAGTGGAACGGCGCTGTCCGCGTTGGTTCTCATTCCGAACGTTTCCCGACCGATGCCGTTTTCCGACGGAATTTTGCCGTGTCCGGGATGGTGCGGAATGGCTTTGTCCCCCCTGCTGTCGGTGACTTCGTGGTGGAGCGTCAAAGAGACGTTTCCTTTCTTTTCCCCCTGCCAGACGGAAATCGACCTGCTTTTTAAAGCTGTCCACGCGTGCCACCTGAACTTCGACGCGATCGCCCAGTCGAATGACCCGGCGGGTGCGACGTCCGATGAGGTGTCCGCGTTCTGGTTCAAAGATGTAAAAGTCATCCTCGAGCGTGGACAAGGGCACCAGCCCGCTCATCGCCAGGCCGGGAACATCCACGAAGAATCCGAAGTTGCGGACATCAATCACCAGCGCGGGATAACGATTGGGTTCATCTGACGCCAGCTGCTTGTTGAGAAACGCATAAAGCTTCACATCCTTGCTGTCGCGTTCGGCATCCGCGGAATTGCGCTCTGTATCGGAAATGTGTTCTGCAGTCTCGTGCAAACTGTGCTTGGAACCATGCGTTGTTCCAAACAGGGCACGGTGAACCACCAGGTCGGCGTAGCGGCGGATCGGTGACGTGAAGTGCGCGTATTTTTTCTTGGCGAGACCGTAATGTCCGATCGGTTCGACTGCATAGCGAGCGCGCATGAGCGAACGCAGAAATCCAATCTTCAACGCCGCGCCAATCGGCAGCGTATCCAGACGGAAAAGAAGTTTCTGCACTTCGCCACGATTCGAAAGGTTTCCGCAGGGCACGTGGTGGCTCAGGACTTCTTCGCGATATTCCTTCAATCGCCGTTCGTCCGGTTCCTCATGGACGCGATAGATCGCCGGAATCTGCTGCGACATGAGTCTGGTGGCGACGGCTTCGTTTGCGAGAAGCATGTATTCCTCGATGAGTTGGTGGGAAATGTCGTTCTCCACCTTTTCGATCCTTGCGACCGCGCCCTGTTCATCGAGCCGGATTTTCATCTCGGGAAATTCAAGTGCGAGTGAGCCGGCCTTGAAACGAAGCTTGCGAATTTTTTGCGCCAGCGCGTTGGCATCATGGAGCATGCGTTCAATGGCGTCGCCCGGCTGCCGCTGCAGAATGGCGAGGACTTCGCGATACGTGAAACGGCGTTTGGAATGAATCACCGCCGAGAAGAAACGCGTACGCCGAACGTGGCCCTCGTCCGAAATCACGAATTCCACGCATTTGGTCAACCGATCGACATTTGGTTTCAACGAACAGAGTTCGTTGCTTAACGCCTCGGGAAGCATGGGAATGACGCGGTCCACCAGATAAGTCGAATTGCCGCGCCGGCGGGCTTCGGCGTCCAGCGCTGTGCCCGGCTTCACATAATGCGAAACGTCAGCGATGTGGACCCAAAGCTTCCATTCATTCCGGGAAATTCGTTTCAGACAGATCGCATCGTCGAAATCTTTGGCGTCATCGGGATCAATTGTGATCACCGTGTCCTCGCGGCAATCCTCGCGGCCGTGAAGTTCCTCAGGACGAACAGTAGTGCCATGGGCGCGCGCCTCCTGGAGAGCATCTTTCGGAAAGTGCAAAGGCAGGTTGTACTGGCGCAGCACGGAAAGCATGTCCACGCCTTCCTCGTCCGGCGCGCCGAGGACTTCCACGATTTCACCTTCTGGATTGGCATGGCGATTCTCCCAGTCACCCAGTTCCACAACAACCTTGTCGCCTTCGTAGGCCGGCCGGCCAACGTCACGCGGTTCCGGAACGTAGATGTTGTGGGGAATGCGGGGGTCATCGGGAATGACGTAAAGAAACTGCCGGCTGCGTTTCAATGTACCGACGATCTGTGTTCGGCGGCGTTCCAGAATTCGAACGACGGCCCCGGTTCGTTCCTGATCGGGACGCGAATGAGGCGGACGACAGCGCGCATCCAGCCGGACCAGCACGCGATCCTCGTGAAGGGCTATGGATGTAGCATTTTCGGGAATCGTGATTTCCTTCAGGCCGGGATCGTCTGGAATAAGAAAACCTTTGCCCTGGCGATTGATGCGGATGCGTCCTGGAATCAAATCCGCTTCGCGCGGCCGGATGTAGCGATTGCCCTTGATGCGTGCAATCCTGCCGGTCCGTTCCAGTTGGCGGAGTGTATTTTCCAGGTCGGCCAGCCGATGTTGAGGCCAGCGAAGTTGATGAAGAAGTTGCTGGGCGGTACCCGGATGGTAATCCCGGCGGTTCAACAACTGGAGTATCTGTTCTTCCATGAGCAGATAGTCCGCTGTGCGCCGACGACTTGCAATCGAAGAACTTCGCCCGGCGCCCGGGCTTCTCACTTGATTTGGCGGCCCTTAGCGAACCCAGCTGTGCCGATGATGCCGATTGTCCGAGGGGTGCCAGCCGGTTCGATAGTGCGCGTCGCGGCGGGCGTAACGGGTTCCAATCACAATCACGCCGGAATCGCCATAATCACAATTGGAGGTCACATACGTTCCGCGTCCGCCCGTGATGTGGACAACCGTCGACGGATTCGCACAGGCGCGTTCTGAGACGGAGTAAATGGCGGCACTGGCCGCGGAAGCGACGTAATAAACCGGAGCGTAATAGTTCACCGGTGCCTGATAAACCACGGGCGATGAGTAGATCACCGGGGTGACATAACTCACGGCGCCATAGTCTGATACATATGCACTGTCGTGGGCGTGAGTTGAAGCAAGCCCAAGAGCCAGAATGATCGGGGCAAGAATGGTTTTCATATTCCTTTTTACATGGACGCCAGACGCTTCACAAAATTCAGTCGCCGAGGGGACTTTGTCTCCGCGCCAAGAAAATGCAAGTGGCCAAATGAAAAAACGCCAGCCACCGGGGAGGTGACTGGCGTCTGTGAGAGAGATTTTCAGCTCGAGAGCGCGCCTTCAGCGGCCGCGTTCTGGTTGAAGATAAGCTTGTCGTTTTCGGCAGTGACGACGATCGGTTCACCCTCATGGATCGTCCCTTTGAGAATTTCTTCAGCAAGAGGATCTTCCAGGAATTTCTCAACCGACCGGCGCATTGGACGGGCGCCATACTGCGGGTCGTAGCCTTTCTCCACGAGGAAGTCCTTCGCCTTTTCGTCGAGCGTGAGCGTGATGTTCCGGTTCTTGAGCCGGAGCAGGACCTTGTTGATTTCCAGATCCAGAATCTGGATGAGGTCCGGCTTCGTCAGCGACCGGAAGACGATGATGTCATCCAGACGATTCAGGAATTCCGGACGGAATGTCCGCTTTGCCTCGTCGATGATCTTCTCGCGCATCTTCTCGTAACTGCTTTCATCCGTGATCGGAGAGAAGCCCATCGTGCTCTGGCGCTTGATGGTGTCCGAGCCGACGTTCGAGGTCATCAGGATGATTGTATTCCGGAAATTGACCACGCGGCCGATGTTGTCCGTCAACTTTCCTTCTTCCAGGATCTGGAGAAGCATGTTCCAGACATCAGGGTGCGCCTTCTCGATTTCGTCGAAAAGAACCACAGAATAGGGCTTACGGCGAACCTGTTCGGTCAGCTGGCCGCCTTCTTCGTAGCCGACGTATCCGGGAGGCGATCCCACCAGGCGCGAGACATTGAATTTTTCCATGTACTCGCTCATGTCGAGCTGGATGAGCGCCTTCGGGTCTCCAAACATCTGTTCGGCGAGCGTCTTTGCGAGCAACGTCTTGCCGACACCGGTCGGTCCGAGCAAAGCGAATGTGCCGATCGGACGGCGTGGATCTTTGAGATCCGCGCGCGAGCGGCGCAGGGCTTTACAGATGGCAGAGACGCCTTCCTTCTGGCCGATGACGACCTTGGTCATTTCTTCCTCGACCTTCAGCAGCCGGGCCATTTCGCCCTGTTCCATGCGCTGAAGCGGGATGCCGGTCCACTTGGAGACGACCTGGAGGATGTCTTCCTCATCGACTTTGACGCGCTTCTCTTCGCGGCTGGTGCGCCATTCCTTCAGCAGATTCTCAAGCTTTTCCTTGGTCTGCTTTTCCTTGTCGCGCATTGCTGCGGCGCCTTCGAAGTCCTGGTTCTTGATCGCGCGTTCCTTCTGGCTTTTGATCTCTTCGATCTCGCTTTCGAGATCCTTGACTTCCGGAGGCCGGGTCATCGTTCCAATGCGCGCGCGCGAACCGGCTTCATCCATCAGATCGATCGCCTTGTCCGGAAGGAAACGATCGGTGATGTAACGGTCCGAAAGTTTGACGGAAGCCTCAACGGCCTTGTCCGTGAACTCGGCCTTGTGATGATCTTCGTATTTCGGACGAAGGCCCTTCAAAATGAGGATCGCTTCGTCGATGGAAGGCGCTTCCACTTTGACAGCCTGGAAACGGCGTTCGAGCGCGGCGTCCTTTTCGATGTATTTGCGATACTCGTTCAGCGTTGTGGCCCCGATGCATTGGAGTTCGCCACGGCTGAGGGCCGGCTTGATGATGTTCGAGGCATCCATCGTTCCTTCCGCCGAGCCGGCGCCCACGATGGTGTGCAGCTCGTCGATGAACAGAATGATGTTTTTGGCGCGCCGGATTTCGTCCATGACGGCCTTGATGCGTTCCTCGAATTGACCACGATATTTCGTGCCGGCGACCATCAATGCGAGGTCGAGTGTGATCACGCGTTTCTCGCGCAGAAGTTCCGGAACGTTTCCAGCGGCAATCTCCTGGGCGAGCCCTTCGACGATCGCCGTTTTGCCAACACCAGCTTCGCCAAGCAGAACCGGATTGTTCTTGGTGCGGCGGCAGAGAATCTGGATGACGCGTTCGATTTCGTTCTTTCGACCGATGACCGGATCCATCTCGCCTTTTCGGGCGATTTCGGTGAGGTCCCGTCCAAAAGCTTTGAGTGCCGGAGTTTTGACTTCGCCCTTCTTTTCACCGGGCGTCGGTTTTTCCGGAGCGGGTTCGCCCGCTGCAGCGGATCCCTGTTCTTCCTGGGCCGCGAAGTTCGGATCGAGTTCCTTCAGGATTTCCTGGCGGGTTTGTTCGATGTCCACGTCGAGGTTCTTGAGAACCCGGGCGGCGACGCCGTCACCCTCGCGGAGGAGTCCGAGGAGGATGTGTTCGGTGCCGACGTAAGTATGATTGAGCGCCTTCGCTTCCTTGGCAGCCAGAGCGAGGACTTTCTTCACGCGCGGCGTGTAAGGGATATTACCGATCATTTTCTGATCGGGTCCTGTGCCGACCTGCTTCTCGACTTCCATGCGGACAGTTTCGAGATCAAGGCCCATTTTTTGCAGGACGTTTACCGCCACACCCTGTCCGAGTTTGATCAGGCCGAGCAAAAGGTGCTCTGTCCCGACGAAGTTGTGGTTGAAGCGGTCTGCTTCCTTGCGTGCCAGGGCGAGAACCTGTTGCGCGCGTGGCGTGAAATTGCTCATGGCTTCGTCGCTCATAATAAAATCAAAATGGATTACTTTTCGGGTTTGTCCAATCCCGTACCTTGCCCACCGCCCGGCTTTGAAACTGGTCTGCTCACATGCTTCAAACGCTCGCGAACCATATCTGCTCTGAGCAGGTCACGTTCCTCGGCCGACAGCTTTTCCGAATGCTGTTTCTGCAGGTGAGCCGGCTGGGTCAGAATGAACAGTTCATCAACCAGCGCCCGGTCCACACCCGGGAACAGGTTTACATCGACGCCCAGGCGCATCAATGAAAGCAAATTCATCGTTTCTTTGGATGAAATGCTGTGGGCGTTCGCGAGAATTCCATACGCACGGCCGATGTGGTTGTAAACCATCTTCGGCTTCTTCTCCAGAAGCGTGGCGCGGGCGTTCTCTTCGTGCTCAATGATCTGCGCCAGAACCTTTTCCAATCGTTCGACAATGGCGCTTTCGGACTCGCCAAGTGTCATCTGGTTGGACACCTGGAACACGTTTCCAAGTGCCTCGGTGCCTTCACCGTAAAGCCCGCGTACAGCAAGGCCGAGCTTGTTGACGGACTGAATGATGGGATTGATCTGTTCCGCCAGCACCAGGCCGGGCAGATGCAACATCGCGCTGACGCGAATGCCTGTACCTATATTGGTGGGGCAGGCGGTCAGGTAACCCAGTTCCGAGCTGAAAGCGTAATCGAGCTTCTTTTCGAGTTCCGAATCAACGGTGTCGATGGCAGTCCATGCCTGACGCAACTGAAGTCCGGGCCGCAACGCCTGCATGCGCATGTGATCTTCTTCATTGATCATCACGCACAACGTCTCCTCCCGGTTCAACACAAGGCCGCTTCCAGCACTCTTGGCGGCGTGTTCGCGGCTGATGAGATGGCGTTCGACGAGAATCTGTTTGTCCAGCGTGGTGAGATTGTCCATCGATTGCGAGAACGCATCCTTCATTTCAGGAAGGCTCTCGACTGCGGGACGGATGGCTTCAAGGACACGAACACGCTCGGGTTTTTTCGCCCAGCCGGGAAATGCGGAATCTCTGATGTTGCGGGCCAGACGGACCCGGCTCGACATCACTATCCGGTCATACGGTCCCTTGCGACGGGCGGTATCGGCTGGAGGAATGAGGAACTCATGGATATCCATCGTGTCAGGTGGCTGCAATGTTGCTGAGCTTGGCGGTGATCTGCTTGATCTCGTCCCTGAGCTGTGCCGCCTGTTCGAAGTTTTCGTCCTGAATTGCCTTCGTCAGTTTTTTCTGAAGCGCCTTCAAACGGTCAGAAATGTCGCGCGTCTGTCGCAGCGATTCCGGAACCTTGCCCATGTGACGGGTTCCCTTGTGCATCGACTTGAGAAGTCCGTCCAATCCATCAGCAAAGGTGCGGTAACAGTCCGGACAACCGAGCCGGCCCGCCTTCTTGAAATCGGCTTGGGTGAAACCGCAGCGAGGGCACTTGAGATCGACGCCGCCGGCGGATTGTTCCATTTCCTGCGATGCGCCGAGTCCAAGCAGAAGATCGGCGAGCGAGAAACCGGTGGGGTCGTTGACGCCTTTGGTCTTCGCGCATTCTTCGCAAAGATCCACTTTCTGCATCTTGTCGCCAGCGATCTGGGTGAGATGCACCGTGGCTTCGCGTTCCTTGCAGATGCAGCACAGCATAAATCTTATCCGTATATCGGCTCGCCGGAGACTTTCGTCAAGGCATGGTAGTCCGCGACAAGAGCGCGCGTGATCTGGCCGGGTTTTCCGTCGCCAATGACGCGGGCGTCGATCTTCACGATCGGGACGATTTCAGCGCCCGTGCCGGTGACAAAGCATTCGTCCGCGTTGAAAAGATCGTAACGCGTCAGATTCGGTTCGCCGACCTTCATGCCGCGTTTTTCGGCGAGATCGATCACCACCTGGCGGGTGATTCCGTACAACGCACCGGCCGAAAGCGGAGGCGTGAACAGTTTGCCATCCTTCACGATGAAGATGTTGTCGCCCGTGCATTCGGCAACGTAGCCTTCGGCATTCAACATCACGGCTTCTTCACAGCCCGCATTGTTCGCTTCGATCTTCGCGAGAATGTTGTTCAGGTAATTCAGCGATTTGATCGCCGGATTCACCGCACTGTGAAGATTCCGAACGGTCGGCACGGTGATGATGTCCATGCCGCGGTTGTAAAGTTCTTCCGGATAAAGCTGGATCTTGTCCGCGATGCAAATCACCGAAGGATTCTTGCAGCGGTTCGGATTCAATCCGAGCGTTCCGACACCGCGGGTGACGATCAGGCGAATGTAGCCATCGCGGATGTTGTTGGCGCGGCAGCTTTCCACCACAGCCTTCATCATTTCCGCGTGCGAGATCGGAACGGTGAGAAGAAGCGCCTTCGCAGAATAGAAGAGGCGGTCAATGTGTTCCTTCAGACGGAAAACTCGACCGTTATAGGCCCGAATGCCTTCAAAAATACCGTCCCCATAGAGCAGGCCGTGGTCGAAGACGGACACTTTTGCGTCCTGTTCTTCGTAGAATTTTCCGTCGATATAAACTTTCATGCGAAGTTGGGCCAAGCTACGGAAACGATTTTGTGAACGCAAACGCGAATTTTTCGTGACATCGTTTCCGACACGATTATATTTTGCGCCGCTTTCGACGACGACCCTATGGTCTAGCGGTTAGGACACTGCCCTTTCACGGCGGTAGCTCGGGTTCGATTCCCGATAGGGTCGCCAACTTCTTCTCCTCCGCAACATTTCCAATGGATTGCTGAGTCTATTTCGTTCGCGCTGTGCAGCTCCGCATTCGATCAAATCTTGCGATGACGCTTTTTTCGCTTTCGCAAAACCCAGGCGTCGATGACCAGACCGAGAAAAACGAAGAATCCGAAAAACAGGAAGAGCAGCAGCTTTGGCCGCTGTTGCCAAATCTGTTCAAAGCTTTCTACAAGGCCACTCCAATTCATGAACAGGACAACCTACACCTGTCGAAGGGGAAGGGAAGATGCGAAGTGTGAGGCATCAGGCGGGAGGTGTTGGGGCGTTGGGATCAATGCAGCCAAAAAAAATGCGGCTCCACTCGGAGCCGCCGTGATTGCCACTCTCAATCACATTGCGGTGTCACTCTACCAAACGCTTTTCATGCAGGAATGGGGTGAAACCCTAAGCCGTCAGGCGGCCGAGAGAAGGGGGGCCGAATGCGTCGCTGAAGCGGAAGCAGTCTCGTCGTCTGAATCGCTCGTTTGAACGAAATCCGCTTCCGCAATTTCATGAACGATTTGCGGAAACTCTCGATTCAACTCATCCACGAGTTGTTCCGCTTCACTTTTGTCGAATGTTTTCGTCCCGCGTCCAGCGCGACCGTTGACCTTGGATTTCCACTGAATGATGTACAGCTTGTTCATGCCGATAGCTTCGTTCGAATCGATTCTCGCTAAAGTGGGATTAACCCTCGAAACAGAGACAAAAAGGCGGGAGTCTTTTTTGGAGTGAATTCCTGGCAGCTCGAAATGAAAAAGCCCGGCCTGGGGCCGGGCTTCGAAAGTGAGTGATCCCAGCGATCAGACTGAGAGCAACTTCTGACAGGCGCCACGGAGCTTTTTCAAACTGGCTGTGGAACGCGCTTCAATGTAGCAGCGGATCAACGGTTCAGTTCCGCTCGCGCGGAATGCAACCCATTCGCCTTTCGGAAGCAGGAATTTGTAACCGTCGGTCGTGATGAACTTCTCGACCTTGAATGCGCCAATGTTCGAAAGCCCGGAGCCAAGCTTCGCGAGCAAGGCGTCCTTCTTGTCCTCGGGAATGCGCACGTTGATCCGGTCGCTGTGAAACTCATCGATCTTTTTCTCGAGATCCTTGAGAATGCGTCCGAGCGATTTCTTTTCCGTGGCAACCAGTTCGGCCATCAACAGGCAGGCGAGAATGCCGTCCTTTTCCGGCACATGGCCTTTCACACTCAGGCCGCCTGACTCTTCGCCGCCGACAATGATCGGTTCGCTTTCCATCAGCGCGCCGATGTATTTGAAGCCGACCGGTGTTTCATGGAGTTTCACACCCAGCATTTCGGCCACGGCATCGACCTGATGGCTGCTGGGCACCGTGCGCACCACGGCACCGGTCCAGCCGCGATTTTTCTTCAGGTGATACAGCGCGAGGGTGAGAACCTGATTCGGTGTCAGCCAGGTTCCGTCCTTGTCCACAATGCCGAATCGATCGGCATCTCCGTCGAGTCCAAGTCCAAACTGCGCTTTGCCGCTGCGAACGAAGGCGCTGACTTCCGCCATGCCTTCTGCATTCGGTTCCGGATGATGTCCACCGAAGAGCGGATTCAGTTCGTTATGGAAAACCGTGATCTTCGCGCCCGATTCGGTCAGCAGCTTGTCGAGGTAGCCGCGGCCAGTGCCATACATCAATTCAACAGCAATCTTCAGTTTTGCCTTTTTGATGGCATTGAAGTCGATCAGCTTTCGAAGCTGTTTGAAGTAGTCCGGCTGCGGATCGAAAGTCTTGAACTCCAGTGAACCGATGACCGCTCCCTTGAACGACCAGTTTTCCTTCTGCAGCTTTGCAACGTTCGCTTCGATTTTCTTCGTCACGTCGGGTGTGGCCGGCGCGCCGTTGCTGGTGGAAAACTTCAGTCCCTGATACTCGGCCGGGTTGTGGCTCGCGGTCATGTTGATGCCGCCAATCGCCTTGCGCGCGCGAATCGTGTGGGCAATCACCGGCGTCGGCGTGTCGCGATTGCAGAGCAGGGGAATGAGCCCGTTGCTGGAAAGAACTTCGGCGGCTGCGAGCGAGAATTCACGTCCGAGAAAACGGGTGTCGTATCCAAGAATGATCACCGGCTTGCGACCGTGAATCGCGGACTTTGGATTCGCCAGTTCCTCTTTGAGATAAAGTGCAATCGCCTGTGTGGCGAGGCGGACGTTGTCGAAAGTGAATTCGCGGGCAATGATCCCGCGCCAGCCGGAGGTTCCGAATTTGATCATAACGTGCGGATGAAAAGTGATGCGTGATGTGTGTGACTCGTGACCCGGAAGCCGCCGCTGAACGCGTCACGCATCACGTTTCACGTTCACACGTTCCCTAGCTCTTCCAGTCGAAGGCGCGCTTTTTCAGTGCGTAGATGTAACCCACAAACAGAATCAGCATGAATGAAATCATCGAGCCGAAGATCAGCCCGGCATTCTGCGCAAGCATATCCTTGTAAACGACCGCCCAAGGATAGAGAAAGACCACTTCGATATCAAACAGGATGAACAGCATCGCAACGAGATAGAACTTCACCGACAGGCGCGATCCGCCTTCACCGATCGGAATCATGCCGCATTCATACGCCGTGTCCTTGATCGGGAGACGCTTGCCCTTCTTTCCAACCACGACGGACAGGATCAGCATCCCGAAGGCGAAGCAGACTGCGAGCACTCCCAGCATCAGCACCGGGATATATTCATTCAATTGCGATTCCATGCGCCGGAAAATTTAAGTGCCGGATGCGCTTTAGCAAGGAGGATGTTGGTATCACAGAAGGAAACGAAGGGAACAAAGACGCGTTGTTTGGAATTGATCCAGGAACACTTCGGGAATTCAAAGGTCCGCCAAATTTCACCTTCTCGTCGCCACTTCGTTTCCTTCGTCAACTTCTGTGAAATTCGGAACACCGATTTCCGGTTATACCAAACCATGTTGTCTGTTTGGCAAAATCCGGGAAGGCGCATCGGTTCTGCTCACCTAGCTTCAATCCAGTTCGTCAGTCCGCCCAACCGTTGAGCTGACAGAGCGTTGAGTGCGGCGACGCAGAAATTTCATTCATGATCAAGAGACCGAAACTCACCCTGGACGGCAACGAAGCCGTAGCTCACGTAGCCTATCGCCTGAACGAAGTGATGGCGATCTACCCGATCACCCCGTCGTCGCCCATGGCTGAGTGGTGCGATCAATGGGCTTCGGAAGGCAAAAAGAATCTCTGGGGCACCACGCCCGCGATTGTCGAGATGCAGAGCGAAGGCGGCGCGGTGGCAAACGTCCATGGCGCACTTCAAACCGGCTCGATCGCAACCACGTTCACCGCATCGCAGGGACTCCTGCTGATGATTCCGAACATGTATAAAATCGCCGGCGAACTGCTGCCGACGGTTTTCCACGTCACGGCCCGCGCGGTGGCGACACACGCTCTTTCGATCTTTGGCGATCATTCCGACGTGATGTCCGTTCGATCCGCAGGATGGGCGATGCTGGCTTCCGCCAGTGTGCAGGAGGCGGCTGATTTTGCCCTGATCGCTCAGGCGGCCACGTTGAAGTCGCGCATTCCATTCGTTCATTTCTTCGATGGCTTCCGCACGTCGCATGAAGTCCAAAAGATTGAAATGCTCGCGGAAGAGGATCTGCGGGCGCTCATTGACGACAAGTTGATTGCCGAACATCGCGCCCGGGCGATGACGCCGGACAATCCGGTTCTTCGCGGCACCGCGCAGAATCCCGACGCATTCTTCCAGGGCCGCGAAGCCTGCAATCCTTATTATTCGAAATGCGCGGACATCGTTGCCGAGGCGATGGATGCCTTTGGCAAACAGGTTGGCCGTTATTACCAGCCGTTCGAATATTATGGATCGCCACATGCCGAACGCGTGATTGTTCTCATGGGTTCCGGTTGCGAAGCAGCGCACGAAACCATTGACCATTTGTTGAAGCAGGGCGAGAAGGTCGGCGTTGTCAAAGTCCGCCTCTATCGTCCATTCGACAGCAAACGCTTCATTGAAGCGCTTCCGGCCTCGGTTCGAACCATCGCTGTCCTCGATCGCACGAAGGAGCCCGGTGCCGCCGGTGAACCGCTGTTCCAGGATTGCATCGCGGCGATTTATGAAGGTCTCACCAATGGTTGGGGACGGATTCACACGCTGCCGCGCATCTTCGGCGGACGTTACGGTCTCTCCTCGAAGGAATTCACGCCGGCGATGGTGAAGGCTGTCTTCGACAACCTGAAACTCGATCAGCCGAAGAATCATTTCACCGTCGGCATCAACGATGACGTTTCTCACACGAGCCTGCCGGTGGATCCGAATTTTTCCACCGAACCGGATTCGGTCATTCGCTCCTTGTTCTACGGTCTTGGCGCGGACGGCACGGTTGGCGCGAACAAGAATTCGATCAAGATCATCGGGGAAGGCACGGACAACTACGCGCAGGGTTACTTCGTTTACGATTCGAAAAAGTCCGGCAGCATGACCGTGTCGCACCTGCGCTTCGGACCCGAACCGATCCGGTCCACCTATCTCGTCACGCGCGCGAATTTCGTTGCCTGTCATCAGCCGATGTTCCTCGAGCGTTATGACATGGTGAAACCGCTGGTGCCGGGCGGAACGTTCCTGCTCAACACGCCGCATTCGAAGGATCAAATCTGGTCGAAACTTCCCACACCGGTTCAGGAGGCTTTGATCGCGAAGAACATCAAATTCTTTGTCATCGATGCCACACGCGTCGCCCGCGAAAGCGGCATGGGCGGACGCATCAATACCATCATGCAGGTCTGCTTCTTCGCCCTTTCCGGTGTGCTGCCGCGCGAGAAAGCGATCGAAGCGATCAAGTATTCGATCAAGAAAACCTACGGCAAGAAGGGCGAAGAAATCGTCGCCATGAATCTCAAGGCCGTGGACAACACGCTGGAGCATCTGCACGAAGTTCCGCTCACGAACGCGGTGAACGGGACAGGGCCGCTCCTGCCGCCAGTGACGACCAACGCGCCGAGCTTTGTCCGTGACGTTCTTGGCAAGCTCACCGCCCAGGAGGGTGATGATCTGCCCGTGAGCGCATTTCCCGCCGACGGCACATTCCCGACCGCGACCGCGCAGTATGAGAAGCGCAATCTCGCGATCGAAATTCCGGTCTGGGACATGCAAACCTGCATTCAATGTCTCAAGTGCGTGGCGATCTGCCCGCACGCGACCATTCGCGCGAAGGTTTACGATGAGACCGATCTGAAGGGTGCGCCCGAAACCTTCAAGAGCTGCGATTCGCGTCTGCCCGATTTCAAAGGCAAACGGTTCACGCTCCAGGTCGCGGCCGAGGATTGCACCGGCTGCCGCATTTGCGTGGAAGTCTGTCCTGCCAAGAACAAGAGCGACAGCAAGCTCAAGGCGATCAACATGCAGCCGCAGGCTCCCTTGCGGGACGCCGAGCGCAACAACTGGAATTTCTTCCTCACGCTGCCTGAAATCGATCGTCGGAAAATCAAGCCCGGCCAGTTGCGCCAGCAACAGCTTATGCAGCCGCTCTTTGAATTCAGCGGCGCCTGCGCAGGTTGCGGTGAGACACCTTACATCAAGATGCTCACGCAATTGTTCGGTGACCGGATCGTCATCGCGAACGCCACGGGCTGCTCCTCGATCTACGGCGGCAATCTTCCAACCACGCCGTACACGAAGAATGGCTGTGGGCGCGGCCCGACCTGGGCGAATTCGTTGTTCGAAGACAACGCGGAGTTCGGACTCGGCTTCCGTGTTTCGATCGACAAGCAACAGGAGTTCGCCGCCGAACTGTTGCAGAAACTGGCGCCGCGAGTGGGCGACACATTGGTGAGCGCCATTCTCAGTGCGGATCAAAGCGACGAAGCCGGCATTTACGAACAACGCGAACGCGTGGCGGCTCTGAAGGAAGCCCTCACAAATATCGATTCACCCGAAGCGAAACTGCTCACACCGCTGGCGGATGCGCTCGTGAAGAAGAGCGTCTGGATACTCGGTGGCGATGGTTGGGCTTACGACATCGGTTATGGCGGCCTCGATCACGTTCTCGCCAGCGGACGCAACATCAACGTGCTGGTGATGGACACGGAAGTTTATTCCAACACCGGTGGTCAAATGTCGAAATCGACTCCGCGAGGAGCCGTGGCGAAGTTCGCTGCCGCAGGCAAACCGGCGGGCAAGAAAGATCTGGGCCTGATTGCGATGACCTACGGACATATTTACGTCGCGAGCGTTGCGATGGGCGCGAAGGACGAACACACGCTCAAGGCGATTCTCGAGGCGGAGTCGTATCCCGGACCTTCGCTGATCATTGCCTACAGTCACTGCATCGCGCACGGCATCGCGCTCGATCAGGGTGTCGGTGCTCGCCAACAGAAGCTCGCGGTCGATTCAGGTCAGTGGCTGTTGTATCGCTACGATCCACGCCGTGCCGAGGCGGGCGAGAATCCGCTCCAGATTGATTCGGGCGCAGCTCGAGCGCGGGTGCAGGACTACATGCTCTCCGAAAACCGCTTCAAGATGCTGACGAAGAGCAAGCCTGAGGACGCGAAACGTTACTTCGCGCAGGCGCAGGCTGACGTGGAAAAACGCTGGAGACTCTATCAATTCATGGCACAGCGCGACATGATGAACGGTTCCAGCGCACAGTCTGCTGCCGCTCAAAAAGCTGCGGCCACCGCCAATTCACAGACCAACCCCGCCTCCGTATGACAATGGATCTCGCAACTGAATACCTTGGGCTCAAACTACGGACACCGCTGGTCGTTGCGGCCTGTCCGTTGTCTGAGGAAATCGATCACATCAAACGGATGGAGGATGCCGGCGCCTCGGCGGTCGTGCTCTATTCGCTGTTCGAAGAGCAGCTTCGCCAGGATCGGCTTGAGCTGAATCAACGGATGGAGCAGGGGACCTTCAGCTCACCGGAAGCGCTCACGTATTTTCCCGAACCGGACGAGTTCAAGCTCGGCCCGGAGGAATACCTCAACCACATTGCAAAGGCGAAAGCCGCGGTTCAGATGCCGGTCATCGCGAGTCTCAACGGCTCGTCGGCCGGCGGCTGGACCGATTACGCGAAGAAGATTCAGGAGGCCGGCGCCGATGCGCTGGAACTGAACATTTATTACATCCCGACCGACCTGAATCTCTCGGGCGCCGAGGTTGAGCAGACCTACATCGACATTTTGAAGTCGGTGAAATCCGCCGTCAGCATTCCGGTCTCAGTGAAGCTCAGCCCGTTCTTCAGCAATTTCGCAAACATGGCGAAAAGGCTCGACGATGCGGGGGCCGACGGACTGGTCCTGTTCAACCGGTTTTATCAACCGGACATCGAACTCGACACGCTTGAGGTGAAACCGAACATCCTTCTCAGCACACCGATGGCGATGCGCGTGCCGTTGCGCTGGATTGCGCTTTTGTACGATCGCGTTCGCGCTGACCTCGCGGCGACCAGTGGAGTTCATCGCGCCTCCGATGCCTTGAAAATGTTGATGGCGGGGGCGGATGTGACGATGCTCTGCTCGGTTTTGATCCGTCACGGTTTCTCGCAGATCGGTGTGATCGAACGTGATCTGGTGAGCTGGATGGAAGAGCACGAATATGCGTCCGTGCAGCAACTGCGCGGGAGTCTGAGCCAGAAGAATTCGGCCAATCCGAGTGCGTTCGAACGAGCGCAGTACATGAAGGCGCTTTCGACGTATCCGTTGCGGCAGATGTAGTTTGTCGAGTCTGTTCCCCCGTTCAGCGGCCTGAGGCCATGCGCATCCGGCCGCTGATTTGTTTTAACTTTCCGGTTCCCAGAGGTATTCCCATGCAGTAAAAGGGGGCGCGAACCTCTTATGCATGTCTCAACGCCTCACCTGTGCTGGCGGTTTCGATTCTTCGCGTTCATCTCGCTTTTGTCCGGATTTCCTTCCGCCATTTTGTTTGCTGCGGATATCACCTATCCAGCCCAGCCAGTGATTTCAAAGGATGGAATGACCGTTTTGCTGGAGAACTACGCCAACGCGCCGTTCTCGAGCCGGACCGTTACCACCTATCCGCCGCCGATAAATTTTTCCGATCAGCTGAGCAGGATCAATTTCATGCGTCCGGAACCTTCGGACGCACCTGGATTCGGCAATCGTTTCTTCGTCTGCGATTTGAATCGGAACCTCTATATCGTTCCGAAAACCGACCCGCTGGAAACCAACACCTGGATTCCGTATCTGAACTTCGAAACGATCTTTCCAAAGTTCGACAATGACCCGGGTTACGCCGGGGGACTGGCGACATTTGCTTTCGACCCGGGCTATTCGAGCAACGGACTGTTTTATACCGTGCACATGGAGGGAACCGGTTCCACCGTCGGGCCGACGAATGGAGCGTATCCGGAACTCGACCTTTCCGGTTACGCAACAACCGGTGCGATCAATCCACCGTCCGGCGGCGTTGGGCGCATCGCTGTGTTGATCGAATGGAAGGATTCGAACATCACGAACACGACCTTCGAAGGCACCGCGCGGGAAATTTTGCGAATTGGCTTCGCGGGAACCATTCATCCACTCGGCGATCTTTCGTTCAATCCGGCGGCGACGAACGGTCATCCTGATTTTCGCAATCTTTATCTCGCAGTCGGCGACGGCCGGGCGGGCGAAGCCAATACCTCCACGCATCCGCATCCGCAACGGCTGGATACACTCGTGGGAAAGATTCTTCGGATCACGCCTGACGTGCAGTTGCGGCCTGGAGATCAATTGAGCGGGAACGGACGCTATCGCATTCCCACAACCGGCCCGGATCCGAATCCTTTTGCCGCTGCTTCCGGAACCTTCACGAACCTTCCGAACGCGCGGAAGGAAATTTTCGCCTACGGTTTTCGCAATCCGCATCGTATGAGCTGGGATGTTGAGAGCGACAGCCTGTTTGTGAATGACATTGGTTTTCATTCCTGGGAGGAAGTGAACCGAATCCACAAGGGCGCCAATTACGGCTGGGCCGGACGTGAGGGGCCTGAAGAGTTTTTTGTGACCAATGGCGTGACAGGCAGCCGGTTGAATCCGGTAGCGCCGTTTACCGATGACGATTCGCTTTTGATCGCAGGCATTTCATCGCCGGTTTCTCCAACATATCCGGTCGCATGTTACAGTCACCGCGACGGCGACGCGATCAGCAGCGGTTTCGTCTATCGTGGAACACTGATGCCGGAGCTGTATGGAAAGTATGTCTTCGGCGACATCACAACCGCGCGGCTGTTTTATTGCGACCTCGACGAAATCCTCGCAGTGGATGATGGCGTTCGAACGACGCTTGCGGAAATTCGTGAAATTCAGATCGCGTTCGACAGTCCCTATGATTTTCCGGATCAAGGCGTCACAAACCGCCGGTTGTTCGACATCGTTTCGGAGACCTACAAGCAAAAGGGCGGGAACAATTCAAATGCGCTGCCAGGCAGTGCCGACGTGACGAATGGTTCCGATCCATCTGGAAAACCCTACGGTCGCGGTCGTGCTGACATCCGGCTCGCAATCGGCGATGACAACGAGCTTTACGTGATCAGCAAAAGCGACGCGTCGATCCGCAAAATGGCGGCAACGCTCGGACCGCCCACGATTCAGGCGTTTGAAGTTGTTGAAGGCGACGTGACGATACAGTGGCGATCGTTTCCCGGACGCAATTATCGGGTGCAGTCTATGACGAGTTTCGAAGTGGAAGAGTGGTCGGATGCCTCGGAAGTGCTCGTGGCGGACGGTCTTAGCGCGAGCACGACGATTCCGGTTGAAGGGGATCAGCGCTTCTTTCGCGTGATATTGCTGCCGTGACCGAAAATCCGGTTATTGCTTGAGCTTTCGCTCCAGGATTTCGCCCACCACCGTGGGATTCGCCTTTCCTTTGGACAGCTTCATCACCTGGCCCTTCAGGAAGTTCAGTGCCGCGACCTTGCCGGCTTTGAAATCAGCTGCCGGTCCGGGATTGGCCGCAATGGCTTCGTCGCAGAACTTTTCGATCGCTCCCGTGTCGCTGACCTGCGCCAGTCCTTTTTCCTGAACGATCGCTGCCGGAGCTTTGCCGGTTTCGAACATCTCGGCGAAAACCTGCTGCGCGGCGGAACTGCTGATGGTTTTGGCTTCAACCAGTCCGACCAGTTCCAGCAGCGCATCGGGTTTGAACTTGAGATCGGCGAGCGTCGAAATTTTCACGTCATCCGTTTCAACGCCGATGGAAGTCTGCTCCGCGATTTCGCGTTCGTTGAGTTCGGCGAGCTTTGCCTGGAGATTGTTGATGATCCAGTTCGCGACGGCTTTTGGATTCTTCGCCTGTTTGGCGATGCCTTCGAAATAATTCCCAAGGCCAACGTTGCTCTTGAACACTTCGGCGTCGCCGGCCGGTATACCATAGTCCTTCATCAGTCGCTGCTTTCGCGCGAGCGGCAGTTCGATGACGCGTTTTGAAACTTCCTCCAGCCACTTTTCACCTGGCTCAAGCGGCATGAGATCGGGATCGGGGAAGTAACGATAGTCGTGCGCGTCCTCTTTTGTGCGCATCTGTTCGGTGATCCCGGTGACGTCATCCCAGCGGCGTGTGGATTGGATCAACTTTTCTCCACGCTTCACGGCTTCGATCTGGCGCGGGATTTCGTATTCCAGCGCGCGACGAACGCCGGAGAAACTGTTCATGTTTTTGATTTCAATCTTCGCGCCCAGCTCCTTCGAGCCTTTCGGACGGACACTCACGTTGACGTCGCAACGCACCATGCCTTTTTCCATATCGCAATCACTCACGCCGCCCTGCACGAGGATTTCCTTGAGCGCATTCAAATATTCGTAGGCCATGTCCGCGCTGGTGATGTCGGGTTCGGAAACAATTTCCATCAGCGGAACACCGGCGCGGTTGAAATCGACACCGCTGTTGCGTTCGAAATGCGTGCTTTTGCCGACGTCCTCCTCCAGATGCGCGCGGGTGATGCGGACGCGCGAAATGCCTCCTTCAAACTCAAATTCAACGTAGCCATTCGCAGTGGAAGGGCGGTCGTACTGGGTGATCTGGTAGTTCTTCGGCATGTCCGGATAGAAGTAGCTCTTCCGGTCGAATTTCGCGAAGCGCGGAACCTGGCAGTTCAGGAGATAGCCGGTCAGGACAGTGAGCCGGAGCGCTTCATCGTTAGGAACGGGAAGGACACCGGGGAGCCCGAGGCAGACCGGGCAGACATTCGTGTTCGGCGGCGCGCCGAAGGCATTGGCGCATCCGCACCACATCTTCGACTTCGTCTTGAGCTGAACATGCGTTTCCAGACCGATGACGGCTTCGTATTCCATAAGGGCGCGCAAAGTCTAGCCACAGATGGAACAGGGATGAAACACAGATTTTTTTCGGCGAGTCCGGAATCGGTCGAGGTTTTGACGCAGATTCATTGCACGACGAATCCCGCGGATTCAGGCTGCACGCACGCCGCTGCTTTGATTCAGATTCAGGTGGTACGGCGCATTGCGGCTTGTCTGCGACCGAGCTCGCGATAGGGTGGTTGCCATCATGATGAAGGGAAGAGGGATCCAGAGTTTGTTCGTTGGCCCGTTTGCGGAACGCTTCTGTTCGACAAAGAAATGAAATCGCTCGCCACCATTGTTCTGGTTCTGTGTGCCGTTCTGATGGTTGGCGTTTCCATCGCAGATCACCAGCGGCTGCCGGACAGGATGGCATCGCACTTCGACGGAAAGGGCGTTCCCGATGGATGGTCGGACAAGGCAGCGTTCACGAGGTTCCGGATTTCCCTGGGCCTGGGCATTCCGGCCGTCGTCATCGGCATAATATATTCTATTCGATTTCTTCCTTCGAAATTCCTGATTTTTCCAAATCCGAGTTATTGGCGGCGGCCAAAGAATTACAGGAAAGCGTGCGAGTTTCTGTTTGTTTCCTCGCTGTGGTTTGGAAGCGCGACCATCATCTGGGCACATATTCTTTTCTCAACTGGTGGTGGCAGCCAACCAGATTTCACCGCCGCATCTGGATGGCGGGAAAGCGTTTTGGGTGACCGTGCCGTTGATGGTTTTCACCTTGGGCTGGATCGCGGTCCTGATCATCAGGTTTTTCAGAACGGACAGGAAATGATCCGATGGTCCAGATCACATTGCTGAGCCCGAATCTCGCGGCGCCGGATATCCCCAGTTTTGACGAGGAGCGGGATCGTAACCTGACGAACGCCTCCAGGGTCTGCGAACGTAATGCCAGAAGCCGTTCCCAATTTTCAGGACATTTTGCAGAAAGGCCCGCTTGCCCTGTCCGGAGCGGAACGACTTAACTCCCCAATTCAATTCGCATGAACTCAACTCCTGAGAAGAATCTTTCGAACGTCAATCGCCGCCAATTCATTGCCACAACTGCCGTCGCCGGAAGCGGACTGCTGCTGGGCGCTTCGGCGCTCGCTGCGGACGCTCCGTCGATCACAACCGGCGCGCGCCGCAAACGCTACGCGGTCGTCGGTGTCGGCGGACGCTCCGGGATGTATCGCGATGCTGTGCTGAAGACTTATGCCGAGCATTGCGAAATGGTCGGCTACTGCGACAACAACGAAGGCCGCCTGAAACTCGCACAGCGCAAAACGCGCGACAATTTCAATGTCGAGGTGCCGATTTATTTGGACAAGGACTTCGACCGCATGATCCGCGAACGCAAACCGGATGTCGTCATCGTCACCACCAAGGACGGCGTTCACGACAAATACATCATCCGCGCCATGGAACTCGGCTGCGATGTCATGACTGAAAAGCCGATGACGATCGACGACAACAAATGTAAAGCGATCCTCAAGGCGCAGCAGAAGACCGGTCGGAAATGCATTGTGACCTTCAACTACCGTTATTCGCCGCATCGCACCCAGGTGAAGGATTTGCTGATGAGCGGAATCGTCGGTGACATCCTGTCGGTGGATTTCCACTGGCTGCTGGACACTGTGCATGGCGCCGATTACTTCCGCCGCTGGCACAGCAACAAATCGAATTCGGGCGGCCTGATGGTTCACAAGGCGACGCACCATTTCGATCTTGTGAACTGGTGGCTGTCGGCCGTGCCGGTTTCCGTCTGGGCCAACGGCAAGCGCGATTTCTACACGCCGCAAATGGCGAAACGCCTTGGCCTTCAGAGTCATCATGAACGCTGCCGCACCTGTCCGGAGAAGGAAAAATGCACGTTCTTCATGGATCTCGCCGCCAATCGCAACTTCCGCGAGCTGTATCTGGAAAACGAACAATACGACGGCTATTTCCGCGACCGCTGTGTCTGGCGGCCGGACATCGACATCGAGGACACGATGAATGTTGTCGTTCGCTACAACACCGGGACGACCATGAGCTACTCGCTGAATGCATTCAACGGCTGGGAAGGCTATCGCATCGCGTTCAACGGAACGAAGGGCCGGCTGGAACACGGCATTCAGGAGAAGGTTTACGTTTTCGGCGATGGCTCCACTCCGGGCGCGATCGCGAACGAAGGAACGTACATCCGGCATTTCCCGATGCGCTCGCCTGCCAAAGAAATTCAGCTGTGGCCGCAGGGGGCGGGCGGACATGGCGGTGGGGACAAGGTGATGCTTGACGACCTGTTCCTTCCGGAGAAGCCCGCGGACAAGTATCTGCGCGCCGCGGATCATCGTTCGGGTGCGTATTCAATTCTGACCGGCATTGCGGCCAATCAATCCATCCGCACTGGAAAGGAAGTGAAGATCAAGGATCTGGTTTCGGAGGTGGGCATGCCTGATTATGCGCCGATGCCATCCCGCTCAGATTCGGTTCCGATGCCGCCGAAGGTGTGATTTCGGGAAAGTTCGAATCCCGCTGTTCTTAACTGAGCGGCGGGATTTTTATTTCGGGTTTTTTGAAGTGAAACTCTCCTGTCACGTGACGTTGGTTCTCTTCTGAAAGAGAACCTCACGCAAAGGACGCGAAGGTTGGCTGGTTTTCAGAGACTTTTCGAACGTTCGACGAACGTTTCTCAGTCGAGCTTCGCCCGTTCCTTATGCCAGCTCGTGCTCTGTTCGTAGGCATGGGCGAGCTTCAGAATCGTTTCCTCGCCGAACGGTTTGCCAAGGAACTGGAGGCCGATTGGCAGCTTGGGCGAAGTGGTGAATCCGCAGGGAACACTGATTCCCGGTATGCCCGCCAGATTGCATGAAATTGTGAAGATGTCGGACAAATACATCTGCAGCGGATCGCCGGATTTTTCTCCCGCCTTGAACGCCGCGGTCGGCGTCGTCGGTGTGACGATCGCATCCACTTTTTCAAACGCCTTCAGAAAATCATTCCGGATCAGTGTGCGAACCTTTTGCGCGCGGAGATAATAGGCGTCGTAATAACCGCTGCTGAGAACGTACGTGCCGAGGATGATCCGGCGTTTGACCTCAGGTCCGAATCCGGCGCCGCGCGTTTTCGAATACATCTCGATCGGATCGGCGCCATCCACGCGCGCGCAGTAGCGGACGCCATCGAACCGCGCGAGGTTCGCCGACGCTTCCGCCGTCGCAATGATGTAATACGTTGCCACCGCGTAATCGGTGTGAGGCAGCGATACTTCGACGATTTCCGCGCCGAGTTTTTCCAGCTGTTTCACCGCAGCATCGACAGCCTGTTTCACTTCAGGATCAAGCCCGCCCACCATGAATTCCTTCGCGATGCCGAGTTTCAGTCCCTTGATCTGCCCGTTGAGCGCTGCGCGATAATTCGGAACCGGCTGGGGCACGCTGGTGGAATCGGCAGGATCAACACCGCTCAACACTTCAAGCAATGTCGCAGCATCAGTGACGTCCTTGGTAAACGGACCGATCTGATCGAGCGACGAAGCGAATGCTACGAGTCCGTAGCGCGAGACGCGTCCATAAGTGGGTTTGAGACCGACGCAACCGCAAAGTGCTGCAGGCTGGCGAATGGAACCGCCGGTATCACTGCCGAGAGTGGCGATGCATTCGTGCGCCGCCACCGCTGCAGCAGAACCGCCCGACGAACCGCCCGGAATACGCGACGTGTCCCACGGATTACGCGTCAGACCGAACGCGGAATTTTCGGTCGAACTGCCCATCGCAAACTCATCCATATTCAATCGTCCGAAGACAATCGCGCCCGCCGCCTTGAGTTTTTGAATCACGGTGGCGTCGTAGGGTGAAATGAAATTACCGAGAAGCTTCGAACCGCAATTGAGCGGATGATTCTTTACCGCGATGACGTCCTTGATCGCGATCGGCATTCCGAGCAGTGGCTTCTGATGATGATTTGCTCCGGCGGAAATTTCCTTGTCGATCGCATCGGCCTGGGCGAGCGCATCGGCAGCGTCGTGGCTGATGAAGGCGTGAATCTGGCCATCGACGCGGTTGATTTGATCGAGGCACGCCTGGGTGATTTCGCGTGCGGAGACGTCGCGAGCGGCAAGCTTGGCCGTGAGCTCGGAAATGGTGAGTTGATTGAGCATCGGATTCAAAACCAAAAGCTATTCGACGATCTTTGGAACCATAAAAAGTCCGTTGGCCTTGGCCGGCGCATTTCGCAATGCATCTTCGTTCGGCATCGACGGCCGGGCGACGTCTTCCCGCGTGACATTCACCATGGGGAAGGCATGCGCGGTCGGTTCCACATTGGTGACGTCGGCTTCCTTCAGCTTCTCGATGTAGCCGAGGATGTTTCCAAGCTGTGATGAAAGCGTTTTTTCCTCCTCCGGCGAGAGGGCAAGGCGCGCGAGGTGCGCGACGTATTTGACATCAATTTCAGCGGCTGCCATGCGGGGAGATTACGAGTCCGCTTCGCGATTCCAAGTTCTTTGATTCAGTTTTGAGTGCTGGGTTTTGAGTTTTGAGTTGGGGTGAAAGGCTCACGCGGAGGACGCGAAGGACGCGAAGGTGTTTTAGAAACTGTCGATCTCGTCGGCATGCGCAAAACGGTCCCGAATTCGAGCTGCTTCAATTCTTTCGGAGTCAACCCGCCTTCGCGTCCTTTGCGCCCTCCGCGTGAGGAAATCCTCATCTGAACGGTTCCATTAGAGCTGTTGACCGCCTGGGCAGGAAAGAAACGTTGCGCGGCTCAAGCCAAGCCGTTTAAGTTCGTTGCATGTTCGAAACTGTGCTCAAGCCCGGTGCAGTTGGCGAGGACTCCAGATTCCGCGAAACCTACCTCAAGGCATTTCGCTGGATGGTGTTGGCGCGAATCCTGGACGACAAGCTCGCCAGTCTCTACCGGGCCGGAAAGATTCATGGCGGGGTTTTCCTCGGCCGTGGTCAGGAGGCTTTGAGCGCGGCCGCAGGTGTCTCGCTCCAGCCGGGTGACGTTTTTGCGCCGTTGATCCGCGACGCGGCCGGACGGCTGGCCTTCGGTGAACCGGTAATCGACGCGGTCCGCACGTTTATGGGCTCGCCGCTCGGACCGATGCGCGGTCGGGATGGCAACGTTCATCGCGGCCGGATCGATCAGGGAATTTTGCCGATGATCAGTCATCTGGGTGCGATGATTTCAGTCGTGAATGGAATGCTTTGGGCAAAACGTTTCAATGGCAAGAAGGGGATGGTTGGAATCGCTTCCATCGGTGAAGGCGCGACGTCCACGGGCGCATGTCACGAGGCCATGAACCAGGCTGCCATCGAAAAGCTTCCGCTGGTGGTCGTCATCGCCAACAACCAATACGCCTATTCCACTCCAAATTCGCGGCAGTTCGCCTGCGAATCACTGGCGGAACGCGCGGTGGGATATGGCTTTGAAGGGCATTCGGTGGATGGAACGGATTTGAGCGCATGCTTGAACTGCGTCGGTGATGCCGTGGAAAAGGCGCGTTCCGGTGGCCGTCCGCAATTGATTGTCGCGCAGTTGTTGCGGCTCTGTGGTCATGGCGAACACGATGATGCCAGCTATGTCGATTCGCGGTTGAAATCGAATCCGGATTTCCGGGACTGCCTCAAGGTTGCCGAGGATGAACTGCTTGAACGCGGCTGGGCGAATGACGAGTTGATTTCAGGCTGGCGCGCGGAGGCGGCGAAAACGGTCGAGGAAGCTGTCGCCACCACCCAGCGTGAAGCGGCGCCCGATCCGTTCAAGGAAGACTGGAGCGCGCTTTCGACCAGACATCTTTGCGAGGGGCATGATTAAGCGATTCGCAGGCATGCAGTCTGTGAGTTTTTCTCCCGCCGGTCTGCCGTGCGGGTCCATTGGTTTTTGTCAGACAGGTTTTCGAGAATGAGCATTACGTATCTTGAGGCGATCCGCGAAGCTCAGGCCCGCGCGTTGGCGGATGATCCGAGGGTTTTCATCTATGGGCAGGATGTCGGCGTCTTTGGCGGCGCATTCAAGGCCACCAAAAACCTTGCAAATCAGTTTCCCGGACGCGTTCTGGACGCGCCCATCAGCGAAGATGCCATCATCGGAATGAGCGTGGGTGCGGCATTGGAGGGCTTGCGGCCGATCATCGAAATGCAGTTCGCGGATTTCTCCACCGTCGGCTTCAATCAGATCGTGAACCAGGCGGCGACGATGTTCTGGCGCACGACGCGGATCTGTCCGATCACGGTGCGGCTTCCGTTTGGCGGAACCTCAGGCAGCGGACCGTTCCACAGCCAGACGATGGAAACGATTTACGCGCATTACCCTGGGCTTGTGGTGATGACGCCCGCCAGTGTGGAAGATGCCTACAGCATGTTGCTCGAGGCGGTGGCGATCGATGACCCGGTGATTTTCTGCGAGCACAAGCTTCTTTATTACCATCTCAAGGCCGAGAAACTGCCGACCGAGGCGTTGCCCGTTGGAAAGGCGCGAATCACGCGCGAAGGGCGTGATATGACGGTCGTTGCCTACAGCGCCATGGTTCACGAAGCCATTGCGGCGGCGGATGAACTCGCGCTGGAAGGTTATCAGATCGAAGTCGTCGATCTGCGTTCAGTGAAGCCGCTCGATACCGACACCGTGATGGCGTCGGTGGCCCGCACGGGACGGTTGCTCTGCGTGGGCGAATCGTGGCCGTGGGGTGGCGTCACGGCGGAAGTGGTGGCACGAGTGACGCAGGAAGGTTTCGGGTTGCTTGATGCTCCTCCACAGCGTCTCAACGCCAAAGACACGCCGGTTCCGTATCATCCGAACCTCTGGGCCGCCCACCGTCCCACTGCGCGGCGAATTGCCGCGGCCGCTCGCAATCTGTTGCGTCAATGAGAATGCCAGCCGCTCCAACTCCAAACGCTTTGTAGCCATGCCTCAGATCCCGATCATCATGCCTCAACTCGGCGAATCCATCGCCGAAGCGTCGATCGTCAGCTTCCTTGTCAAACCGGGCGATACCGTCCGCGCCGACCAGGACATCATCGAAGTCGAGACCAGCAAGGCAACCATGACCGTTGCTTCGCCATGTCCCGGCAAGGTGCAGGAATTTCTTGCGAAGCAGAACGAAAGCTATCCGGTCGGCGCGGTTCTCGGATACCTCGAAGCCACAGCCGAAGATGCAACGCGCCATGGACTCGATGCGCCGGCACCGGACAAGAACGGGGAGAATCAGTCCGAGCCCGCGGAGAAAGCCTACATCGAGGGCACAAAGAAGAGTGTTCAACCAACGGTGCGCGGACTTCCGGTTCCAGTGAACGCAGCGGGGGCGAGCTACATGTCGCCACGCATGAAAGCCCGTATCAACGAACTTGGGTTCCATGCTGCGGACCTTGCAGGCATCGCAGGCAGCGGCGCAGCAGGGCGCGTCACGATTCAGGATTTCGAAAAGTTCATCGCGCACCTGGAACGGCATCAACTGAGCCAGGCTTCCACCATGCGTGTGGCTGTCGCGGACGCCATGCGCCGCAGCTGGACACGTCCGATCGCACATGTCGGTTTGCCGGTCTGTCTGGAACCGTTGTTCGCGCATCGCAAAGTCGCACGGCCAAAACCCGGTCCAGCGCTTTGTGCGCTCAGAGCCCTGGCAGTTGCTCTGGCGGAAAACAGCGCTCCTGCCGGACGCCTCGTTGGCAGCAAGATCGTTCATCCGCCGGCAATCGACATCGGTTTCGCGGTGGAAGTCGAAGACGGCGTGCTCGTGCCGGTCATTCGCAACGCGGACAAAAAGAAGCTTCAGGATCTGATCGAGCCGTACAACGATCTTGTTGAACTGGCGCGACAACGAAAGCTTCCAACCGATGCAACCGGCGGATCGATTGCAACCGTCACAAACTTTGGAACGTTCGGTCTCGAATGGGCGACGCCGATTCCGTTGCCTGAACAGACGCTCGTGCTGGGCATGGGCGCTGCCCGTCGCAAACCGCATTGGGATGTTGCGAAGGAGCAGTTCGTTCCTGTGATGGAAGCGAATCTCACGCTCAGTTTCGATCATCGCGTGCTGGACGGCGGCGCTGCGGGACGGCTGCTTTCACGTGTAGCCGAGCTCCTGTCACATCCGGAACAGTTGTAGTTCACGACTTGGGGGGCTGAGAAGCTCCAGAGCCTTTCAGGAAATTTTGCAGCTGCCCGATTGATTCAAGATTCCTTCGCGCCCTTCGCGTCCTCCGCGTGAGGATTTCTGCAAACTAAGCAGCGGTGCTTCGAATGTAATCGGCCACTTCTCAACACCGCCGTTTGCGCTCCCGCCATTTGTCGCGTATGGATGCCGCGATGAAATTCGGCGCACACATGTCCACCAGCGGCGGTGTCTGGAAAGCTCTTGAGCGCGGGCGTTCCGTCAACTGCGATTCCGTCCAGATCTTCGTGAAGAACAACATGCAATGGCTTGGACGGCCATTTGCCGCCTCGGACATTGCGCAGTTCGAAAAGGAACGTGCCGCACACCGTTTCATTTGCGTGTTCGGCCATACCGGTTATCTCATTAATCTCGGCGCACCGGCCTCGGCAAACCGCGACAAATCCATCCAGTCGCTGATTCAGGAAATCGAACTGGCCACTCAACTCGGAATTCCCTTTCTCGTGATGCATCCTGGCGCTCATTTGGGAGCCGGGGAAGAGGCTGGAATCAAACAGATCATCGCCGGCCTCGATGAAGTCTTTGCCGCAACCTCGAAGTCGCCGGTGCGAATCGCTCTGGAAAACACCGCAGGGCAGGGGAGTTGTCTCGGCGATCGTATCGCGCATCTCGGACGTATTTTTGAAGGTGTCAGAAGGCCGAAGCGGCTGGGCGTTTGTCTCGACACGGCGCATTTCTTCGCTGCCGGTTACGACATTCGAACTCCGAAAGGCTGGAAGTCTGCGATTGCGGAAGTGGAGAACGCCGTGGGACTGGAAAACATTCTCGCATTTCACATCAATGATTCGAAAACCGATCTCGGTTCACGAGTCGATCGTCACGCGCATATTGGACAGGGGAAAATTGGGAGGGATGGTTTCAGACATATCGTGCGCGATTCGAGGTTCAAAAATCATCCTGCCTGCCTTGAAACCGCCCGGTCGCCCGACCTGCACGAAGACGTGATGAACCTGGCAATTTTGCGTGAGCTCGAGCGAGTCTAGAAAACTGTAGCCGCTGACGTGAGAATGCGTGTCATCCTCAAAGTCCGTTCCAGACATTTGATTCCGCCTGATACGATTCTTCAACCGTTCAATGAGGAGATCCCATTCAATCAATCTTCAATGTTCACTCTTCATTTGCGCTCCTCCGCTTCGTCCCTCGGCGCTACGAATTGCCTACGGATGATGATGATTTGGGGTAAAGACCCTATTTGTTCTTTGCGGGAGGAAAAATACTTTGCAGAGGTTCCTTGTAATGGTGGTTAGTTAGGTTCAGGCCGCTCTGAGTGGAGCGGCCTTTCCTTTTGGCTGAAACCTTTAGAGCGCGCGGTTCGGATTGCCTGCCTGTCGTCTGAAAAATGAAAAGCTCAGGAGGCTGGCGGCCTCCTGAACTTCAAAGCTTTTGCGGGAACTATTGTCCGCCCAACTGGAGCCGGGAATCGTTTTCCAGCAGCGTCTTGAGATTCGCCCAGTTCGCCTGGTTCATCTCGTTGAACGCATTTAGATAAACCGAAACAGCCTCGTGCGGATACTTGCCCAGCAACGTTTCGACAGCGCCCTTCAACTTCGCGTCATCCACAGTCTCAGGCAGATCTTCCACGACGCCTTCCTCATGCTTGATTTCGAGCGCCGTCAGAAAATCAACGAGCATCGAGCGATGCTTTTTCACGAGCCACGTGCGCAGGATGTTGCCGGCGGCGAGTTCAAGGTTCGGCTTCGAGAGCGATGAAATCATCGCCGCATGGCGCTGGGGTTTCGACTGACGCTCCATGAAAACCGCGCGGACACGGCGTGAGTCTGCGACCGCGGTCAATGTCGCCTTGTAGGTGGGCTTTTCGGTTTCGGCAATGAAGTTGATGATTTCATTCGCCAGCGAAGACGACATGAATCCAAATAGTTCGTGTGCGGTGAGCATCGTAGTAAATTCAATTCTGCAGGGAGCCGGCTTGAGGCTTACCCGATTGTTGTGACGGCGATCTTATTTTTTTTGGCAATCGCTTCGCAAGCTTCCTGTTCCAGCAGCAAGGTGCGGCCCGCTTCGAGCGCCAGGACGGAAATGCCTGAGGCTGCGCATGTTTCCAGCGTTTTGGAACCGATGCAGGGAATGTCGAATCGCATGTCGTGATTCAACTTGGCAACCTTCACCGCCACCGCGCCGCCTTTCTTTCCGGCCAGTTCGCCGCCGCGTGCGAGGCATTTGTCCGTGCCTTCAAATCCCTCCACGGCCAGCACCGTGCCATCCTTCACAACAGCGATCTGCCCGATTTCCAGTCGCGAAACCTCCTTCGCAATGCGATAACCGAATTCAACGTCGTCACGTTGTTCCGAGGAAAGCTTTGGACCGATATGAAATCCGGCGCCCGGCATCAGTGGCTTCAGCCAGGGCGTGGCCTCGATCAACTCGACGCCGTCCTTTTTCAATTCGTCTGCAATGCCTCCGAAAATCGTGTGCGCGTTCTTTTCCTTGAGTTTGAGGAGCAGCGCCATGGCGCGCAGGTCCGGGCGAACATCGTAGAGATTTCGTGGCGCGATCTGCCCGACCATCACGCATCGTGTCACGCCGCGATCGGTGAAAGTGGAGATCAGCTTCGAAAGCTGGCCGACACGCAGCCAGACGATTTCATCCACCAGTCCGGCGAGGGCTGGATCCGTTTCGCCTTCGAACGCAGCGGCAACGAGACGTTTCACACCCATGCTTCGTGCCTGGCGTGCAAACATCAGAGGCAACATGCGATTGCCCGCAATGATGCCAATGGAATCGTGAGCCGAATTCACGCGCGCGACGTTACCGGGTTTCAGATTCGCCGCGCAATCCTAAGTGTGTCGCCTCCGACAAGCACACGATTTCAGCGGCGACCTCTTCTCATGAGCCTGGGCAAAAGCCAGTGGAAGAATAGAAGCGGATCGTCGAGCGGGAACATGTCATATGCCCTTCCGCGTCCCGGCAGCCAGGACTTGAGTCCGGCCCAGTCCCGTTCCCTGAAACAGCGTGTGAGATCGGGTGGAAAGTAATGGGCGTCGATGGCGGTTTCGTCGGATTGAAACGAAGGGGTGAAGGAATCGGTTGCTCCCTCCAGCCACGCGGCCACCGCACCGGGAAGATCCACACCACAGAATCGTCCGAACCTGAACCCGGACGGAGGGCGGGGATGGATTTCAATCAGGTAATGTCGTCCGGTTCCGGATTCTTCAATCCAATCGAAGCCACAAAAGCCCTCAAGCCGGGTGAGTTTCGCCACCTCGTAAATGAGAGGCTTCAGTTCCGGCATCGGTTTGAACAATCTCGCCGTGGAAGCGCCGAATTCTCCGCGTGCCTTGCGAGTGGAATAGGACGTGAGCCACGCCAGCGGACGGCCTTGAGCGCAGATCATGTCGGTGACACCTCTCTGGCCTTCGATGAATTTTTGGACCAGCAAGGGAAAGGGTTCGCTCAGTTCGTTGATTGCATCGCGCGATGAAAGTTTCACCACGCCAAGCCCGGCCGCTCTGTCGGATGGTTTGCAAATGATCGGCCAGCCAGCATGGTCGCCAAATTCCAGAACTTCATCTTCGGAATGGCAGACCTTTGACAGCGGAATCGACATGTTCTTATGAACCTGCGCGGCCTCGAGCCCGAACTTGCTGAGAACCAATTCACGGGAAAGATGATCCACCGTTCCCGGCTGCCATCGTTTCAAAAGGTTCACATCTCCGGTCGCAACCAGTCGGCGCACCTGATTTTCCGGAACAACAATGATGGTGCGGTAGGGAGAATTTGGATTTCGAAGTTCCTCGACGATCGCATCGAACAGCGTCTCCGTGGATTCGGTCGTGATACTTTTCGATATATACCGGCTGTGACGCAGGGGATGTGTCCGGGTGGACAACAAGTCCACTTCGCATCCGGCACAGCACAGAATGCGTGGAAGTCTGAAGGCGATGTAAAGCGCTTCCTCCGGAACAAGAAGAACCCGGTGTTTTTTCTTCATCTGGATCGTCATCGTGTCTGCACCTGATTTTATCAATTCCACCTCAAATTTAAGACGCCCCGCCGATTTGCTCCGCGAGTTCTTCAGCCGGATAAGTCCAGATCTCCGCGAGGGTGGGGTGGTAATGCGGCATTGCAGCGAGTTCCTGAACCGTCATGTGCTTTGCCATGGCCGCGATGATTTCATGAATGAGTTCGCCGCCATGCGGACCCACGCAGGCGCCACCAAGAATCTCGCCTGTCTTCGGATCGGCCAGCAGCTTCACGAAACCGTTCACCGCGTCCATGATCAGCGACTTGCCGTGGTCGTTGAAAGGATAGCTCGCGACGAGAAAAGGAATCTGCCGGACATGTGCCCGCTTCTCCGTCAGGCCAACCGATGCAATCTGCGGATCGGTGAACACGACTTCCGTGAGCAACCGATAATCCATTGTCACCGGCTTGTCGGGATTCGCGATGTTCTTGGCCGCGGTGTCGCCCTGTTGAATCGCGATATGAACGATCTCGTGCAGTCCTGTGCAATCGCCGGCAGCGTAAATGTTCTCGGCTGTGGTTTGCATGCGGGAGTTGGTTTTGATCCGGCCAAACTCCAGCCCCACTCCGGCACGATCGAGATTCAGCGATTCGACATTGGGACGTCGCCCGAGTCCGAAGAAGATTTCCTCGGCTAGCACTTTGTGTGTCTGGCCGTTCTGCTCGAACGTGACCTCCTTTTGCGAACCGAGCATTCGGGCGTCGATCAGTTTCGTGTCCGTGTAAACGGTGATGCCTTCCTGGCGAAACGCATCTTCAATCACGTTCGCCGCGTCGATGTCCATTTCATGCAACACATGCGAGCTCCGCTGAATCAACGTCGTTTTCACGCCGAACCGTGCGAAAAACTGGGCGAACTCCAGCGCCACGGCGCCGCCGCCCAGAACAATGATCGATCTGGGAAGACGCGTCAGAGCGAGCGCGGAATCGCTGGTGAGATAGCCGACTGAATCGAGCGCAGCCAACGGTGACGGAGCAACGCGCGAGCCGCTGGCGATGATGAAATGCTTTGCCCGAATGGTTTTGGGCGATTTTTGTTCCGGCAACGGTCTCAGTTCGACCGTGTGACGATCCAGGAAACTCGCATGCGCGCGAATGAAACCGAACTTTCCACTGTTGAGCTGCTGAACGCGATAGCTCGCAAAGTCGTTGATCAAAGTGTTCTTGCGGGACATCACTTTGGCGAAGTCGAACGTCACGCCTTCAGTTCGGATCCCGAACTTTTCGGGATGACTCACGGTATGCATCACATCCGCGGCGTGCAGAATCGCCTTGGTCGGCATGCAACCGCGCAGGATGCACAGGCCGCCGACCTCCTCGCCTCCTTCAATCACAACGGTTTTCAATCCGGCTGCTGCTGCCGTTCGCGCCGCCGCATATCCTCCGCTCCCACCACCGATCACGGCGACATCGAAATCAAACCCTGTCTTGCCACTCATGAGAGGAGAATGATGCAGCTCTTCGCATGAGACAAGTACGAGGCTTGTCACGATTACGATTTATTATCAGTTCCAAATCGAAACGCGCAGCCGCGTTTTATTCATCCTAAAAACGAGATCAAGCATTCGTGATGGGATGACTCAAGCAGCTAATGGAAATGACTGCTGCGTATTGAAGGCCGCATAATCGGAGCATGGGCATGCCGGTCTGCGTTTTTTATTTCAATGGCTCAAACCCAAGCTTTAACAACTGTGCCCGCGCATCCTCCAGAGAGTCAGCAGAAGCTATTGCATCCAACGTCAAAAAGATGTCCGGTCGTGCGCTGGTTATGACATTCGTCTCTACCTCGCCAAGCTTGACTAACTCTGATCGAATTTCGTCCATGCGCCGTCTGTCTTGTCGGTAGGAGGCGAAAGCGCCGCAGAAGTGGTGATCGCTCTCATACCAGCCACCACCGCTGTCGTGAGCGACTGCAAGGGATGCGACCGTAAATGCATGCGTATCGCGATACCGGATGGCAATCCAGGATCCGTCACGAATCGGAATAAACACGCCCAGGCGACCAACGGCATTCTGAACGCCATTTGTGGTCTTTGCGGCAGTGAGAGTCGCAATGCTCTCTCGGCGAACGCGCCAGTGCCAGGTCATCGGTTCAACCACGAACATTTTGAGCAACACGACACCAATGATACCCAATAAAATGAGAAGCAAACTTTTCAACATTCGCATCGCCGCAATGAGTTATACCAATGAGTGAGATACGTGTGCAGCACTCGTGATCGCAGTCACAGAGGTTTGCATTGCATCACCATCGAAATCTCCGAGCTCAGGCCATTTCACTCCGATCGCTTGGTCATGCTTCACCATCGTCGTCCTTTCCGAAAATGTCCTCAGTTGAACGTCCAGCAAGTCTTGCCGCCGCGAAGACGTGAGCCGGGACGTGAACGAGAAACAGGTCGATGGCTGCCTTAATCTCTTTCGGAGTGAACCGCTCCGGAAATAGATGCAGTGCGACGAGGAAAGCTGCGTCGGAATTCCAATCAGTGAGATGAAAAGCAATCTGATCGGCATGAAGAACCTGCTCCTCGCTCGCGTCTGGCCGAGAGATTGCCGCTGTGATGGCCGAAGTGATGCCCGCGGGAAACGTGCTCCCGTCCAACATCCGCGCACGGTCACCGGCCAGCTCGACGAAAATCTCCTGGACCTTCTTGCGCACGGAATCATAAGCGTCATCTGACATATGCGTGTCCGGACTGGCCAGAACGTTATTGATCCAAATCATTCATTGCACCGACCTGGTCGTCCACACGGAAAGTCGAGGTTTCTGAAGCAGGCATCATCAAGATTCTAGCTGTTGAAAAACACATCATCATTTCGAACTTCTCCAGTATCCCAGATAACCCGGCAGTGTGGGCACGCAAGCTGGAAACGGTAACGTGTGGTGCGCGAGACGGGAGCCCGATGAGATGCAAGTCGTCCTCGACACACCGGATATCGGACAAAATGGAAGACGTAAATTCCCTGAATCAGAGAACAACCAAACCCACGATCAACCAAAGAGGCCTCGTCAACGACGTCCCGATAATGGTGAGCACGAACACAATCGCCCAAACCCATCCGGGAAGAAATATTCTGCGAGGAAACTGGCGTGTCTCTGTCATGGTGTTCTTCCGTCCTGCGGACTGCGTCATTGTCATACATTCTTCTTCTTGGTTAAGACCATCTCTCGAAACAAAAATGGCAGACTCACCAGCAGCCTGTGACTCGCTGGGTCTATGAAAAAGGAAAGCCACGTCCAACGAAGAAACTCCGCTGGCGGTGCAATAGATGCGCCGAGACAGATGCAAATGGGACCAAACAGCGGGACGGAAGACTCCCACCGGTGCTGGCGACCGAAAAAGCGCACGCGAATAAAAAGAACCAGTAGCCGCCAGTTATACAGGATGGTCCATGCACCGAGGAAGAACAGTGGCGCTGCGAGAATCCATCGTGTCGTAGTCATGTGTGCGTTCGCTGTGATCTAGACCTTGTGTCTTCGCATGAAAGCGAAGTGGGTGTTTGATTTCGGTTGCAGTGAACGTGGGTTATCCGCGGAAGCGGACCTGTCCACCTTGTCAAACCAGGCCGCTGCGCGGTGATTGGGATTTGATGCTGCGTTCATGGATTGCTCGTCCTTCGGCTGGAATTGAGAATACTTCCGGTGCGCGAAATTTCTCAACACTTCATTCACCACTTCATTCACCATTTCTCGACTCCATCTTCGGCGACGCGCTTCTCAAGGCAACGATCAGTTTCAGTCATTCGAACAACTGTGCGGTCGGGGGGGGCGCATCTATTTATTTTTCATTTGGCGTTTCAGCTTCGCAATGATTGTACTTCGCTCGCGATCCTTCGACAGCATCTTCACAAATCGTCGAGCCACCTGCACAACCGCCTGATACTTCATTCGCGCCCGTCCTTGAAGACCAAAACGTGTAGCGCAGCTGTCCCGGCTGCGGGTTCCGGCACCGTCCCGGTGCGTGGTTCCAAACACGCAGAGAGACGCTGCCGAAACCCGCAGGCGTAAACGCCCGCGCTACGCCACCGCCAGCACTTGTGTCCGGATTCCATTTGCGCGGAGTCCATTTTCCCCACCAGACATTTTGCCACTTCCATTCGCACGGCCTTGCCACCTCGGGATTCACCTCCACTCAAATCCAAATGAAAATGAATAGAGCGACCCCGAAGACGCCTGCTCGGCGCCGCAATTCGCGCTCGCTCCTGCCAAAGCTATTTTGTTTGGTTAGGCGTTGTCACTCTGGCTTCCCCAGTCCAAATGCTCTGCCAATCCTGCCAGCCAGTGCGGGAGTCAAAGGAGCGCACTCTTGCCGCCCGATGTCTCAGACGAAATGCCTATGGCGACGTAGTCGCACTTCTTGAAATCCAACTTGGTGTCCTCAAGGAGCGATGAGTCTATGACAAACGCAATGCCTGCAGGCAACTGCTCTGCGCCGGGTGAAATCTGCGTCCCTGCCCATCTCGCAGCCAGAATCAGGTATGTGATGCTTCGCTCGTGATTATCCTTGATGTAGCGAATCGGACGCTGAACCTTGCCGAGCCAATAATCCGGGCGGTCATCGCCGGGAAGCTGACGCACCAAGTCCACGACAATCGGAGTCTGCTCATAAAGCTCCTCTGGTGCGTAATCAACACTTGAAATGGTGAGCTGCATAAGAATCGCCTAACCTTTAAGCAGTGTATCCCGCAAGCCGCGGGCAAGCGGGGTTGAAAGGCACGGGAGGGTGTGGACCGCTGAGCCCGCGACGTCCGAGCTACAGGGGAACGTAATTCCAATCCGGACGACAATACTCCCGCTGCAACAGTTGCGCTGTCTTTTGGAATCCGTCCTCGCATGCGCCGACTTTGCCGCGCTTCATGACGTGTCGCAATCGAAAATTGGTTTGATCCACTTCAATGGGTGCATCCTGACACTGCCCCCAAAGGTGGGCAGGTATCGGAGCGCGACTGTGCTGGAAGCCAGTC